>OLRQ01002210.1_pt1 | contig 12596 bp, 10 predicted proteins | sample 1671971 | NCBI WGS metagenome assembly OLRQ01 (sample SAMEA3136631, study PRJEB25190) | human gut metagenome | biome: human gut; feature: human-associated habitat; material: faeces | place: Austria | collected 2013 | reverse complement strand
AAATCTCGGCAGCGCGGACGGAACTCGCGCAAGGAACCGAAGCCAAAGTCAGGGCACAAAATTTCCGCAAAGCGCCGCAGCTTTAATTGTGCAGTATTGCCTTAAATAAGGTTTTCTTTCGGAGGCGGTATGTTGAAGGTGATTCTTGTTGCGTCCGGTAAGGGCGGCACAGGAAAGACCTCCCTTACAGCGGGCGTAGGCGCGGCTCTCGCGCAGCTTGGCAGCAAAGTGCTGCTGATTGACGGCGACTGCGGTCTGCGCAATCTGGATATCGTGCTCGGCATGTCCGACCGGGTGGTCTACTCGTTTGCTGATGTGGCAGGCGGCGCGGTTCCCCTCGCGGATGCCATGGCGTGTCATCCGGATATGAAAACGCTGTACTTACTCACTGCACCGGTGGCGCTTCCCGCTCTCAGCGAGCGCGGCATGGAGCAGCTGGCTGTGCAGGCCGAGGAGGCCGGGTTCGACTACCTGCTGATCGACGGTCCCGCCGGACTGCCGGCTGAGCTTTCCTTTCTGGCGCATATTGCCACGCAGGCGATCATCGTCACCTCGACCGACCGCGTGTGTGTCCGCGGCGCGGAACGCTGCGCCCGCAAGCTGGAGGAGGAATACTGCATCCAGCGCATCCGCATGGTGCTCAACCGCGTGCGCCCGCAGCTCATCAGCCACGGCAAATCCGGCAACATCGACGACGCGATGGACGAAGCGGGACTTCCCCTGCTCGGTCTCGTGCCCGAGGATGTGGACCTCATTTCGTGCAGCAACAGCGGCAGGAGCATTCATGCCGTCAAGCACACGGGCGCGGCTCGCGCCTTTGTGAATATCGCCCGGCGGCTCAACGGCGAGCGTATTCCACTTAAATTGTAAGAAATCTCGAAATAAATATACAGGAAAGGGGTTATTCCTGATGAACATTGCACTGATCGCACATGACCGCAAGAAAGAACTGATGGTACAGTTTTGCATGGCATACTGCGGTATTCTTGCAAAGCATAACATCTGTGCCACCGGCACCACCGGCAAATTTGTTGAAGAAGCTACCGGTCTGAAAATCGACAAGTGCCTTGCGGGTATGCAGGGCGGCGAGGAGCAGATCTCCGCGCGCGTAGCCTACAACGAGATCGACCTCGTGCTGTTTTTCCGTGATCCGATGTCCAACGCACAGTACGAACCGGACGTCCATGCGATTTCCCGCCTGTGTGACATGCACAATATCCCGATTGCAACCAACTCGGCAACCGCTGAAATGCTCATCCTCGGTCTGGACCGCGGTGATCTGGATTGGCGTAATATTGTCAACCCGAAGAACAAAAAATAAACAATAGCATTCGTTGCACCGGATCGGGTACGCCAATTCGGTGCATACGTCTGTCTTGAGGAGAATCAAAATAGTTATGGAAAAAGTAAAACCCAGAACCTTATCCGGCTTTATGGAGCTGCTTCCGGCACCGCAGGTGCAGATGGAGCGCATCATGCAGGTACTGCGCGAAACCTATGCGCTGTACGGCTTCTATCCGCTGGATACCCCGCTGATCGAGTCCTCCGAGGTGCTGCTTGCCAAGGGCGGCGGCGAGACCGAAAAGCAGATCTACCGCTTCACCAAGGGCGACAGCGACCTGTCCCTGCGCTTTGACCTGACCGTACCGCTGGCAAAGTATGTTGCCCAGCACTACGGCGAGCTGACCTTCCCGTTCCGCCGTTTCCAGATCGGCAAGGTTTACCGCGGTGAGCGCGCACAGCGCGGCCGTTTCCGCGAGTTCTATCAGGCGGACATCGACGTCATCGGTGACGGCAAGCTGGACATCATCAACGAGGCCGAGGTGCCGAGCATCATCTACAAGACGTTCACCTCGCTCGGTCTTCAGCGCTTCAAGATCCGCATCAACAACCGCAAGGTGCTTAACGGCTTCTTCGCTATCCTCGGTCTGACTGAGAAGGCCGGCGACGTGATGCGCACCATCGACAAGCTGGAGAAGATCGGCGCGGAGAAGGTAAAGACCATTCTGGTCGAAGATTTCGGCGTGGAAGCTGCTACGGCTGACGAGCTGCTGAAGTTCATCGAAACCCCGGGCGGCACCGAGGGCATCCTCGCAGCGCTCGACAGCTACAAGGGCAAGAACGAGGTATTCGACCTCGGCGCAGAGGAGCTGAAAACGGTTGCAACCTATATGCAGGCGTTCGGCGTTCCGGCCGACCACTTCGAGATCGATCTGACCATTGCCCGCGGTCTGGACTACTACACCGGCACCGTTTATGAAACCGCTATGCTCGACCATCCGGAAATCGGTTCCATCTGCTCGGGCGGCCGTTACGACAACCTTGCGGAGTATTACACCGACAAGCAGCTGCCGGGCGTTGGCATCTCCATCGGTCTGACCCGTCTGTTCTACGTTCTCGGTGAGCAGGGCTACCTGAACGACCAGATGAACAAGGCACCGGCGGACGTACTCATCCTGCCGATGACTGACGACATGGGCGCCGCTATCAAGACCGCTACCGCTCTGCGCGAGTCGGGCATCCGCACCCAGCTGTACAGCGAGCAGAAGAAGTTCAAGCACAAGATCGGCTATGCGGACAAGCTCGGCATCCCGTTCGTTATCTTCCTCGGCGAGGATGAGATCAACGCGGGCGTGGTCGCTGTCAAGGACATGGAGTCCGGTGAGCAGGTCAAGGTTTCGCTTGACGAGGCAGCAAAGCTCATCCATGACGGTCTGGCGAAGAAAAACGCAGGCAAGGTCATTTGCGACAAGTAAATTTGTCGTTAATTAGGAGTTAGTAATTACTGGCTCCAAGGTAGGATTTTCAACTGAATATGGAGGGATTGTTTATGAAACAGCTTGTTTACGGCGGTATTCTCATGATTACGGGTATGCTTGGTATCATTGTTTCGCTGATGCTGCTTTCTATCTTTACCAATACGGGTGCATCGATACCGTTCCTTATCGCCTTCGTCGGCATCATTCTGTTTGCGATTATGGTCTTTCTCGGCTATTATGAGCATGTTCGTCCGGCAATGAAGGATAAGGACAATCAGTAACTTGCCATCTATATTTCAGCTAATCCGCGCAGCAGCGCGTATTAAATAGAATTTGCTCTGCAAATCAAAACTGTAATAAACAAATCTTAAAGGATTGATAAACATGAATAACACATCTATTGCAGGCATGAAGCGCACGCATATGTGCGGCGAGCTTCGCCTGGAGCACGCCGGTCAGACCGTTACCGTAAACGGCTGGGTTGACCGCGTGCGTGACAACGGCGGCGTTCTGTTCCTGCTGCTGCGCGACCGTGCAGGCATCGTACAGTGCACCTTCGACAAGTCGGTCAACGCTGACCTGTTCGACATTGCCTTCACCTGCCGCACCGAGTTCGTTGTAGCGGTAAAGGGCAAGCTGGTGGCCCGCGACGCGGCCGCCATCAACAAGAAGATGCCGACCGGCGAGGTCGAAATTATTGCCGAGGACATCCGCATTCTGTCCAAGGCGGAGACCACCCCGTTTGAGATCGACGACACCAAGGAGGTCGGTGACCAGATCCGTCTGAAGTACCGCTACCTTGACCTGCGCCGCCCGTCCATGCAGCGCAACCTCATGCTGCGCCACCGCGTAACGCAGGTTGCCCGCAACTACTTCGACGAGCACGGCTTCCTCGAGATCGAGACCCCGATGCTGACCAAGTCCACCCCGGAGGGCGCGCGCGACTACCTCGTGCCGTCCCGTGTACATCCGGGCAAGTTCTACGCCCTGCCGCAGTCCCCGCAGCAGTACAAGCAGCTGCTCATGCTGTCCGGCATGGACCGTTACATTCAGATCACCCGCTGCTTCCGCGACGAGGACCTGCGTGCTGACCGTCAGCCGGAGTTCACCCAGATCGACCTTGAGATGTCGTTCGTTGAGCAGGATGACGTTATCGCCGTCAACGAAGGCTTCCTCCAGCGCGTATTCAAGGAAGTGCTCGATGTTGACATTCAGCTGCCGCTGCCGCGCATGACCTGGCAGGACGCAATGGACAAGTACGGCTCGGACAAGCCGGACGTTCGCTTCGGCTTTGAGATCAAGGATATTTCCGACATCGCCAAGGACTGCTCGTTCAAGGTGTTCAAGGACACCGTGGAGAACGGCGGTACGGTTCGTCTCATCAACGTAAACGGCTACGCAGACAAGTTCCCGCGCAAGGAGATCGACAAGCTCGGCGAGTTCGTCAAGACCTACCGCGCAAAGGGTCTGGCATGGATGAAGCTCGCCGCAGACGGCAGCATGACTTCTTCGTTCGCCAAGTTCCTGTCCGAGGACGAGATTGCGGCCATCAAGGAGCGTGCAGGCGCCAAGGAGAACGACCTGCTGTTCGTTGTTGCCGATGCAAACTGGCAGACCGCCGCTGTTGCTCTGGGCGCGCTGCGCTGCGAGCTGGCTAAGCGTCTGGGCCTTGCCAAGAAGGACGACTTCAAGCTGCTGTGGGTCACCGAGTTCCCGCAGTTTGAGTACAGCGAGGAGGAGAACCGCCTCGTTGCCATGCACCATCCGTTCACCGCACCGATGGACGAGGATATCCCGCTGCTGGACACCGATCCGGCCAAGGTTCGTGCCAAGGCGTACGACATTATCCTCAACGGCTGTGAGCTGGGCGGCGGCTCCATTCGTATCCACGATCCCGAGCTCCAGACCAAGATGTTCGAGGCCCTCGGCTTCACCGAGGAGAAGGCCAAGGAGCAGTTCGGTCACCTGATTACTGCATTCTCCTACGGCGCACCTCCGCACGGTGGTCTGGCTTACGGTCTGGATCGTCTGTGCATGCTGCTCGCCGGTCTGGATTCCATCCGCGACGTGATCGCCTTCCCGAAGGTTCAGAACGCGTCCGACCTGATGATGAACTGCCCGGATATCGTAGATGACAAGCAGCTGGACGATCTCTCTATCGCAGTTACCCGCGTAGAAGAAACGCCTGAGGCATAAATTCTAACGACTTGAAAAGCCGCTGCGGAAACACCACAGCGGCTTTTCCGTCTCTGCGAAAGGAGCAACTTTTTTGAGCATTGAACATAAGGTTCAAAACGAAACCGGACGAAACCCGTACCGAATCGGTGTAAATGTACTGCTGCTCGTTGCGTTTTTCCTGCTGTTCCATCCCCTGCTGAGCAAGGGCTCGCTGATGTATCAGCCGACCATCTCGCACTGGCTGACCGCAGGCGCATTCGTGCCGCTGGTGCTGCGTCCGTGGCGCCGCAACCACCCGTTTGCGGAAAATCACACGCGGCTGTACGCGGCGGTTCTGCTTGTGCATGACGTGCTGCTGTTCCTGTCTGCGGCAGCTGTCAGCCTGATCCTGGTGGAATACATGGTCAAGGGCTGCGTCATCACGCTCAAGCAGTCGTTTTTTCAGGGCTGGATCTGCTATGTGGCGGTTTACGCCGCGGCGTATCTGATCTGCGGCAACGTGCGTATCGGCGTATGCCTCGGCATGGCAATTTCGATGATCCACGGCATGATCGACCACTACGTTATGCTGTTCCGCGGCACGCCTGTCATGCTGAGCGACATTGCCGCCATCGGCACGGCAGCCAACGTTTCCAAGGGCTACTCCGCACCGATGGAGCTTTCCGTGCTCCGCGCCGCGGCGGCGGCTGTGCTGTTCTGCGTGAGCGTGTGCCTGATGCAGCGCAGCTTCAAGGTGCACAAGCGCTGGTACTTCCGCAGACTGTTTTCGCTGCCGTGCGTGCTCGTGCTGGCGTTCATCGCCTACACCGGCATCCAGACGGTCGGCACCGGACTGGCTTTCTGGCAGTCCAGCCGCCAGTACAGCGAGATTTTCTACTTCCTGCGCTGCGCGACCAGCTCGTTTGTCAAGCAGCCGGAGGGCTACAGCGCGGACGCGCTTTCTGCCGCACAGAGCGAATTTACCGGCAAACAGGGCACGAAAACGCCCAATCTGATCGTGATCATGAACGAATCCTTCTCGGATCTCGGCTCGGTCGGTGCGCTTGAGACCAACGAGGACCCCATGCCGTATGTGCACAGGCTGATGCAGGGTCAGGAGAACACCATCAGCGGTCAGCTGACCGTTTCGACCTTCGGCGGCGGCACCGCCAACACCGAGCTGGAGTTCCTCACCGGCGATTCGATGGCGTTCCTGCCGTACAACTGCTCGGCGTATCAGGTGTTCATCAAGAGCGAAATGCCCAATCTGACCTCGAGTCTGGATTCGCTCGGCTACCAGACGGCGGCGATTCACCCCTATCTGTCCACCTCGTGGAACCGCACGAACGTCTACCGCTTCTTCGGCTTTGAAGCGCAGTATTATCAGGACGATTTTGCCGCTGACGCCAGTCGTGTGCGCGATTATATCAGCGACAGCGCAAGCTACAAGAAGATTTTCGAGCTGTACGAGAACAAGAGGGAAAACACGCCGCTGTTCGTGTTCAACGTAACGATGCAGAACCACGGCGGCTACGACTGGGACGGCGACGGTTACTTCGACAAGCGCATCTACCTCACCGGTGAGGAGCAGGACAAGTACCCGACGGTTGACCAGTACCTGTCGCTCGTGCGGTACAGCGACGACGCCGTGCAGGAGCTGATCAGCTACTTTTCCAAGGTGGATGAACCGACGGCAATCGTGTTCTTCGGCGACCACCAGCCCAATCTGCCGGAGGACTTTTACAACACCCTGCTCGAGAGTCAGCGCGGCGATCTCTCGGATGCCGAGCTGCGCCAGAAAAAGATGGTAACGCCGTTCTTCATCTGGGCGAACTACGACATCGAGGAGCAGACAAACATGCAGATCAGCGCGAACTATCTGTCCGCGTATGCGCTGAACGCGCTCGGCTGCTCGACCTCGGGCTTTGACCAGATGCGCCTTGCCCTGCAGCAGCAGATTCCGGTGATGAACGTCAACGGTTATCACCTGCCGGACGGCACCTGGTATCCGCAGGGCGAACAGCCGGAAAACGACCTGCTGAACGATTATCACCATGCGGAATATGCGCAGATTTTTGACGCAAAAAATCGCAGCGATGAATGGTATACACCGTAATTCCGTGCAAAATCCCCGCTTTATGTGGGGATTTTTCCTTGTAAAAAAGATACAGTTTTACGAATTTTTTTGTTGTTCTTGATAATTTTTTAACGTTCACTTTGTAAATCTGCTTTCAGTTAACGTCGAAATGCACAAATACACCTTCTTGTTTATGTGCAAGTATCCAAAGTGCGAAAAAAGTAAAAAAAATGCTTTGCTATAGCTCTTATATAGTGTTAAAATAACTTTCGGACAAGCGGCAACGCGGTTTGCCCATTTAACAGATCTTCAGTCCTTCGATTGACGGTCTTGTTTTTTGGGATCTTGCGGGCACGCGCACGCAAGCGCAAATCGGTGCTGTACATTCACGAAGTTCCGGTGGATTTTGAGGGATCTCCGCCGGGACAAGAAATTTTTACAAGGGGAGAAAAAGATGAACTTCGTAAACTCCATGGCGTTTACCGCGATCACCTTCGTGGCGTTCACGGCACTCGTCGCACTCATCTCGTGGTGGAAAACCCGTGGTGACAACCTCGACACGCAGGACGGCTACTATCTCGGCGGCCGCAGCCTGACCGGCCCGGTCATCGCCGGTTCTCTGCTGATGACCAACCTTTCCGCAGAACAGCTCGTTGGCAACAACGGTCAGGCAGTTCGCGTCGGCATGTCCACCATGGGCTGGGAGGTAACCTCTGCAATCGCTCTGGTAATCCTTGCATTCGTCCTGATGCCGAAGTACCTGAAGACCGGTCTGACCACCGTTCCGCAGTTCTTTGAGCAGCGCTACGACGAAGGCACCCGCCGTCTGGTTTCCATCATCGTACTGCTCAGCTACGTTGTAATCATGCTGCCGAACATCCTGTACGCAGGCGCACAGGTATTCGTAAACATCTTCGGCATTGATAAGATGTTCGGTATTTCCCGTTTCGCAGCAATCGCAATCGTCTGTGTTGCAACCGCTATCGTAGGCTCTATCTACGCTATCTTCGGCGGCCTGAAGGCAATCGCACTGTCCGACTCCATCAACGGCCTCGGCCTGATCGTCGGCGGCCTGCTCGTTCCGGTATTCGGCTTCATGTTCCTGTCCGGCCAGCTCGGCGGTGATGGCTCCTTTATGGACGGCTTCGACAAGTTCCTGCACACCAATCCGTCCTACCTGAACGCCATCAACGAGGTTAACACCCCGGAGCCGTGGCTCCCGTGGCCGCTGCTGTTCACCGGTCTGCTGGTCAACAACATGTACTACTGGGCAACCAACCAGTCCATCATCCAGCGTACCTTCGGTGCTAAGAACCTGAAGGAAGCGCAGAAGGGCGCCGTATTCGCAGGCTTCCTCAAGATCATGACTCCGCTGATCATCGTTGTTCCGGGCGTTATCTGCGCACTGGCTTACCCGGGCACCGACTGGGGTTCCGGCGACTCCGCTTACCCGATGCTGGTAGCACAGGTTATGCCGAAGCCGATCCTGGGCTTCTTCGCTGCTGTAATGTTCGGCGCGATCCTGTCCTCCTTCAACTCGGTACTGAACTCCGCATCCACCATCTACGCACTCGATATTCACCGTCCGCTGTTCAACCCGACCGCTTCCGATGCACGCATGGTTAAGATCGGTCAGAACTTCGGTACTGTAGTAGCAGTTGTTTCCACCATCATGTCCCCGTTCATGCTGTACATGGGCGGCATCACGAGCTTTGTAAACTCTGCTTTCGCTGCGTTCAACACCCCGATCTTTGTTTGCCTGCTGTGCGGCTTCTTCTGGAAGAAGGTTCCGGCTATCGCTGCTAAGATCGTCATCCCGGTACACGTTGTTCTGTACTTCATCCTCCAGTTCGGTCTGCGTAACGTCATTCCGTTCCTGCACAACATCCACTACCTGTACTTCACCGCAATCCTGTTCGTATTCGACATGATCCTGATGTGGGTCATCGTCAAGAAGCATCCGCGCGAGAAGGACTTCGAGCTGAAGGACGTAGGCGCTGTAGATCTGACCCCGTGGCACAACGGCAAGATCTGGGCTGCTGTAACCCTGATCATCATGTGCCTGGCTTACGTAATCTTCTCTCCCCTTGGCTTCGGCAAGAGCGAGAAGACCACCTACCAGAACTACCTCGAGAATCAGACCACTGCTTCGGTTTCCGATTCTGTTCAGTAATGCAACTCAAAACGACCGTCGAAAGACGGTCGTTTTAGTTTGTCAAAAAAGTCGGTATTGAACCAATTTTATCATAACGCGCGGCAGCGCGCGTTAAATAGAATTTGCTTTGCAAATTCATAAAAACCGGGAGCGTGTATCCGCGCAGCGCGGCCGAGAAGCCGCGCAAGGATAGCGCCGGTTTTTATACCTTAAGAGGGAAAAAGTTTCCGTATGGGAACTTTTGGACGACTTTGGAACGGCCTACGGTCCGTTCCTGCTTGTCGGCGAAACTGTAGTTTCGCGACAGCCTGCAAAAGAACCTGTCGATTGACAGGTTCTTTTCACTCAAATCCACGGAAATACCATGTGCACGCTGAACAAAGTCGCGGCCGCGCTCAATGCGTTGGCGCACAGCGCGTAAGCGATCGGATGAGACGTTTCCCGCCGGGTTTGCAGCCGTTTGCGGTAAATAACGGTCTCGATGATCCAAATCACAAGCTCAAGCGGCGCAAATACCAGATACCGGTAGAACGGCATGCCAATCCGCATGCAGGCCGCCGTTACGACCGTGAGCAGCAGCTGTGTGCCGATGTTGACGCCGAGGAACAGCTTTGCGTTGCGCCTGTCCCAGAAGCCGAACGGCAGCAGCAGGATTCCCTCAAGCAGCAGCGTCGGCAGCAGCGAGGACGCAAACTGTTTGAGATATGTCAGCAGCGGATTTCCGGTTTTTACCGTATTATCCGCAAAGTCACAGGTGAATATCTGCTGCAGCTGTGTACGCTTCATCACCTCAGAAAAGTTTACTTTCTGCTGAGAATCATCATAAACCGCAATCCGAAACGTGTCCGGCGTGCCGAAATAGCTGAACACAAACGTGTCCTTGTCCGGATGCTTGTAAAACAGAGGCGGTTGTGTGCCGTCCAGCATGGCATAGTGCCAGCCGTCCATGCGGTCGCGCTCCAGCGCATCCAGCGGCAGAGACGCGCGGTCGATATGATTCCACTCGATATTGTCGATGCATTGCTCGGGTACCTCGCCCGGAATGAGCAGGTCAACGTAGTAATCGCCGTCCGGCGCATTCTGCACCTGAATGGTGATCTGCGGTTTCGGGCCCATATCCGCACTTGCGGAGACCGGCAGCACGGCCAGCAGGAACGCGGCTATGCACAGGCAGGCTTTCCACTTTCGTTTCATGGCGGTCATCCTTTCTCGTATTTAGTTCTCCGTTCCACCGAGATACAGCGCATTCCCCTTCATTTCAACCTGTTCTCCGAGCAGTTCAAACAGCTTTGCCGGAACCCACGTCTTGCCATCAGCGAAATACGGCGCCGCGCCGAACGAAACCGGTGCTTCCGTGCCGTCGCCGTTCATCACCGAACGGATATAGGAATCCTCACCGATGTTTATACGCGTCATAACCTTGCCGTTGTTCATCTTCGCCTGACGGTTCTCTATGTCCCACGTCACGGTGTAGCCGAGGGCTTCGCCGACCTCACGGAGCGGCACCATAGCCACGCCGTTTTCCATGCGCCCTTTGTCGAGCGTCTTGTCCTTGCACACGATGTTAAACGCATTCGTCTCATCGGCTTCTCCGGTGAAAGCATTCGGCACCCCGCCGAGATACAGCGCGTCCCCGCGCATCTCAATCTGCTCGCCGAGCAGGCCGAACAGCTCCGCCGGAACCCACGTTCTGCTCTGCGCGATATAGGGCGCGGCACCGAGTGCTCCCGGGCGGCTCATGCCGTCCGCGTCCGGCAGAGCGGTTGCGCGGAAATACTCGTCCTGACCGATGGTCACGGTCGTCTGCACCGTGCCGTTGGTGAGGTGCACCGTGCGGTCCCTGGCGTTCCACTTGACCGTAAAGCCGCACAGCTCGGCGGTCAGGCGCAGCGGAACCATAGCCACGCCGTTCGTCATGCGGCCTTCGCCAGCGACCATATCGCCCTCAATGACGATGGCGAACGTATCGTCCTCAGAAGGCAGCAGCACAACCTTGTCCGTGCTCGCCTGTGCCGGATAGGATTCCAGAATCGTATCATACCATGCAAAAAACCGGGTTCCCATGCGGATATCCTCAAGTTTTGCCTTGTTTTTCGTGCCGAACGGCGTAACAGACGCATTCCGTGCAATGTTCAGCATCAGGCTGCCGTCGCTTGCCTGCACGGTCAGACTGCCGTCCGCATTTCTCTTCACCTGCTCGGCAGACAGCAGGCTTGCAGGCTCGTGTTCGTCGGTCAGATTGACCAGAACCGCCTTGGCATACACCTGCGGCGGCTCGGACAGCGCCATCATTTCCCCGCAGTAGAGGTACACCTCGTCACCCTTTTTGATATCCTGTGCGCCTGCCGGCAGACCGGTCTGCGTGTCCATGATGATCGTCTGCTCTGCAATGTGCACCACAACTGTGCCTGCGGTTTCAGTGCTGACGGTCAGCTCGCCGTCCTGCCTGTCGGTTACTGTGGCGCGCACGCCGTACAGGTCAAGCTCCGCGTGCTCGGCGGAGTCGGTCGCTGCCGCATCCGTGTCGATCAGGTTCACCGCTCCGGCGGGAATTGCGCTCATGCCGAACAGCACCGCTGCAAGCAATGCCGCCATTCGTTTTTTCTCCATCATAATCACTACCTCCTTTTTATACCCAGTTAGACGGTCCGGAAGCGGTTTTGTTCCCGGTTTTCTTTCGGTGAGTGCAACAAAAAACATCCGCTCTGTTTAGTCGTTTTCCCTAAAAGAAAACGCAGGCAAAAGACATGACCGTCAAAGTCACGCTTTTGCCTGCATACCTTATTTGTTTCGTTCCAGAGAGGCTTCGTGTGCCGTCTCCATTTTGCGCAGCAGCTCCGCCGCCGGTCCTTCCGGATAGTCGGCTTTGCACGATTCCATTACCTGTGCAAACTCCTCCGAGCCGTCATGCCATGCGGCATCCGCCGAGGCAATCTGCCCGCAGATGAACTCTGCCGCCGGTGTGCTGTCGTCCGACGATACCGTCTGATCCCCCATCAGCACCAGATACGCCAGAACAGTGTGCGGCGATTCCAGAAAACGGCTCCGCAGCTCCTCGCACGCGCCCTCACTCGGCCCGCCATCGGACGTGAGCGCAAACGCGATCAGCCTGTCGAGCGCGACCGTGTCCGTATGCGCCATCACATACGCAGCGTCATCGCTGTTTGTATCGGTGCTGACTGCCGTCCAGTCGGTCTTCGCCAGCTCGGACGCGACTGCCTGCGCGCAGGAATCCGCCGTCTGCGACACCTTTTCCCCACCGGCACCGCTGCATCCCGAAAGAAGAACAGACGCCATACATACCAATACCGCTGCTTTTTTCATAAAGATCCCCACCTTTTATCAAATTTTCAAGGCAATACCGTTTGCATTGTGCTATACTGCCTTACTTACGGCAACACCGCACAATTAAAGCGGCGGTGCTTTGCGGAAATTTTGTGTCCTGACT
>OLRQ01002208.1_pt1 | contig 12612 bp, 12 predicted proteins | sample 1671971 | NCBI WGS metagenome assembly OLRQ01 (sample SAMEA3136631, study PRJEB25190) | human gut metagenome | biome: human gut; feature: human-associated habitat; material: faeces | place: Austria | collected 2013 | reverse complement strand
AGTCAGGACACAAAATTTCCGCAAAGCGCCGCAGCTTTAATTGTGCGGTGTTGCCTTAAAACAGATTTTTAAGCGTCGGACGCTGCACCTCCGGCAAATGCCTCAGCTGAGCGAGCAGCTCTGCGCGGTCAAGCGAAAATTCGTCCGTCAAGCCGTTTTGCTGCGCGGCAAGCACACGGTCAAACAGCCGGTCAGCCTGATCAATCTCGCTGTGCAGCAGCAGAGCGCCGAGCAGGGTCTGTGCCGCGTCCCATGTCTCCCGCGCTTCATTCAGGCGGTCGTTCTCTACGTCGAGGGCGACCGCCTGTGCCGTGTTATCCACGGCTTTTACGCTCCATACACTGCCGAGAATGAGCACGGCACACAGCACGGCAGCCGTCAGCAATCGCTTCATGCACGGCCCTCCTTTTTCTGCAGGAACGTGTTGCCGCAGTCGTCGAGCGTCATCAGGAACACATCCTCGACCGCGATACTCTGGTTTTTCAGCCGCCGCTCGATATCCGCAGGGGAGAGGTGCAGCAGCTCGAGCGAGCGCGGAACCATCTTGCCGTCCGACACGACAACGAGCGGCAGACCGGTATCCTTGGGCGTAATGCCGAGCATTTCTGCCGTGACCGGCTGCTGCGGCTGCTTGAGGATAACCGTCAGCGTGCCGTCCGGCTCGATGACGCCGTACTTCACATCGGACACGGCTGCAACATTCTGCTTGCGGAGTGTTTCTATCACCTCGTCGGTCGTCAGCCGCATTTGCCGCAGCTTGCCAATATCGAGCTGTCCCCTACGAATGATGATGGCCGGCTGACCGTTCAGCAGCCGCCGGAATCTGCGGCTTTTGAGTGCGGCGAAGCTGAGGAAAATCTCGAGCACCACGAGCGTGGCGATCGGCACCAGACCGGAGAGCAGCGGAATTCCTAAATCCTGCATGGGCACGACCGCCAGATCGGATACCAGAATGGTAACGACCAGCTCGGACGGGTCCAGCTCGCCGATCTGCCGTTTGCCCATCAGCCGCACGGCGCAGATGACCGCACAGTATAAAATCAGCGTGCGCAGCAGCGGCACTGCCATACGACTGCACCTCCTTTGTTTGTGAAAATCGTACAGTTTACCGGAGTGAAAACTGTACATGTTTGGCATTGTGTAGTATGGCGAAAAAACAAAGAAATATGCACGACAGTTTTCGCATATTTGCAGTCGGAAAGACGTTGACATTCTGAGAAAACGCCTTTATAATATAAACTACATTCAAAAAGATACAGGCTGCGAACGGAAAAGTAGCGTCCCGGACCCATGATAGAGAGCTGTCGGCTGGTGTAAGACAGTGGGAAACGGAAAGTGCGAAAGTCCTCCGGGAGCCGGATTGCTGAAATGAAATGAAACAGGGTTCAGTGTAAGCTATCCCGCATGATCTGCGTTAAACGATCGGGTGAGTGGTCATGCCGCCGAATAGGGCAGTGTGGCAAAAAGAGTGGTACCGCAGAGTTTTTGGTCTTTGTCTCTTTGTGAGACAAGGGCTTTTTTGTTTATACGGTATCTTGCGGCAATCGTTATCCGGCTGCTGCATAAGTATGTATGTTATGTTGAAATAAGAGAAAGGAGGCGGATTCGCAATGGTAAAGAATGGCGCAGAGATTCTGATCGACGCACTTGTAGAGCAGGGAGTTGATACCATTTTCGGTTATCCCGGCGGTGCGGTTTTGAACATCTATGACGCACTTTACAAAAACAGCGACCGCATTCGACATATTCTGACCGCGCACGAACAGGGCGCGGCACACGCAGCGGACGGCTACGCCCGTGCGACCGGCAAGGTAGGCGTCTGCCTGGCAACGAGCGGACCGGGTGCGACCAACCTCGTAACCGGTATTGCTACCGCGTATATGGATTCCATCCCGATGGTTGCCATCACCGGCAATGTCGGCACCAGCCTCATCGGCCGTGATTCCTTTCAGGAGGTTTACATTGCCGGCATCACCATGCCGATCACCAAGCATAATTTCGTTGTGCGCGATGTGGAGGAGTTGGCGGACACCGTGCGCGATGCGTTCCGCATTGCCGCTTCCGGACGTCCGGGTCCGGTACTGATCGACATCCCGAAGGATATTACCGCCGCTAAGTGTGAGTTTATCCCGAAGGGCAAGGTTGAGATTAACGAGACCTACGAGATTTCGGACGAAGAGCTGCAGACCGTAGCGGATATGATTGCCGCCTCCGAGCGTCCGATGATCTATTACGGCGGCGGTGTTGAAACCTCTGACGCAGGCGACATGCTGCTGCAGCTGCAGCGCAAGGCGGATATTCCGTCGGCGCACACCATGATGGCCATCGGCTGCATCCCGGATACCGAGCCGCTCAGCCTCGGCATGATCGGCATGCACGGTACGGTTTCTGCCGCATGGGCGGTTGAGCGCTGTGACCTGCTGGTCTGCATCGGTGCCCGCTTCTCCGACCGCGTTGCGACCAACACCAAGCGTTTTGCACCGTCGGCGAAGGTTATCCACGTTGACATTGACGACGCGGAGATCAATAAGAACATCGGCGTTGACTATGCCATTGTTTCCGATGCGGAGACCTTCCTCGAAAAGGTTATGCCGTATATCAAGGAGGCAAAGCACGACGCATGGCGCGCGCAGATTACCGAATGGCAGACAAAGCTCGACTATGTGCCGAAGGACGACGAGAGCGTTATCCATCCGCACCAGCTGCTCCGCACGGTTGCGGAGGAGACCCCGGAGGACACCATCATCGCAACCGACGTTGGTCAGCACCAGCTTTGGAGCGCGCAGTACAACGGCCGCAAGCACGTTCGTCAGTTCCTGACGTCCGGCGGTCTGGGTACGATGGGCTTCGGCTACGGCGCGGCTCTCGGCGCACAGGTGGCCTTCCCGGACAGAACGGTTGTCCACATCACGGGCGACGGCTCGTTCCACATGAACCTCAACGAGATCTGCACCGCGGTTTCCTATAACCTGCCGGTGATCACGATCATTATGAATAACCGCGTGCTCGGCAACGTGCGCCAGTGGCAGACCATGTTCTATGGCGGCCGCTACTCGCAGACCGACCCGCACCGCAAGACAGATTACGTCAAGCTGGCCGACGCCTTCGGCGCACGCGGCTTCCGTGTTTCCAATATCGCCGAGCTGCGCGACGCGCTGCGGGAAGCGATGAAGCGTACCGGTCCTGTGCTGATCGACGCACAGATCGACAAGGACGAGCGCGTCCTGCCGATGATCCCGGCAGGCGGCACGGTTGACGATCTTGTAACGGAATAAGGAAGGAGAAATTATGGAAAAGTATATCCTTTCTGTCACCGTACAGAACAACGCCGGTGTTCTGGCCCGCGTATCCAGCCTGTTTGGCCGCCGCGGCTACAACATCGACTCGCTGACCGTTTCGGCCACGACTGATCCGAAGGTTTCCTGCATGTCTATCATCGTGCAGGGCGACCATATGGTGCTTGAGCAGATCATGAAGCAGCTGGCAAAGCTGGAAGAGGTCATGCACGTTGTACACCTCGAAGAAGACAGCTCCTGCTGCAGTGAGCTGGTGTTTGTCAAGCTGCATACGCCGGACGTAAGTGTCCGCAGCGATATTCGCCAGCTGTGCGACCTGTATGGCGCGCGCGTGGTCGATACACAGGAGAGTGAGATCATCATCGAGCTATCCGAAGTGCCGAGCCGCATCGATGCCTTCCTCGACGTCATCTCGAACTTTAAGATCCTCGAGATGAGCCGTTCGGGTGTTACGGCAATTGAAAAATAATTTTGGTTAATTAGGAGTTAGAAATTGGGAATAAAAAGCGCTGCCGCGCCGGAGAAATGTTTCATAACCGGGGAGGAAGCACCTTGCAATCACTGATTACTGACTGCTGATTCATATAATTGACTCTTTATAAATTTTTAGGAGGAAATAAAAATGGTAAAGATGTTTTATGACGCAGACTGCAACCTGTCTCTGCTCGACGGCAAGACCGTTGCCATCATCGGCTTCGGCTCCCAGGGCCATGCTCACGCAATGAACCTGAAGGACTCCGGCGTACATGTTGTCGTTGGTCTGCGTCCGGGCTCCAAGCACGAGAAGAAGGCAAAGGACTACGGTCTGGAGGTCATGACTCCGGCTGAGGCTGCTGCTGCCGGCGACATCATCATGATGCTGACCCCGGACGAGAAGCAGGCTGACATCTACAAGGACGTTATTGCTCCGAACCTGAAGCCGGGCAATGTTCTGGCTTTCGCTCACGGCTTCAACATCCACTTCAAGCAGATCGTTCCGCCGGCTGACGTCGACGTTATCATGATCGCTCCGAAGGGCCCGGGCCACACCGTTCGTTCCCAGTACCTCGAGGGTCACGGCGTTCCGGATCTGGTCTGCGTTGAGCAGGATGCTTCCGGCAAGGCTATGGACATCGCTCTGGCATATGCCTGCGGCATCGGCGGCGGCCGTGCCGGCATCCTCGAGTCCACCTTCAAGACCGAGACCGAGACCGACCTGTTCGGTGAGCAGGCTGTCCTCTGCGGCGGCGTTTGCGAGCTGATGAAGGCTGGCTTTGAGACTCTGGTTGAGGCTGGCTACGCTCCGGAGAACGCTTACTTCGAGTGCGTTCACGAGATGAAGCTGATCGTTGACCTGATCAACGAGGGCGGCTTTGCCAAGATGCGTTACTCCATCTCCGATACCGCTGAGTACGGCGATTACCGCACCGGCAAGCGCATCATCACCGAGGAGACTCGCAAGGAGATGAAGAAGATCCTGCGCGAGATCCAGGACGGCACCTTCGCTACCGAGTGGATTCAGGAGAACCGTGCAGGCGGCCGTGCCAAGTTCCTCGCTACCCGTGCTCTGGAAGCAGACACCGAGCTCGAGAAGACCGGCAAGAAGCTGCGCGGCATGATGAGCTGGCTGAAGAAGTAAGTAAAGCTGCGCTTGTGCTTACTTTTATAGGGGGCTTCAAAAGCCCCCTATATACAAACCATGGTTCCGTAGAAACCATGATTTGATACCCGAATGACGCGCTCCAAGAGCGCTGAGTCGGGGTGTAAAAAGTCAGGCGCATGTCCTGACTTTTTACGGCACACTTTGTGTGCCGAATGATTGCCGCAACCTTTGGTTGCGGTTAGACGTGAAGCATTTCGCGTGCTGATCGTCAGCTTTTAGTTACCCCGAACGGGCGGACGGATTTTCCCGTCCGCCCGTTTTTTCTATCAGGCAGTCTGCTGGACTGCTTTCAAAGGAGGAAAATCCCCGTGAGAAGAAGTGATAACATCACTGCAGGACCCGAGCGCATGCCGAACCGTTCGCTGCTGCGCGCCTGCGGTATGACCGACGAGGAAATGAATCAGCCGATCATCGGTGTGGTTTCGGCATATTCCGAGATCATCCCGGGCCATATCAACCTCGATAAGATCGCGGATGCGGTTAAGGCAGGCGTTCGCATGGCAGGCGGTACGCCGGTGCTCGTTCCGGCCATCGGCGTATGCGACGGCATTGCCATGGGTCACATCGGCATGAAGTATTCGCTGGCAAGCCGTGAGCTGATCGCGGACAGCGTAGAGACGCTGGCACAGGCGCACCAGCTGGACGGTCTGGTGCTCATCCCGAACTGCGACAAGATCGTGCCCGGCATGCTGATGGCTGCCGCTCGTCTGAATATTCCGTCTATTCTGGTTTCCGGCGGCCCGATGCTGGCAGGCCATTTCGGCGGTGAGGAGGTATCCCTGTCCAAAACCTTCGAGGCGGTCGGCGCTTACAAGGCCGGCATGATGGACGAGGCAACGTTCTACGAGGCCGAGTGCAATTCCTGCCCGGGCTGCGGCTCGTGCGCAGGCATGTACACCGCAAACTCGATGAACTGCCTGTCCGAGGCCATCGGCATGGCGCTGCCCGGCAACGGCACGACTCCGGCGGTATCGGCTGCCCGTATTCATCTGGCAAAGCACGCCGGCATGAAAATCATGGAGCTGATCGAAAAGGACATCAAGCCGCGCGACATCCTCACGCCGGCAGCATTCCGCAACGCGCTGACCTGCGAGATGGCGATCGGCTGCTCGACCAACTCGGTTCTGCACCTGCTGGCAATCGCAAACGAAGCAGGCGTACCGCTCGAGCTTGAGACCCTGAACGAACTGTCCGGTAAGGTGCCGAATATCTGTCACCTCGCACCGGCAGGCCCGCATCACATTGAGCAGCTTTACATGGCAGGCGGCGTTCCGGCCATCATGAAGGAGCTGACCAAGCGTGATTTCCTCGACCTGTCGCTCATCACCTGCACCGGCAAGACGGTCGGCGAGAACCTTGAGGGCGTTGTCAACAAGAACCCCGAGGTCGTTCGTCCGCTTGAGAATCCGTATTCGCAGACCGGCGGCATTGCTGTTCTGTGGGGCAACATCGCAAAGAACGGCTGTGTTGTCAAGCGTTCGGCAGTTGCACCGGAAATGATGGTGCACGAAGGTCCGGCACGCGTGTTCGACTGCGAGGAAGACGCAATTTCTGCTATCTACAACGGCAAGATCGTGCCGGGTGATGTTGTTGTCATCCGCTACGAGGGCCCGAAGGGCGGTCCGGGCATGCGCGAGATGCTCAACCCGACCTCTGCGCTGGCCGGCATGAAGCTGGATACCACGGTTGCGCTCATCACCGACGGCCGTTTCTCCGGTGCGTCCCGCGGCGCATCCATCGGCCACGTTTCGCCGGAGGCTGCTTCCGGCGGCGAGATCGGTCTGGTGCAGGAAGGCGATATCATTTCCATCGATATCCCGAACAGCAAGGTAAACGTCAATGTTTCCGACGAGGAGCTCGAGGCACGCCGTGCCAAGTACGTTCCGCGTGAGCCGAACGTCAAGTCCGGCTGGCTGTACCGCTACTCGCGTCTGGTCACCTCTGCGGATCAGGGCGCTGTGGTTCGTTGATTTTTTGCGTAATGAAAAGAAGTCCGAAAGTTTTTCGGACTTCTTTTTTTGTGCAATAATTGAGAATGGAGAATTATCGCGATGGTTTCATTTGTGTGAATGGATTGGGTGATGCATCTGCATCGGTTATCCCGTAGGGCGCACAGTGTGCGCCCGCATCGTCGTTAAATGGGGGTGGCGAATAATGTTCGCTCCTGCAATGTGGTTTGTGAAAATTCGTTTGTGCGATACGTCGATTGCCAATCACGTTCATTCTCCATCCTCCATTTTCAATTCTCCATTCCGCAGCCGCAAAATTTCTGCTCCAAGCATAGACAGAACTGCACCGCAGTGCTATAATAAAGTAATTCTTAAAAAACGAAAAAGGGAGGTCATTTATTATGAAAAACCCTGAAAAGCTGCTTGATCTGCTGGCGCAGGACGCCCGCCTGACTCCGGCCCAGCTGGCCGCAATGCTCGGCGAAAGCGAAGAGGACGTTGCTGCCGCGATCAAGGCCTACGAGAAGAATTCGACCATCCTCGGCTACAAGACCGTGGTCGATTGGGATAAAACATCCAAGGAGAGTGTAACCGCGCTGATCGAGGTCAAGATCACCCCGCAGAAGGGTATGGGCTTTGATGAGATTGCCCGTCAGATCTATTCGCACCATCAGGTGGAGAGCGTGTATCTGATGAGCGGCGGCTTCGATCTGACCGTTATCATCAAGGGACGCACCATGCGTGAGGTTGCCCGTTTTGTCTCCGAGCAGCTGGCGCCGATGGAGAACGTGCTGTCCACCGGTACGCATTTCATCCTTAAAAAATACAAGGATAACAGTGTGGAATTCGACCCGGCAGACAGCGATAAGAGAGAGGTCATGGCATGGTGAACTACGAGCAGATTCTCTCTGCGCGTGTAAAAGAAGTGCAGCCTTCCGGCATTCGCCGCTTTTTTGAACTGGCGGCTAAAATGCCGCACGCGATCTCGCTCGGTGTGGGCGAGCCGGATTTTGAAACGCCGTGGCAGATCCGCCGCGCCGGCATTCAGTCTCTGGAAAAAGGACAGACCTTCTACACCTCCAACTGGGGTCTTGCCGAGTTGCGCAATCAGATTGCCGCGCTCGTGCGCCGCAAGTACCGCCTGTGCTACGATGCGGACAAGGAGATCCTTGTGACGGTCGGCGGCTCCGAGGCGATCGACAACACCATCCGCGCGATTGTCAACGTGGGGGACGAGGTGCTGATTCCGGAGCCGAGTTTTGTATGCTACAAGCCGCTGACGCAGATGGCGGGCGGTGTTCCGGTGCCGCTGCCGACCCGCGCGGAGGACCAGTTCAAGCTGACGGCGGACAGTCTGCGCGCCGCTATTACGCCGCGCACCAAGCTGCTCATCCTGCCGTACCCGAACAACCCGACCGGCGCGATCATGACGCGCGATGAGCTGCAGGCGATTGCAACGGTCATCAAGGACACGAATATCGTTGTGCTGTCCGATGAGATTTACAACAGCCTGACCTACGGTCCGGATCGCCACGTCTGCTTTGCGGAGCTGGACGGCATGAAAGAGCGCACCATTGTTGTGGACGGTTTCTCCAAGTCCTACGCGATGACCGGCTGGCGTCTCGGCTGGGCAATGGGTCCGAAGGAGCTGATGCGCCACATCTGTAAAATTCATCAGTTCGGCATTATGTCTGCGCCGACCACCGCACAATTTGCCGGCATTGAGGCTATCCGCACCGGTGAGGACGACATCGAGCGCATGCGCGAGCAGTACGACCTGCGCCGCCGCTACCTGCTCGGGGAGCTGCGTTCCATGGGCCTTGAGTGCTTTGAGCCGCAGGGCGCGTTCTATATGTTCCCGTCGATCGAGTCCACCGGACTTTCCAGTGACGAATTCTGCGAGAGACTGCTGCACGAGCAGGAGGTCGCCGTCATTCCGGGCAGCGCCTTCGGTGAGAGCGGCGAGGGCCATGTGCGTATCTCGTATTCGTACTCGATGAACCATCTGCGCGAGGCTTGCAGCCGGATTCGTAAGTTTTTGCAGACACTCTAATAATGGAGAATTTCGTCCTTGACATAATAAAAGACACCCTATTTTACAGGGTGTCTTTAATATTTACCACAGGTAATCGCAATTCTTACATTTATACTGCTTTCCGATCTTTTTGCTTGCCGGGCCCATCATTGCAATAGATGTGAGACGTTCAGCATTGGATACTTTTTCAACATTCATAGATCCACAGTTAGGGCATCTAACGGTATGAGTAAGGCTTGCTTCAAGTCGAGCTTTTCGGATTGCTTCATCAGAGTCGTGTTCGGCCTTGTCTGCTTTTTGAATGAGATATTCGATATATTTATCGAGATTAGAATGGCTAAGGTCATAGACTTCTTTCTTCGGGCCGAAGGTAGGCATGACTCCGAAAAATAATACGGCACAACCTAACAACAAACTGGAAAGTATGAGACCTATATCAGTTTCATAAAGACCAAGAGGTATAAGCAAAAACAATAGTCCTGCGATGATTGAACAAATAATTTCGCGTTTGAAGTAAGAAATAGTTAAAGGCTTCGCTTCTTCGCGAATTCTTCTGTTTCTATTTTCGATTCGAGCCTTAGTATAATCAGCTAATTTTTGTTCTCTTTCTTGACGTTCTTGGTCTTCCTGTTCCTTTTTCTTTTGCTGTTCAATTTGTTGAATGTATCCGGCTATATCATATCCGCAATGTGGACACATTTTAGCCGTGTTAGATACTTCTTTGTTGCATTCAGGACAATGAATCAATGCCATAATGTTTTTCTCCTTTACCCCAAAATACGAGGGCGGATCTACAGAAATCCGCCCTCGTAAAATTTACATCTTAAAATACGCAATACTGCTTCATATAAGCATCCATCAGCGGCAGGAGATGTGCGTACTCCTCCTTATCTGCAAGATACTCACGGATATCCTGCACGGTAACGAGCGCGTGGACCTTAATGCCAAAATCCTCGCCGACCTCCATAACGGCGGTCTTGTCCGGGTTCTGGCCGACCTCACAGCGGTTTACCGAAATGAACATATCGGTAACCTTCACATCTGCGCAGCCCTTGAGCACCGGCATGGTCTCACGGATAGCGGTGCCTGCGGTGATTACGTCCTCGATGATGATAACGCGGTCACCGTCCTGCGGCTTGTAGCCGACGATATTGCCGCCTTCGCCATGGTCCTTGGCCTCCTTGCGGTTGAAGAAGAACGGCTTGTCGATGCCGTAATTGCGGGCCAGCGCACCGGAAACCGAGGTAGCAAGCGGGATGCCCTTGTACGCCGGACCGAACATTGCGTCGAACTGATCGCCGACGGTCTCCTTGACCAGAGCTGCGTAAAACTCACCCAGACGGGAGTTCTGCAGGCCGGTCTTGTAGTTGCCGGTGTTGACGAAATACGGGGTCTTTCGACCGGATTTGGTTGTAAAATCGCCGAAGCGCAGTACGTCGGCACTCATCATAAATTCGATAAATTCCTTTTTAGCAGCAGTAAGCATGATCGTTCCACCTTTTTCTATCAATATACTTATCCTCAGTATACCAGAATTTTCGGCAGGGAACAACCCTTTCTGTCAAGCCGTATCTGCAAAATTACACAAATACACAGCTGGATTTACGGCTTCTGAACACAAATCACCAAAAAGCCTGTTGCGGAAAGCGCACAAACGAGGTAAAATATACTCAGGCAATACTGCCGATATGGCGATTCGGAATCGTCAATCCTACAAAGGTGGCTAACAACACAAATGGCATTTCACGGTTTTTCCGCAGAAGGCGTGGATCTTCTGCAACTGAATCGCCTGCAAAACAGCAAAGAATTTTACGATGCACACAAGGACGAGATCAAGCGGTTATCCATCCGGCCCTTTCACGAACTGATCGCGGAAATGACGCCGGAGATGGTCAAGATCGACCCGCAGTTCGTCACCGTGCCGTCCCGCATGGTATCCCGCGTGCGGCGCGATACCCGATATACCAAGGATAAAACGCTCTACCGGGCGAACATGTGGCTGTTCTTCCGCAGAGCACGACGGGAACGCGAATCCGTTCCCGCATACTATTTTGAACTGCATCCCGAATACTGGGCCTTCGGCTGCTGGGGCGCGTGGGGCAGAGGCGAAATGGAAGCGCTGCGCGAAATGATCCTCGCAGAAGACAGGCTGTTCCTTGACGCTTTTCGTGCGGTGAACAGCTGTCCGCAGGTGCACCTCGCGGGCGAGATGTACAAGCGTCCGAAATTCCCGGACGCAAAGCCGGAATATCAGGACTGGCTGAACCGCAAGGAGATCGGCGTGGACTACACGAACGGTGAGGATTTTACTCCGGTGCTGGACGGCACGTTTGTTCCGTTCATGCTGAAGACTATGCGGCAGCTTGCGCCGCTGTACAGACTGCTGCTCGCGGCGAAGGAACGCGCAGACGCGGCCGGACGGGAGGCGCTGCAATGAGATATCTTGCACTGGATTTCGAGACCGGAAACGCCTCGCCGCTGAGCGCGTGCGCACTCGGTGCAAGCGTGTTTGAGGATAATCAGCTGGTGGATGAGAAAATCTCGCTCATCCGTCCGCCGGAGTGCGTGGGCAAGTTCCACTGGGGCAATGTCCGTGTCAACCATATCAAGGAGAAGATGGTCGCGGACGCACCGTCGTTCGTCGAGGTGTGGGAGCCGCTCGCCGACATCGCGGAGGGCAGCGTCATCGTGTGCCACAACGCTATGTTCGATACGAATGTGCTTTGCAGCTGTCTGGCGCATTACGGACTGAAAATGCCCGAATGCCGGTACTTATGCACGGTAAAGGTGTCCAAGCGGGTATGGCCTGAGCTGGAAAATCATAAACTGGATACGGTATCCGCCGCGCTGCACATCGACCTGAACCACCACGAGGCCGGGTCGGATGCGCGGGCTGCGGGACTGATCCTGCAGGCGGCTCTGCGCAGGACGGGCAGCGCGGACGCCGACGCACTGGCAGAAAAAATCGGCATGCGGCTCGGCCGGATTTCCTCGATGGGGAAAACGCCGTGCAGCATCGCCGGGGACCCCAAACCCAGGGAGCACAGACGGACAGCACGTCCGCGTAATACGGTAAAACGAAAAGGAGAGAACAAGGTATGAAAAATTATCTGGACAGTATCGACCGCGCTGCACTGCGCAGCCGTGCCGAGCAGATGCTGCACACCGCAGGCGACGCCTGTGATCAGGCAGGACGCTTTATGAACACTACGACCGAAAAGATCCGCGGCTTCTCGCTCATCGAGTTCTTCATCTACGAGACCTGCCTGCTGTCGTTCGGTCTGTGGCTGGGCACCTGCTTCTCTAAATTCTTCAAGAAGTTCCGTGCGATCATCTTCGCAGCGTTTGCCGCAACGTGGCTGTACCTGCTGTGGCGCGTGTTCTTTGATGAGGATGAGGACTGAGCGTATTCAATCTTCGTTTTCATCCTTTGACAGCTGACAGGAAGGAGTTTATTGTTGGAAGATCCCAATCAGGAAAAAAAGTCCCGGTTTGACCTGCAGCCGCACTATATCGAGTGGGGACTGACTGCGTTAGGTGTCATTGTAGCCTGCGTGCTGGTCGTGTTCGTGCTGTTCCGCATGACAATGATCTGGGGCATAATCAAGAAGTTTTTCAGCATCCTCAGCCATCAATTCGCCAGCTGCTTCGGCAACATAGCATTTCCCGATAAACTTTTCAAGGCTGATC
>OLRQ01002206.1_pt1 | contig 12634 bp, 17 predicted proteins | sample 1671971 | NCBI WGS metagenome assembly OLRQ01 (sample SAMEA3136631, study PRJEB25190) | human gut metagenome | biome: human gut; feature: human-associated habitat; material: faeces | place: Austria | collected 2013 | reverse complement strand
AAGTTTGCAGTAGAGGCGCTGGGTCTGTAATATGATTCATATCAAGACGGAAAAAGAGCTTGAAAAAATGCGTGTTGCCGGCCGCCTTACCGCTATTGCGCGTAAGGCGGCGGCAGACGCCGTAAAGCCGGGTGTTACCACCTGGGAGATCGACCGCATCGTCCGCAAGACGATTGAGGATGCCGGCGCCAAGCCGTCCTTCCTCGGCTACGGCGGCTTCCCGGGCAGCGCCTGCGTATCGCTGAATGACCAGGTCATCCACGGTATTCCTTCCAAGCATGCAGTTGTCAAGGAAGGCGATATCGTTAAGGTTGATGTTGGTGCATACATCGGCGGTTTCCACGGCGACTGCGCCTGCACGGTTCCGTGCGGTGAGGTAAGCGAAGAGGCAAAAAAGCTGATCGCTGTAACACGTCAGAGCTTCTTTGAAGGCATTAAATTTGCCCGTGAGGGCTACCGCGTATCGGATATCGGCGCAGCCGTTCAGGCTTACGTCGAGGCCAACGGCTTTTCTGTCGTGCGCGACTACGTCGGTCACGGCGTAGGCGCTGCGCTGCACGAGAGCCCGGAGGTTCCAAACTACGGCAAACCGGGCCACGGCATTCGCCTGCAGCGCGGTATGGTCATCGCGGTAGAGCCGATGGTCAATGTGGGTGTTTACACGGTCAAGGTCCTGCCGGATGGCTGGACGGTTAAGACCAGGGACGGCAAGCTGTCCGCTCACTACGAAAACACCATCGCTATTACGGATGGAGAGCCGGAGATTCTTACGAATATCGACGGTGAAGTGCTGTAATGGCAGAGATTCGTACCGCCGACATTGTGCTGTCGCTGACCGGAAGGGACAGAGGACAGCTGATGCTGGTCGTCGCAGAAGAGGGGGATTTTCTTCTGCTGGCGAACGGACGTGCGCGCCGGGCCGAAAACCCGAAGCGCAAGCGCCGCAAGCATGTGAGCCTGCAGGGCCCATGCGATGAGCGCACACGGCTTAAGCTGCAAAGCGAAAGCCGGCTGACAAACAGCGAGATCCGCAAGGCGCTCGCCCTCTGGACAGGGGACGAGAACGCAAATTGACCGAGGAGGATAAACCACAATGGCAAAAGATGATGTGATTGAGCTCGAGGGTACCGTCGTAGAGGCGCTGCCCAATGCAATGTTTCAGGTAGAGCTTCCCAACGGCCATAAGATTCTGGCGCATATCTCGGGCAAGCTCCGCATGAACTTTATCCGCATTCTTCCCGGCGACAAGGTCACCGTTCAGATGTCGCCTTACGACCTGACCCGCGGTCGTATCACTTGGCGTTCCAAGTAAGATAAAAAGCGGGCGGAGGTACGCATGTGACCTGCGCGCCAGTGGTCGCCGGACAGGTTTCCGGTGTCCCATCCCACCAAAAAATTTGATGGAGGTAAAATAACATGAAGGTAAGACCGTCTGTAAAGCCGATCTGCGAGAAGTGCAAGATCATTCGCCGCAAGGGCAAGGTTATGGTTATCTGCCAGAACCCGAAGCACAAGCAGAAGCAGGGCTAATCTGCGCCTGATCGCCTGATACTTCGTTACAGGCTCGGTTGCGTACCTTTGTACGCGGCCCTCACCTGTGCCTCGTCTCAGACGACCATGCTTGATTATCCTCGTGCCTTTGCACGAGATACCGAAATGACGCCGCCCAAGGCGGCTGAGTCAAGGTATAAAAACCCACGCACATGTCGCGGGTTTTTATGATGACTGTTCAGCAGTCATCGAATAAATGCGCACCCAGGGGTGCGGATCATGGTTTACGCGAGCACGACAAGCACGCACGGCGAGTGCGGCGCTGCAGGAGCGGAGGCGGCTCCTATACTGTGTTTGCAAACACGCCTCAGTGTGTAACTATGGAGGTTATAATAGTATGGCACGTATTGCCGGTGTTGACCTTCCCCGCGAGAAGCGCGTGGAGATCGGCCTGACCTACGTTTTCGGCATTGGCCGCAAAACGTCCAACGAGATCCTTGCTAAGACCGGTATCAATCCGGATACCCGCGTTAAGGACCTGACCGAAGAAGAGGCTGCTAAGCTGCGTGAAGTCATCGAGCGCGACTACAACGTCGAGGGTGACCTGCGCCGTGAGATCGGCCTGAACATCAAGCGTCTGGTCGAGATCGGCTGCTATCGCGGCCTGCGTCATCGCCGCGGCCTGCCGGTTCGCGGTCAGCGCACCAAGACCAATGCACGCACCCGCAAGGGCCCGAAGAAGACCATTGCGAACAAGAAGAAGTAAGGAGGGGAACGTATAAATGGCTAAGGTACAGAAGAAGGGCGCTGCGACCCGTACTCGTCGTCGTGAGCGCAAGAACATTGAAAAGGGCGCGGCACATATCCGTTCCTCTTTCAACAACACGATCGTTACCATTACCGACCTGAACGGTAACGCTATTTCCTGGGCTTCCTCCGGCGAAATGGGCTTCCGCGGTTCGCGTAAGTCCACTCCGTTCGCTGCTCAGACTGCGGCTGAAACCGCTGCTGCTGCTGCAATGGAGCACGGTCTGAAGACTGTTGAAGTATACGTTAAGGGCCCGGGTTCCGGCCGTGAGGCTGCAATCCGTGCACTGCAGGCCGCTGGCCTCGAGGTTACCATGATCAAGGACGTAACCCCGATCCCGCACAACGGCTGCCGTCCGCCCAAGCGTCGTCGAGTTTAATAGAGGAGGAACCAATAAATGGCTAAGAATACCCAGCCCGTTCTCAAGCGCTGCAAGACGCTTGGTCTTTCCCCTGCGGTACTTGGTTACTCCAAGTCCACGAAGCGTCAGCCCAAGCAGAGCCGCCGCAAGCAGTCCGAGTACGGCATGCAGCTGAACGAAAAGCAGAAGGTAAAATTCATCTACGGCGTACTCGAGAAGCAGTTCCATGCTTACTACGAGAAGGCTGAGCGCAAGCAGGGCATCACCGGTGAGATCCTGCTGCAGGAGCTCGAGCGCCGTCTGGACAACGTAGTTTTCCGCATGGGCTTTGCTAACACCCGCCGTGAGGCTCGTCAGCTGGTTAACCATGCACACTTCACCGTAAACGGCAAGCGCGTTAACATTCCGTCTTACCAGGTTAAGCCGGGCGACGTAGTTGCAGTTTCCGAGAAGTCCCGTTCTACCACCAAGTTCAAGTCTCTGCTGGAAGAGAACGGCAAGAAGGCTTGCCCGAAGTGGATCGAGAAGGCTAACGATTCCTTCGAGGGCAAGATCGTTGCGATGCCTGCACGCGACGACATCGACTATGATGTTGCCGAGCACCTCATCGTCGAGCTGTACTCGAAATAATAGACCCTCGCTTTTGGAACAGGCGCGGCGTCTGCTTCGCCTGTTCTATCTTAAGTTTCCAACCAACGTGAAGGAGGGTACCACATGATCGAAATCGAAAAACCGCGTATTGACTGTGAACAGCTCGCGGAGGACGGTTCCTACGGCAAGTTTGTCGTAGAGCCTCTTGAGCGCGGCTACGGCACCACGCTGGGCAACTCTCTGCGCCGCATCCTGCTGTCGTCTCTGCCTGGCACGGCAGCGTCCAGCATCAAGATCGCTGGTGTGCAGCACGAGTTTTCTACGATTCCGGGCGTTAAGGAAGACGTTACCGAAATCGTGCTGAATGTTAAGGGCATTATTGCCAAGCTGCATTGTGATGGTCCCAAGACGGTCTACATCGAGGCCGCCGGCGAGGGCGAGGTCAAGGCTGGCGATATCCACGCAGACGGCGAGGTTGAGATCCTCAACCCGGATCTGCACATCGCTACCCTGATGAGCGATGCTCGCCTGTCCATGGAGATTACGATGACTTCCGGCCGCGGCTACGTTCCGGCCGAGAAGAACAAGCAGCATCAGACCTCCATCGGCGTCATTCCGGTGGATTCGATCTACACGCCGGTTTATAAGGTAAACTACACGGTTGAAAACACCCGTGTACGCGACCTGACCGACTATGACAAGCTGACGCTCGAGGTATGGACCGATGCAACCATCAACGCACGCGACGCGGTTTCGCTCGGTGCAAAGGTTCTGCGCGACCACCTCGATCTGTTCGTAGACCTGTCCGAGGAGATCGGCTCCAAGTCCACCGTTGTTGAAAAGGCTGAAGCGCAGCACGATAAGGTGCTTGAAATGACCATTGAGGAGCTTGACTTCTCCGTGCGTTCGTTCAACTGCCTCAAGCGCGCAGGCATCAACACGGTTGAGGACCTCATCAACACCTCCGAGGAGGACATGATGAAGGTTCGTAACCTGGGCCGCAAGTCCCTGGAAGAGGTTATCGGCAAGCTGGAGGCTATGGGTCTCCACTTGGCGAAGTCGGAAGAGTAATCTTCGGACACTGTAACTTGAACTGCTGCGGCGGTACGATTACCGCGCCGCCGCTTTACTTTAATTTGGAGGTAAACTCACATGGCTAACAATCGCAAGCTCGGCCGTGCTACGGATCACCGTATGGCTATGCTGCGTGCGCTGGTAACCTACCTGCTGGAGAACGGCAAGGTTGAGACCACGCTCGCTCGTGCCAAGGAAGTAGGCCCGCTGACTGAGAAGATGATCACCCTGGGCAAGAAGAACACCCTGGCATCCCGCCGTCAGGCTATGGCTTTCGTAACCAAGGAAGCTGTTGTTGCTAAGCTGTTCTCTGAGATCGCTCCGGAGTACGCTAACCGCAACGGTGGCTACACCCGCATCATCAAGACCGGCCCGCGTCGTGGCGACGCAGCTGAAATGGCGATCATCGAGCTGGTTAAGTAAGTTAAATTTTAACTTCTGACGACTCGATCTGTTCCAAAACAGAAAAATGATCCTAAAAAGGTTATCCAGTAGCGTGCTTATTGGATAACCTTTTTCTTTTTGCTTTTTTGCATCCTGTATGGTACTATGTAGATAAATCGAAAGGCTAAATTCTGCCGAACAGGAAAAGGAGGGCCGCAGATGTTTGCAATGCAGATGTTTGATATATTGAGTTTCATCGTCCCCATCATGTTTATTGTCGTATTTGGCATCATCATTTTTTCTATCATACAGGGGATAAGCACATGGCATAAGAACAATAATTCGCCCAGATTGACCGTACCGGCGGTGATCGTTGCAAAGCGGACAGATGTCTCGCATCACCAGCATGCCAATGCAGGCGACATGAGCGGAGCACACGGCTTCCACACAACGTCGAGCACGACCTATTATGTCACGTTTCAGGTGGAAAGCGGAGACCGGATGGAATTCCATGTTTCCGGCTTGGAATACGGTATGCTCGCAGAGGGCGACACCGGCAGACTGACCTTCCAAGGGATGCGGTATCTATCGTTTGAGCGATAACTCTTATTCGGAAGGGGCTTGCGTACGCCGGAAAATATTCAAATGATCTGTCTGGTGCGGCTGATCGGTGCGGCTGTCTGCGGTCTGCTGATCGGTGTGGAGCGGCAGACACGCATGAAAGGCGCCGGTCCGCGTACACATGATGGTTTCGCTCGGTGCGGCACTGATGACGCTGGTCTCCTCGTATGGTTTTCTGCCTATCGTGGGAGCAGCCGGTGTTTCGGTTGACGTTTCTCGTGTGGCGGCAAGCATTGCGGCCGGTATCGGCTTCCTTGGCGCGGGCGTGATTTTTGTGCACCGCGGCGGCGCGGTCGGTCTGACAGACGGCAAAGGCGACCTTGTGCGCCTGTATGACTGGCTGGCACAGAGGAAAATCACCGTGCGCGAGATCGATCTCAAGCGGCAGGAAGGCAGTTCAGTAAAAATCGTGCTGTACATTGCCATGCCGCGGCATTTCGATAAAGCGGATTTCCTGCGGCTGCAGGAGGACATTCCGGGTGTGCAGTCGGTTGAGATATAAACGGAATAGCAAAGCCGTTCGGCAGAAATGCTGGACGGCTTTTGTGCTGGATGAATAATATGATGTTGAAAAAACAGGATTTGTTTGGTATACTGTAACAAACAAATAAAGGGAGGTCCCGCTATGAAAAAGAGAATCCCCGCAATCATCCTGATGTTTGCCCTGTTCCTGACCACATCCTATGCGGCAAACACCTATCGCAAGACGATCACCGTCACGTCTGGCGTCAATGTGGAATTCAACAACGAAGCAATCGACATGACAGACGTCAACGGTAAAGCGGTCGAGGCGTTTATCTACAACGGCACGACCTATGTGCCGATTCGTGCGGTGTCGAATGCGTTCGGCGCGGATATCGGTTATGACCGCAATACGCAGACGATTTCAGTTTATGACGATTTCACAGAAATTCTTATAGCAGCGTACAAACTGGATTGCACGATTTCTGTATGTATGACTGAACTTGAAGTATATCGTGCAGCTATAAATAATAATGCTTTTTGGACAGCTCCGGCTGAAAAGAGTAAAGAAGCACAGGCGTTTATTGACCGAGATACAGAGATGCTGAAAACACTATCAGAAGACAATGGGTGCTATCATCTTTTGAGCGAACAATTATTGCCTACTTATAATGAGTTTATTAAGTCGTATCAACAGGCAGTAAAAAGCTATGCCGTGATGTATAATCAGCGAAATTATTCTGACGAGAAACTATGGACTCCTTTTGCCGAGAATGAGACAAGTGCTCGAGAAAATAGCGGCATGTATGCGTCTGATCTTGAAATTTTTTATGATTCGTTTAACTGGCGTACTTTTGATGCAGATATGAGTTTCTAATGATAGAAAGGTAGGAAGAGATTATGTACCTGAAAGCAACTATCCTCACCATTGCAGGCTGGTTTATTGGAATGTTGTTAGATGCAAACATCGATTTCGGAGACCCGATGGGTTTCCTCAGTCTGCGCATCCTGTTTCCCATCTTGGCCATGGGACTGTGCATCCTGCACGAGCTGAGACGCGGCAGCAGCCGCTAACCCGCAAAATTTGCGGCTCACACGCCTAAATTTGTGCATTTTCACGGTAAAAACGGATATTTTTATTGCAAAAACGCTTGCAATGTACGGCAATGCGTGATATACTATCAGTGTAAGATGATAAGTAACCGTAAGGAGTGGCCAAGTGCCACTCCTTACGCTTTGCTCGGAGAAAATTTTTCAGTAAGGAGGGACGGCTTTGCAGGCAAAGCAGATCGTAGCCCGCGTAGAGGAACTGGTAAAGCCTTTGTGTGAACAGGCTGGTGTTTCCCTGTGGGATGTGGAGTTTGAAAAAGAGGGCGGACAGTACATGCTGACCGTCACCGTGGATCGACCGGAGGGCGTCAACATTGACCAGTGCGAGCAGGTTTCGCGCGCGCTTGATCCCATGCTGGATGAAAAGGAATTTGACGATATGCCGTCCTATACGCTGTGCGTTTCCTCGGCAGGCATGTCGCGCCGCCTCAAGCGTCCGGAGCATTTCCAGGCGTTTATGGGTCAGACCGTCGAAGTAGGCTTTTACAAGCCGATGAACGGCATGAAGCAGATCGAGGGCACACTCGCCGGCTATGACAACGGTGCCGTAACGCTGGAAGTGAACGGCGAGCAGACCGTATACGAACCCAAAGACATTGCCGCAGTTCGACTGGCGGTAGAGATATAAGAAGGAGCTGAATAGGAAAAAATGGTTAACGCAGAATTTTTTGACGCGCTGGAACAGCTGGAAAAGGAAAAAGGCATTCCGGTAGACTATATGCTCGACCGTGTAGGTCAGGCGCTGATCACCGCCTACAAGCGCGATAACGACGGCATGACCGACAATGTTTACGTTGAGCCGGACCGCGACAAGAAGACCATTCACATGTTTGTCCGCAAGACGGTTGTCAAGGCGGAGGATCTGTACGAGCCGTACGAGGAGATCACTCTTGAGGAGGCTGCCGAGTACAAGAATAACCCGATGGTAGGCGATATCATTGATATCGACATCCCGACCAAGTCCTTCGGCCGCATTGCTGCCCAGACTGCAAAGCAGGTTATCATTCAGGGCATCCGCGAGGCAGAGCGCGGCATGGTTATCTCCGAGTTCGAGAGCAAGGAGCACGAGATCCTGAATGGCGTGGTTGCCCGCATCGATCCGCGCTCCGGCACCGCTTATCTGGATGTTGTTTCCGGCGGTGAGAAGAGCGAGGCTGTTCTGGCCGCTTCCGAGCAGGTGCGCGGTGAGGTCCTGACTGAGGGTCAGCGCCTGAAGGTTTACCTCATCGAGGTTCGCCGCGGCACCCGCGGCCCGCAGGTCGTTGTTTCCCGCACCCATCCGGGTCTGGTTAAGCGTCTGTTTGAGCTGGAGGTACCGGAAATCCACTCCGGTATCGTCGAGGTCAAGTCCATCGCGCGTGAGGCAGGCAACCGCACCAAGATCGCTGTTGTTTCTCACGATGAGAACGTCGATCCGATCGGTGCATGCGTTGGTACCCGCGGTGCGCGTGTTGCCAACATCACCGGCGAGCTGAACGGCGAGAAGATCGATATCATCAAGTGGAACGAGGATATGGCGCAGTTCGTTTCTGCGGCACTCGCTCCGGCTGATGTTATCAATGCCACCATGCAGGCGGATAACAAGTCCTGCCGTGTCATCGTTCCGGACGATCAGCTGTCGCTTGCTATCGGCAAGGAAGGCCAGAACGCGCGTCTGGCTGCCAAGCTGACCGGCTGCAAGATCGATATCGCTCCTGAGTCTCAGGGCGAATAAGCAAGCGGAGGTGCGGCAGAATATGGTACAGAAGAAGATTCCCATGCGGCAGTGCCTCGGCTGCCGTGAAATGTTTCCGAAACGGGAGCTGATCCGCGTGGTGCGTTCGCCGGAGGGCGAGCTTTCGCTGGATTTCAAGGGCAAGGCACCCGGCCGCGGCGCATATCTGTGCGGCAAGCCGGAATGTCTGAAAAAGGCCCGCAAGAGCCGTGCGATCGAGCGTGCGCTCAGTGTAGAGGTACCCGAGTCGGTTTACGACCAGCTCGAGCAGCAGATGGAACAGGAGGGTGCAAATGGCAACTGATCCGGTTCTGAGAATGCTCGGTCTGGCACGCCGTGCCGGCAAGCTGGCCTACGGCGACGAGCTGGTGCGCGAGGCGTGCTTCGACCACAAGACCCGCTGTGTGTTCATTGCGGGTGACGCAGGCGCAAATGCAGCGAAAAAAGCCGCATTTTACGCCGATAAGGCCAATGTGCCGTGCGTAACGCTGCCGCACGGCAAGCTGGAACTCGGCAGCGCGATCGGCAAGGCAGGCTGCGCGATGTGCGCGGTAGCGGACATCGGCATGGCGGCAGCAGCTGTAAATAAGCTGGCGGAGCAGGATCCTGCATACGCCGAAGTGGCGCAGCAGCTTAGCGAAAAGAACGTAAAGATCCAGTCCCGCAGGGGCGTCAAAAAGCATAAGGATAAGGCGGAAAAGACCGAGGAAGCGCCGGTCAAGACCGAAAAATCGGCAGAGGAGAAGACGAAGCGCACCTACCGTAAGCCGTCCGGCGAGAAGCGTCCCTATCGGAAGAACGATGAGAATACGCGTCCTTACCGTAAAGCCGACGGCGAGAAGCGTCCGTTCCGCAAGGACAGCGAATCCCGTTCGTATCGCAAGAACGACGGCGATAAGCGCCCGTTTCGCAAGGAAGGCGAATATCGTCCGTATCGCAAGAATGACGGCGAGAAGCGCCCGTTCCGCAAGGAAGGCGACCGTCCGTATCGCAAGAACGACGGCGAGAAGCGCCCGTTCCGCAAAGACGGCGAATCCCGTTCGTATCGCAAGAACGACGGCGATAAGCGTCCGTACCGTAAAAGCGGTGTCGGCAAGCCGAGCTTCAACGGCGGCAAGCGCAGCTTCCGCAATAAAACGTAATTTCCCGCGCCGCAGCGCGCATTCCAATAGTGAAGCATAGCTTTGCATCAAATGTGCGAGCTTTGCCCGTGCATTTGATACCAGAGCGGAGAAAAGTTTCGACGCAGGAGGAACTTTTCGCAGCTTTGGACGTATCCGAACATTGTTCGGTACGTCCTCTCTCGTTCAAAACCGTGGTTTTGAACGAAGTGTGTAAGGAGGTTATTGCCCATGGCATTAGACAATAAATATCGGGTACACGAGGTCGCAAAGGACTTCGGCGTATCCACCAAGGAGATCACTGAAATTCTGGCGAAGTATCGCTCTGCACCGAAGAATCACATGCAGGTGCTTGACGATACCGACCTGTCGGTCATTTTCGAGTATCTCACCCAGCATAATCAAGTAAGCGACATGGAAGGTACGCTGAACGCACAGGGTGCATCCCGCAAGAAGCCGGAGCAGTCCAAGGCGGAAACCAAACAGCAGACCGAGTCCAAGAGAGAGGAGCCTATCGTGCAGCAGCAGCCGACACAGAGCAAGGTAAAGCAGGTTCACCGCATTGATACCCGCGGCACCGGCGACGTAAACCTTGCAAAATATGATGATCATGTAGATAAGCTGGTTGACGCAAAGGCCGAGCGAATGGAGTCCAAGGGCAGCAAGAAGCAGAAGCTGACCAAGAAGTCCGACCAGCGCTCCAAGCCGTTCGGCAACAAGCGCCGTCAGGAGGAGCAGGAGAAGATGCGCCGCCTGCAGCGTCAGCAGCAGATGGCAGCACTTAAGAAGATTCCGGTAAAGGTAATGATTCCGGAGGAGATTTCCGTCGGTGAGCTGGCTTCCCGTATGAAGCGCACCGCAGCGGATGTTATCAAGGGTCTCATCAAGCTGGGCGTTATGGCGTCCATCTCCGAGGTGATCGACTACGATACCGCAGCCATCGTTGCAGAGGAAATGGGCTGCAAGGTTGAGAAGGAAGTACACGTTACCATCGAGGAGCAGCTGTTCGATGAGCACGAGGACAAGGAAGAAGAGCTGCAGCCGCGCGATCCGGTCGTTGTTGTTATGGGTCACGTTGACCACGGCAAGACCTCTCTGCTCGACGCGATCCGCAAGACCAAGGTCATCGAGGGCGAGGCCGGCGGCATTACCCAGCACATCGGCGCATACCGCGTTAAGATTGGCGGCAAGCCGATCACCTTCCTCGATACCCCGGGTCACGCTGCGTTTACCTCTATGCGTGCACGCGGTGCGCAGGTAACCGATATCGCCATTCTGGTCGTAGCAGCCGATGACGGCGTTATGCCGCAGACCATCGAGGCCATCAACCACGCCAAGGCAGCAAACGTGCCGATCATCGTTGCCGTAAATAAGATCGACAAGCAGGGTGCAAACCCGGATCGTGTGCTCCAGCAGCTCACCGAGTACGAGCTGGTACCGGAGGAATGGGGCGGTCAGACCATCGTCTGCAACATCTCCGCAAAGTTCGGTCAGGGCATTGACAACCTGCTCGAAATGGTACTGCTGACCGCTGAAATGGCTGACCTCAAGGCAAACCCGAACCGCAAGGCGCACGGTACCGTCATCGAGGCAAAGCTGGATAAGGGCCGCGGTCCGGTTGCAACCCTTCTGGTACAGAACGGCACCCTGCATGCAGGCGATACCGTTATCGCGGGTACCTCTGTCGGCCGCGTTCGCGCAATGACCAACGACGACGGCAAGAAGATTGAGTCCGCAGGCCCGTCCGTTCCGGTCGAGATCATCGGTCTGGCTGAGGTTCCGGGTGCAGGCGACATCTTTGACGCCGTAGACGACGAGAAGATGGCTCGTGAGCTGGTTGAGCAGCGCAAGGACAAGGAGAAGGAAGAGCGCAACAAGCTGTTCCACAAGGTAACACTCGATAACCTGTTCGATTCCATCCAGCAGGGCGAGATGAAGGAGCTGAATATCATCGTCAAGGCAGACGTTCAGGGCTCTGTCGAGGCGGTTCGTTCCTCTCTCGAGAAGCTGACCAACGACGAGGTTCGCGTGCGCGTTATCCACGGTGCTGTTGGCGCCATCAACGAGTCCGACGTTATGCTGGCTGCCGCTTCCGGCGCGATCATTGTTGGCTTTAACGTTCGTCCGGACCGCACCGCTACCGACTCCGCTGCACAGCAGGGCGTTGATATGCGTATGTACCGCGTTATTTATGATGCCATCGAGGAGATGGAGCAGGCCATGAAGGGCATGCTCGAGCCGAAGTTCAAGGAAGTTGTTCTCGGCCACGCAGAGGTTCGTCAGGTGTTCAAGATCACCGGCGCAGGCGCGGTTGCAGGCTGCTATGTACAGGACGGCAAGATTCAGCGTAACGCTGAGGTTCGCGTAGTCCGTGACGGCATCGTATTCCACGAGGGCCACCTGAATACTCTCAAGCGCTTCAAGGACGATGTGAAGGAAGTTGCAACCTCTTATGAGTGCGGCATGAGCATCGAGAACTACAATGATATCAAGGAAGGCGATATCATTGAGTGCTTCGTGATGGAGGAAGTAAAGCAGTAAACTGCTTTTCTAAGGGGGACGCTGTCCCCCTTAGATACGTTTCCGGTTCCAAAGGGAAACCGGAAACGATAACCCCCTCTCGAATGAATACATTCGAGGCCGCGCCGCCGCGGCGCGGGCAGCGGAGTAAAAGTCCGGCAGAGCTGGACTTTTACGAGGATTTTTATGCGGCGCTCTGCGGAGCGCCTGTCCTGCCTGTTTTGCCGAAGGCAAAATGCGGCAGGAGAGCGCGCCCTTTGGGCGCGAAAAAGGCACGCCGTCGGCGTGCCTTTTCGTTTAATAGAATTTGCTTTGCAAATTCCAGCCCGTAGGCCTCTAACCTTGAAAATATTAAATGAGAGCAAATCCGGGGGCGT
>OLRQ01002202.1_pt1 | contig 12663 bp, 10 predicted proteins | sample 1671971 | NCBI WGS metagenome assembly OLRQ01 (sample SAMEA3136631, study PRJEB25190) | human gut metagenome | biome: human gut; feature: human-associated habitat; material: faeces | place: Austria | collected 2013 | reverse complement strand
GCCGTCATCGGCGTGGCGCTGGCCTCGGGCGCCGATGTGGCCCTGGATGCCGGCAGCGTGGTGCTCATGCGCAACCGCTTGTCCGACCTCATCGTGGCTCTGCGCCTGTCGAAGGCCACGATGCGCAAAATCAAACAGAACCTGTTCTGGGCGCTCATCTACAACTGCATCATGATTCCGCTGGCCGCCGTGGGCATCCTCGCCCCTGCCCTCGCCGGCGCCGCCATGGCCCTCTCTAGCGTCAGCGTCGTCAGCAACTCCCTTCTGCTGAAACGGTTCAAGTAGAAGGGAGCGCGGTCTACCCCTCCATTCGGAAGCGCCAGGCGCAGTTGCAAGTTTCGTCGGTGATGTCGGGGAAGCAGCTGACGCATTCGCAGTGGATGCAGTCATCCAAGGCGGCAGCGAAGCCGGCGTACTCCAGTTCGCCCACGCTCTTGCAGGGGTGGAACTCCATCCCCTTGCGCGCGCGGGCGTTCTGCACGCGGCAGTCGGTGATGCGGAAGACGAGCGCGGCCCCGTCGTCCTCCCAGAGAATCTCCCACTCGTTCGCAAGGGAGGTGCAGCGCAAAGGCAGCGCTTCGGCGAGTCCCTCAAGTCCGCATCTATCCGAAAGGTCGAGCAGCTTCTTCAAGCGTCGGGCCTCGCTGGGCACGAAGCGTCGCCAGGCAACACGGTCGTGCTCCATGGCCGTGTCCATGCCCTGCTCGCGTTCCAGCGATTGGAACCATGTTCCGTCCAGCGCGATGAGGTCCTTCGCGGTGATTTCCAAAAGCTCGACCAGTTCTTCACGGGTCAGCGCATCCAATCCTTGGGCCATGGTCGCCTCCTTTCCCTAGTGTCGACCTACTCGATTATAGGCTCCTTGCGCTATACTAGGCCAATTGGAAATGGGCGCGAACGAGCGCACGTATAGCTATAGAAAGGCGTTTCATGGAAACTGCTGCGATTATTTTGGCCGCGGGGGCCGGTACCCGTATGAAGTCGAAGAAGCCGAAGGTGGTTCACGAGGTGCTGGGCCGTCCGCTCGTGCGGTGGGTCGTGGAAGCGGCCAAGGAGGCGGGCGCCGATAGGGTCGTCACCGTGGTGGGGCATATGCGCGACCAGGTGATCCCTTTGGTGGAAGGCGACACCGAGGTCGTCGTGCAAGAGGCTCAGCGCGGTACGGCCGACGCGGTGCTGGCCGCCGCCGATGCCCTGGCCGGCTTCGACGGCGCCGTTGTGGTGCTCTCCGGCGACTCCCCGCTCATTCAGCCCGAGACCATTCGCCAGATGGCGGCTCTGCGCGAAGAGCACAACGCGGCGGTCATCGTGCTCACCATGGAGCTTGAAAACCCCTTCGGCTACGGTCGCATCGTGCGCGACGGCGCCGGGGAGGTGGCCCGCATCGTCGAGCAGAAGGACGCGAGCCCCGAGGAAGCGGCCATCACCGAGTGCAACTCCGGCGTCTACTGCTTCGACGCCCGCGCCCTTTTCGACGCGCTTTCCCAGGTGAATTCCGACAACGCCCAGGGCGAGTTCTATCTTACCGACGTGCTGGCCATCAGCCGCGCCGCCGGGCGGCCCGTGCTCGCCTATAAGACGAGCGATGCGGAGCAGTGTCTCGGCGTGAACTCCCGCGGCCAGCTGGCCGAGGCGACCCGCGTCATGCAGCGTCGCATCAACGACGCGCACATGGCCGCCGGCGTCACGATGTGGGATCCGGCCACGGCCTACATCGGCCCCGAGGTGGAGATCGCCCCCGACGTGGAGCTTCTGCCCAACGTCATGCTGCTGGGGAAGACGACGATCGGCGAGGACAGCGTCGTGGGCCCCGACAGCCGCCTGACCGACACGCGCGTCGGTTGCGGCTGCCGCATCGACGAGACCGTGGCGGTGGAGGCGCTCATCGACGATGGCGCCACCTGCGGTCCGCGCGCCTACCTGCGTCCGGCGGCGCACTTGTGCGAGGGCGCTAAGGCCGGCACCCACGTGGAGATCAAGAAGTCCACCATCGGCAAGGGCTCGAAGGTGCCGCATCTGTCCTACATCGGCGACACCACCATGGGGGAGGGCGTGAATATCGGCGCCGGTTCCATCACCTGCAACTACGACGGCGCGAACAAGCACGCCACCGTCATCGAGGACGGCGCCTTCATCGGTTCCGACACCATGATGGTGGCGCCCGTGACCATCGGCGCCGGGGCGCTTGTGGGCGCCGGTTCCACCATCACCAAGGACGTGACGCCGGGAGCGCTGGCCCTCGGGCGCGCCAGACAGCAGGAGATAGAAGGCTGGGTGGCGGCCCACCCCATCGAGAAGAAGAAATAGTCGGTCGCGCCGCTTCAGCCCGCACGGAGCGGCGCGCCGTGCTACAATAGCCGAAGCTGAAAGACCCGTCGCAGAAGGGACGCACCCTATGACCGAGATGACCAAGCGCATGATCCTGTTCTCCGGCTCGGTGAATCCGGAGCTGGCCGAGGAGATCGCCAAGTACCTGAACGTGAACCTCGGCAACATCAAGCACGAGAAGTTCGCCAACGGCGAGATCTACGCCCGCTACCAGGAGTCCATCCGCGGCGCCGACGTGTTCCTCATCCAGTCGGTGTGCGCGAGCGAGACCTTCGACGTGAACGACGCCCTCATGGAGCTGCTCATCATGGCCGATGCCGCCAAGCGCGCAAGCGCCCGCTCCATCTCGGCGGTCATCGCGCACTACGGTTACGCCCGTCAGGACCGCAAGGCCGCCCCGCGCGAGCCCATCACGGCCAAGCTCGTGGCCGATCTGCTCGAGGTCTCCGGCATCGACAACATCATCACGGTGGATCTGCACCAGGATGCCATCCAGGGCTTCTTCGACATCCCCGTGAACCACATGACGGCCATGCCCATTTTCGTGGACTACTTCCGCAACAAGGGTTTCGATCCCGAGCGTCTGTGCGTGGTCTCGCCGGACGTGGGCCGCGCGAAGGCGGCAAAGAAGTTCTCTACGGCGCTCGATTGCGACATCGCCATCATGCACAAGGATCGCCCGAAGCACAACCAGGCCGAGATCACCGCGCTTATCGGCGACGTGACCGACAAGATCTGCATCCTGAACGACGACATGATCGACACGGGCGGCTCGCTTGTGGCCGCGGCCGCCACGCTGAAGGCCAAGGGCGCCGCCGAGGTGTACGCCTGCGCTACCCACGGCCTGTTCTCCGGCCCGGCCTACGAGCGTCTGGAGAACTCCTGCATCGAGGAAGTGGTGGTCACCAACGCCGTGCCCGTGCCGCTCGCGCGCCAGACCGGCAAGATCAAGGTGCTCTCCATCGCGCCGCTGTTCGCGCAGACCATCGATGTCGTGTACAACAACGGCTCTATTGGGAAATTGTTCGAATAGCTGCTTGGCTGTCCGGCCCGAGTCCCCGGGGAGGAAGCCCGTGCTCAAACAGCATTGAAGTGCGGGTCTCTCCGAGGGTTCGGGCTTTCCCTTTTTGCACTTCAATGAACTGCGCGCGGGCCCCCTCCCCGGGGACTCGGGCCTACTCTTCCAAAGATGAATGACGGAAATAGGTGACAAGTTGTATATGATAGCGGGCCTGGGGAATCCAGGCGAGGAGTACGAGCACACGCGGCACAACGCCGGGTTCGATACGGTGGATGCGCTGGCCGATGAGCTGGGCGTGCGCTACTGGAAGAACGAGGGCGGGGCGCTCGTGGGGAAGGCGAGCTACCATGGCCACGAGCTTCTGCTCGTAAAGCCCCAGAGCTTCATGAACACCTCAGGAGGCCCGGTGAGCAAGCTCATGAGGGCCTACCATGGGGATCCCGACCATCTCATCGTCATCCACGACGAGCTGGACATCGACCCCGGCACCATCCGCGTGAAGTTCGGCGGGGGACATGCCGGCCATAACGGGCTTCGCTCCATCTGCGATAAGCTGGGCACCCGCGACTGGTACCGGGTGCGCATCGGCATCGGGCGGCCGCCGGGACGCAAGCCCGTGGCCGACTGGGTGCTCTCGCGCCCCCGCAGCAAGGACGATACCGAGGCCTTCGAGCATGCGGTGGCGCAGGGCGCTGAGGCGGTGCTCTCGCTCATCGACAACGGGCTGGAAAAGACCCAGCAGCGGTTCAACCGAGGGCCGGAAGCTCCCATGCGTCTTTCCGAGAAGGGGCACACCTACGCCCTGTTCGCCATCGTGGTCATCACCTGCGCGCTAGGGTCGCTTTCCCAAACCGCTACGAACTCCATGCTCACGGGCATTTGCGCGGAGTTTTCCATCGATGCCGGCGAGGGGCAGTGGCTGACCACGGTCTACATGCTCGTTATGGGCATTACGGTGCCGGCGGTGACGTTCCTCGCCCGGCGTATGTCGGTCAAGCGCCTGGTGTGTCTGGCCCTCGGGCTCTTTCTGGCGGGCTCGGCCGTTGATCTGATTGCCCGAACCTTCTTCACGCTCGTGCTGGGACGTGTGCTGCAGGCGGTGGCTACGGGCATCACGCTGCCGCTCGTGCAGTCGCTGGCCATGACGCGCTTTCCGAGAGAGCGCACGGGCACGACCATGGGCATCGCGGGCATTGCCATGGGGTTCGCCCCCAACATCGGGCCCATTATCGGCGGCGCGCTCGTAGACTCCTGGGGCTGGCGCAGCTTCTACGGGCTGCTAATCGGCGCTTTGGTGCTACTCGCGTTGGCCTGTGCCCTATTCGTGCGCGAGGAGGGGGAGGGCAGTGCCGGCGCTGTGCTGGACGTGCCGTCGCTGGCACTTTCCACGCTCGGTTTCGGCGGGCTGCTCTTGGCGGCATCGAATGCGGCGAACATGCCGCTGTCCAGCGAGGGCGTGTGGGTTCCGGCGCTGAGCGGTGCCTGCTGCGTGGCTGCGTTCCTCGTGCGGCAGAACCGTATTTCTCATCCGCTTATTTATCTGGGCGTATTTCGCACCCGCCAGTACCGGGCGGCATTCGTGGCCCAGAACTGCCTGTTCGCCTCGTTCATGGGCATCACGCTCATCGTTCCCTTGTTCGTGCAGGGCATCTGTGGGCTCTCGGCGCTCGATGCCGGCATCGTGTTCGTGCCGGCTACGGTGATAGCCCTGTTCCTGAATCCGCTAGCTGGCCTGCTCACCGATCGGGTGGGCGCACGCGCGGTTACGGTGACGGGCGCCGTGCTGCTCGTCGTTGGTGCGGCCTCCATGATGTTCGTGGATGCAGCGACTCCGCTATGGCTGCTGACGGCCATGCAAGCGGTACGCGCTCTGGGCGTGAGCACGCTCGTGGGGCCGTTGAACTCCTGGGGTCTTTCGGGCTTGCTTCCCGCGAACACGATGGACGGCAGCGTCTTTTTCGCCACGGCCCGCCAGGTGTGTGCCTCGCTCGGCACGGCGCTCATGATGCTGCTCGTGGTAAGCGTGCCCGCATCGCTGGCTCTGACAGACATGGGCGGCGCGGAGGCGGCCGTGTGGGGCTATCGGGCGGCCTTCGCTCTGTCGGCGGCGCTTTCGCTGGCGGTGCTCATTGTTGCCGTTTGGAAAATCCGTTAGCGTATAATCTGCTCCGAAACGAATGGAAGTGAAAGGCGGCCTTGGTGGCGTTTCTTCTCGGTTGTGAAAAAGTGAGCGTGGAATTCCCCACGAAGACGGTGTTCGAGGGGCTGTCCCTCGGGGTGGACGAGGGGGCTCGCATCGGCATCGTGGGCCAGAACGGCGATGGGAAATCCACGCTTTTGCGGGTGCTTTCGGGCGATGTGGAAGTGGACGACGGCCGTGTCATCCGCACCCGCGGCGTTTCGGTGGGCGTACTCGGCCAGAGCGACGATTTGCGCGACGCGGACACCGTGGAGCGGGCCGTGGTGGGGGATATCCCCGAATACGAGTGGGCCGGCGACCCTCGGGTTCGCGCCATTATCGCGGGGCTGCTCGAGGATGTGGATTGGAACGCGACGGTGGGAACCCTTTCGGGCGGCCAGCGTCGACGGGTCGATCTGGCCCGGCTGCTCATCGGCGACTGGGACGTGCTCATGCTGGACGAGCCCACCAACCACCTGGATGTGCGCGCCATCACCTGGCTCGCCGAGCACTTGAAGACCCGCTGGCGCCGCGGAGCGGGGGCGCTGCTCGTGGTGACCCACGACCGCTGGTTCCTCGACGAGGTCTGCGAGACCATGTGGGAGGTGCACGGTCGGCGCGTCTGGCCCTTCGAGGGAGGCTTCTCCGCTTACATCATGCAGCGGGTGGAACGGGATCGCTTGGAGGCTTTGGCCGAGCAGAAGCGCCAGAACGCCCTGCGCCGCGAGCTGGCGTGGCTCTCCCGCGGCGCCCGTGCGCGGGCCACGAAGCCCAAGTTCCACGTGGCCGCCGCCCAGGCGCTCATCGCCGACGTGCCGCCCTTGCGCAACGAGCTGGAGCTCAAGCGCATGGCCATGGCGCGTCTCGGCAAGCAAGTGGTCGACCTTAAGGGCGCATCGCTGCGCTTCGGGGATCGCGTCATCTTGGACGACGTCGACTGGATCATCGGCCCGGGCGATCGCTACGGCATTGTGGGCGCCAACGGCATCGGCAAGACAACGCTTCTGCGCATCATCCAAGGGCTGCAGCCGCTCGATTCCGGGCGCGTGAAAATCGGCCAGACCGTGCGTTTCGCCGTGCTGTCGCAGCATTTGGACGAGCTGCGCAAGCTCGGCGACGACCGGGTGCGCCAGGTGATCTCGCGCTACTCGCGGCGCACGATGCTCGACGGCAAGGAGATGACGCCGGGACAGCTCTTGGAACGGCTCGGGTTCACGAAGGACGATCAGAACGAGCCGGTGTGCGACCTGTCCGGCGGCCAGAAGCGCCGGCTGGCGCTCATGCTCATTTTGCTGGATGAGCCGAACGTGCTCATCTTGGACGAGCCGGGAAACGACCTGGACACCGATATGCTTGCGGCGGTGGAGAGCCTGCTCGACGGCTGGCCGGGCACACTCTTGCTCGTCACCCACGACCGCTACCTCATGGAACGCGTGACCGACCACCAGTTCGCCCTCATCGACGGCAAGGTGCGTCATTTGCCCGGTGGCGTGGACGAGTACCTGAAGCTTGCGGAAGAGGCCGAAGCTAGCGCGGTCGGCGGTGACGCAATACGAAAATCGGGAAAGGCGCTCGCAGGAAACGGCGCCGCTGCCAGCTCCGCGCAGATGGCTGCCGACGCGGGCGATGTGGCGTCGGCGGGCGCCTCGGCTCCCTCTTCCGACGTGCGTCCCGCTCTCTCCGGCGGCGAGCAGCGCACTTTGCGCAAGCTCATGGTCTCCAACGAGAAGAAGATCGAGACCTTGAAGGGCAAGATCGAGAAGAAACAGCTGGAAATGGCCGAGGCCGACCCCTCCGACTACCTGGTGCTCACTGCCATGCAAGAAGAGATCGCCGACTTCGAGACCCAAATTGAGTCCCTCGAGTTGGAATGGTTCGAAGCTGCCGAGAAACTGGGGGAGTAGTGGCCGCCTATAAAACCATAGCCGCTCTCGCCGAGGCGGAGATCGTCGAGAAGAAGAGCCGCTTCATTGGGCAAATCGCGCCGGTCGCCACCGAGGAAGAGGCGCTCGCGTTCATTGCCGAGGTGAAGGCGACTCACCGCATGGCGCGCCACAACGTGTACGCCTACGTGCTGCGCGGCGGTCGCGTGCGCTACACCGACGACGGCGAGCCGGCCAAAACGGCGGGCATGCCGACGCTCGAGGCCATCCAACATGCGGGTTTGGAAGACGTGGCCGTGGTCGTCACCCGTTACTTCGGCGGCATCCTGCTCGGCACCGGCGGCCTGGTGCGCGCCTACACCGACGCCACGAAGGCGGCTATCGAAGCGGCGGATGTCGTCACGGTGTCGGTCTGCGTCGACATCATCCTGGAGGTGCCCTACAGCCTGTACGAGCAGCTCTGTCGCATCGCTGAGGCGGCCGGCGCGAAGCTTGCCGAGAGCGACTTCGCCGAGAACGTCCTGCTCACCTTTCGCATGCTCGACGGCACTCAGGCCCCCTTCCTGGAAAAGCTCACCGAGCTCACCCGCGGCCAAAGTGAAATCATCGTGACCGCCCCCTTCGATGCCGCGTTCTAGCAAAGGGGCGCTCTATAATGGCCCCAAGCGTTGAAAGGATTTGCATGTACGGATTGAAGACGGAGAGCTCGTTTGATGCCTCTCATTTTTTGACCGATTATCATGGGAAGTGCGAGAACCTGCATGGGCACCGCTGGCGCGTGGTGGCTTATCTGGAGGTGGAGCACCTGCAGACGGAGGGCACCTGCAAGGACATGGTGGTGGATTTCGGCGAGTTTAAAACCGAGCTGCGCGCGCTGACCGAGCGACTCGACCACCATTTCATCGTGGAGGAGGGCTCCCTTGCCCCCGACACCTTGGCGTGTCTCGAGCGCGAGGGCTTCGCCCTGTTCATTGTGCCCTTCCGCACCACGGCAGAGAACCTCGCGAAGTGGTTCTTCGACGCGCTGGCCGCCCGCGGGCTGCCCGTGGCCCAGGTGGAGGTCTACGAGACCCCCAACAACTGCGCCTACTACCGGGAGCAGCGATAGCCCATGGTGCCCGAGGAAGAGAACGACGGCCTGCTGGATGCCGAGCGGCACCAGGCGCGCCACACCATCGCCCCCCGTGCCCAGCTGTTCCCCGTGGCGGAGAAGTTCGTGTCCGTGAACGGGGAGGGCCTGGCGGCGGGGCGGCCGGCCGCTTTCATCCGGTTCGCCGGCTGCAACATGTGGTGCACCTACTGCGACACGCGCTGGGCGAACCATCCGCTGGTGGAAGTGGAAGGGTGGAGCGTGCCCGATCTGGTGGTCTGGGTGGCCGAGACCGGCGTGTCGTGCGTGACGCTCACCGGTGGCGAGCCGCTTTTGCAGCCTTATCTGCCCGATTTGGTGCAGACTCTGCTCGCGGTGGACGACCCGCGCCCTTTGCGCGTGGAAATCGAGACGAACGGTTCGCGCGACCTGAGTCCCATGGCGCACTTGCGCGAGGCGTGCGCTGAGGCGGGGCTTCCTGGCAGCCTGCACTTCACGGCGGATTGGAAGACGCCCACGGCCGGCGAGGCCGTGTCCGCTGCCATGCGCCGCGAGAACTACGATCTGCTGGATACGCGCGATGCCGTGAAGTTCGTCGTGGGCACCGAGGACGATCTTGCTTTCATGGAACGCTGCGCCGACGAGGCGGGGCTGTGGGATCGCTGCTCGGTGCTGGTGAGTCCGGTATGGGGCGCTATCGAGCCGGCCGAGATCGCCGCCTATCTGATCGAGCACGGCTTGGACCGCGCCCGTTTGCAGTTGCAGCTGCACAAGATCATCTGGCCCGACGAGACGCGCGGGGTCTAAAGATCCGGAAGGAACGAACCATGACCAAAACCAAAGCCCTGGTGCTGTGCTCTGGCGGTGTGGATTCCACGACGCTTTTGGCGCGGGCCGTGAACAAGTACGGCGCGGAAAACGTGTATGCGCTTTCCATCAGCTACGGGCAGAAGCACGTTCGCGAGATTGAAGCGGCCCGCGCCGTGGCGGCCCATTACGGTGTAGAGCAGCGCTTCCTCGATTTGGGCGCCATCTTCGCCGACAGCGACTGCTCGCTTCTGGCCCATTCCGATGCGGCCATCCCCGAGTCCAGCTACGCCGATCAGCAGGCCGAAGGCGACGGCGGTCCGGTGAGCACGTATGTGCCCTTCCGCAACGGGCTCTTCCTCTCCTCGGCGGCCTCCATGGCTCTCTCGCTCGGCTGCTCGACGGTCTATTACGGAGCCCATCACGACGACTGGGCCGGCAACGCCTACCCCGATTGCTCGCTGGAGTTCGTGGAGGCCATGAATCGCGCCATCGTGGAGGGTACCGGCGGCGAGCTGTGCTTGGAAGCTCCGTTCGTCACCTGGTCGAAGGCCGACATCGTGCGCGAGGGGCTGGCCCTTGGCGTGCCCTACGAGCTCACCTGGTCGTGCTACGAAGGGGGAGAGGCGCCCTGCGGTCGTTGCGCCACCTGCCTCGACCGTGCCGCCGCCTTCGCCGCCAACGGCGTCGAAGATCCGGCTATGAGATAATCAAGCAGAGTTGAGTGTAGCGGGATGTGGGGTATTGCTCACCGAGCGAGGGCTGTCTGAGCGACTGAGCGGTACCCCGCAGCCCGCCCCCAAGGAGTTGCTAAAGAAGAGGAGCTGGGAATGAAACCAATGGACATGGCTGAAGCGCTGTTTGGCAGCGACGATGATGCAATCGGGAAGCCCGAGGGATCGGTGGATACTTCGGCTATGGCCGCCATCGCGGCCCATCTGGCTCGCGAGGATGCCGGCCCCGCGCCAGCGACTGCTCCCGCCGCTGCCTCGGCTGGCCGCGATGAGAATGAGACTCGCGCCGGCGGCGTCACCCTGCTCGGCAACCAGCATACCCAGTACCCGACCGACTACGACCCGTCGGTACTGGAGACCTTCGAGAACAAGCACCCGGGCAACGACTACTTCGTGAAGTTCAACTGCCCCGAATTCACGAGCCTGTGCCCCATCACCGGCCAGCCCGACTTCGCCACCATCTATATTTCCTACGTGCCCGATGTGCGCATGGTGGAGAGCAAGTCGCTCAAGCTGTACCTGTTCAGCTTCCGCAACCACGGCGACTTCCACGAGGACTGCATGAACATCATCATGAAGGACCTCATCGCACTCATGGATCCGAAGTACATCGAGGTCTGGGGCAAGTTCACCCCGCGCGGCGGCATCTCCATCGACCCCTACTGCAATTATGGCCGTCCCGGCACCCGCTGGGAGGAAGTAGCCTGGACGCGCCTGTCCCAGCACGACCTGTACCCCGAGAAAGTGGACAACCGCTAGGTGCTGTGCGGCTCTCTGCCGAGCGTCGATTGACGGCTTGCGAGGAGCTGCCCGGGCGGTGCCGTGGGGAATTGCCGCGCCGCCGTCGTGCTGCGGTGACAGAATGCGAGCTTTGTGCGAAAATACCTTCCGAACTACGAAGAAGAACGCACGTAAGGTAGCTAGCACATTATGACCGCCCAATTCAGCATCCGGGAGGCCGATCCGCAGATCGTCGCGCGTCTGGCGCACGACCTCGGCCTGCCCCGCTTCATCGCGACGACCCTCGTGGCCCGCGGCATCACCACGGTGCGGGCCGCCAAGCGCTTCTTGAACCCCTCGCTCGACCGCGACTGGCGCAATCCCTTGGAGATCCCGGGGCTGGCAGAAGTGGCCGACGGGCTCATCGACGCCATCCGCGAGAAGAAGCGCATCGTCGTGTTCGGCGACTTCGATTTGGACGGCATCTCCGCCACCACCGTGCTCACCCGGGGCCTGCGGGCCCTCGGCGCCTGCGCGTTCCCCTTCGTTCCCCGCCGTTTCGAAGAGGGCTACGGCATCACCGCGGCCGCCTTCGAGCGCGCCCGAGCTCTGGAGCCCGACGTCATCGTCACCGTGGACTGCGGCATCGCCTGCAAAAACGAGGTGGCCGACATTCTGAAGGCGGGGGTGGAGGTCTACATCACCGACCACCACGAGGCGGCCGATCTCGTGCCCGAGGGCGTGCCCGTGGCCGATCCGAAGATGGCCGATGATTGCCCGAGCGCCATCCTCGCCGGCGTGGGCGTGGCCTTGAAGCTCGTGCAGGTGCTCGGCAGCCGTCTGGGCTTCCCGCACCTGTGGCGCAGCTACACCGACTTCGCCACCTTGGGCACTGTGGCCGACCTCATGCCCATGCGCGACGAGAACCGAGCGCTCGTGGCCGATGGCCTCGCGCGCATGAACACTAACCCCCGCCCCTGCATCGCCGCGCTTCTCGCCACCACGGGCCAGGCCGGAAAACCGCTTTCGGCCACGAACCTGTCGTTCTCCCTCATTCCGCGCCTGAACGCCGCCGGGCGCATGGGCAATGCCGATTTGGCGCTCGATCTGCTCATGTGCGACAACTACGGCGAGTGCTGCGCCATGGCCGAGGCCCTGGAGGACGTGAACAACCAGCGCCGCGCCATTGAGGCGGAGCTGTCGGACATCGCGAAGGAGCAGGCCAGCAGAATCTACCACGGCCAGCGGGCGCTCGTGGTGGCCGGCGAGGGCTGGCACGAGGGCGTGAAGGGCATCGTGGCCTCCCGCCTCGTGAACACCTACGGGGTGCCGGCGCTTCTGTTCACCATCGACGGCGACGAGGCCCGCGGCTCCGGACGCTCCGTGGGCAACGTGAACCTCTTCGAGGCGGTGGAATCGATCTCGTATCTCACGAAGCGCTTCGGAGGCCACGGGGCGGCCGTGGGCGTCACCATCCCCACCAAAAATTTGAAGGCCTTCGCCCAACGTCTCGACGCCTATATGCAGAAGCTGCCGGAGGCGGCCTTCCATCCGCTGACCGAGGTGGACGCGCTCGTGAGCCTGGACGAGCTGACGCTCGAGTCCGTGGCGCTGGTCGAGCGGCTCGCCCCCTTCGGTCAGGAGAACCCCCAGCCCACGTTCCTGGCCCGTAACGTGACGCTCGTGAACACCCGGGCGGTGGGCCAGACCAAGGACCACTTCGCCTGCACGCTCACCAACGGGCGCGCATCGGTGGCCGGCATCATGTTCCACTGCGCCGCCATCGACGCGCTGCTCGTGAACGACGCGGTGGTGGACGCCGCCTTCACGGTGCAGATCGACGAATGGCGCGGCCGCCGCTCGGTGAAGGCCATGCTGCAGTCGCTCGCCCCCGCGCGCAC
>OLRQ01002190.1_pt1 | contig 12726 bp, 8 predicted proteins | sample 1671971 | NCBI WGS metagenome assembly OLRQ01 (sample SAMEA3136631, study PRJEB25190) | human gut metagenome | biome: human gut; feature: human-associated habitat; material: faeces | place: Austria | collected 2013 | reverse complement strand
GTCAAACAGTTAAAAAATGCAGAAGAACGGACAATATAGCCGCCTGGAATACGCAATATAACCTATGGTTATTGAAAAAGACAAATTGCATAATCACACGATAAAATAAATCAAGAATTTGGTGTAATTTTAACATTGTGAATTCTCTCTAATTTTGCTATTATTTCAGAAAAGATAAAGGCACTTGAGGGAGGACAATATTATGAAGAAAGCATTGAGTGTATTGTTGACAGCAGCGATGGCTGCAAGTATGATGGCAGGCTGTGGAAGCTCTTCCGACGGAGCAGCATCCGGTACGACCACAGATAACGGCGCAGCGGCAGGTACAGAGAGCGCAGGAGCCGCAGCGGCAGATGGCGCGGCATTTAAGATTGGCGGTATCGGACCTACGACCGGAGACAATGCGATCTATGGTACAGCCGTAAAGAATGGTATCCAGCTTGCAGTTGGAGTTGAAGCAGAATTCGAAGCAGAAGTTGATGATGGCACAGTAAATATTGACCTTTCTGCAACATTTGTAGAGGAATGTGAATTAGTGCCAAGAGTAAAAGGTAGCATTGTTACAAAAGAGATTCTTTTTATTCCTATACCGGTTGGTATTAGTGTAAATACAACTATGGATGTAAAGAACTTTACTGCATTTTCATTTAATGCAAATATTTACACTGTGGCAGAAGAGGAACAGTCTCTTTGGGAACAGTTTAAAGCTATTGCAGAAGACCCATCAGAAGCAATTGGTTTATCTAATTTGCCGGATGGACTTAAAGCAGGTCTTAGTTCCGTAAAAGATGTTATGGACAAGATTGAAGAAGTTCAGGCAAAGATAGAACAGGCAAATGATACAGCAGAACAAATAAAAGGCTATAAAGAAGATTTAGAAGCTCTTTGGCAGGTAATGGAAATGAACGGTACCGATGAAGAGGAATGGAATGAAATGTGCAAGGCATTTGAAAAATCAAATGTTGCAAGTGATATTTTAGATGTTATGGATTTAAGCACTGAAACAGAACTTGGCACAGAATTCTTAGATGGAATGCAGGCACTGATGGATAAATACTCAGAAACACTCCAGAAGGAAACAGACTGGGTAACATTAGTTAATAAGGAAATCTGTTCCACAGAAGTTTGCTATTTTGGTGTAGTTATTGGTACACAGGTAAATTTCGTTGTTAGAACAGACATGAATATAGCCATTGGTTCTAATTTAGAATACGAAGTAGGAAAGAGATATAGTTTCTGGTTTAAGGTAGGTTTATTTAAACCGGAGGCTGGCTCTTCCACAATGGATTTGTTAGATGAGCATTTTGACTTCCAATTTTATGTAATGGGTAAGATTGGATTAAAGGCAGGTATTAGAGCTAAACTTTACGCAGGTATTGGTAGTGGTAAATTCGCCTCTGTGGGTGTTGCCGCAGAACTTGGACCATATGTTAAGCTGTATGGTTTCTTTATATATGAATATTCTAAGTATCGTCCTGCAAATACAAGCAATACAGTAAGTAAGGAGCGAATGGCAGGTGCACTTAGTATAGAGTTTGGTCTATATTTTATGATGAGTTTTGAAGCAAATGCCATTGGAAATCTTTTTAGTTATAGTAATGATTTTGTAGATGAGGAAATACCACTGCTGAAGGCAGGGCGAAATGTATTTTATTACAATACAGCGTATGAACCTAGTGACGATGAAGTAATAGTTGTAAGAGACGAAGACGGAGACAGAACTAATGGAATCACAATGGATGTGCCAAAGAACGTATTAGCACTTAAATATGTGGAACTTAGCACAGGTATTCAGGGGGTAGAGTCGCTTTCAACTTCAAATTATAACATTAGATTTACAAACAGAAACTTTAGTGTAGACAATAAATAAATGTTAATGTTCCTGAGAATACACGTTATATGTCAGGTGAAATGACAATTACTTATTTACATAGTAAGGTCGCATTCAGTCAATACGACATGACAGTAACAGTTCCGGTAGTATGGACAAACCTTACAACAGAAGAGTTAAGTGAATACTATACAGCATCTGTTCGAGTAGGTAATGACAAAGACGGTTATAAGACTGTATGGAACAAAAAAGTTTTAAAGAACGAAGAATTTAATTTACCAACAGAGGAAGAATTGAAGGAAATACTTAACTGGAATGACTATAAATATACTTTAACAGAAGGCTATAATGGTCAGAAAACCGAGAATGTAACCCTTGTAGACAATACAACTTATGATTACTATGTGGATTACAAAACATATCCAATTACAGTAACAGGTATTGAAAATGCAAACGGAACAACAAGAAGTCAGACATTCTACGCAAAATATGGCGAAAGATTTGATTTCTCAGACTTAGAATCAACAGGTTCTAACAGAAGGGGTGCCTACAACAAATTTGCAGGAGTTACAACAACAGCAACCATAAATGTAAATGGAACTGATGAGGTTATTGATTTAACACAACCAATTAACAGTAAAATCGCAGAAGCCTTGTCAAATGGTGTTAAAGCAAAAGCAAATTATGTAGACGACAGTACAACAGCAACATTTGTATTTAACGGAATTGATGTAGAAAATACAGTTGTTAAAGCTAAGAGAGGAACAATTCCTGATTATGATTACTTACAGGTAGCTGAAGAAAATAATACAGACATTATAGGCATAACACCTGAAGTAGATAAAATATCATCACCAACAATATATTACATTGAATGCAAGAATGTTGTTAAGAAGCTTGTAACAATTACTTTTGATACAAGAGGTGGTAATACAATTGATCCTATAACAAGAAAGGAAACAACAATTCTTCCAACAATTGAAACACCGGTTAAAAAAGGTTATGTATTTGATGGCTGGTGCACAGATGCACAGTGTGAAAATCCATTTACATCTAACAGAGTTCCAACAGAAGACATAACACTTTATGCAAAATGGAAACCGGCTGTATACACAATTACATTTAATGTTAATGGTGGAAATGAGTTAGAGAATAATAAGAAGAAAGTAACATACAAAGAAACTTATGGAGAAATCCCTGAACTTGTTAGAGACGGTTATGCTTTCCTTGGTTGGTACATGGAATTAGAAGGCGGAGAACAGATTACATCTGACGATAAAGTTTTAATTACATCAAATGTAACATTATATGCTCATTGGAGAAAATTAAAAGCTATACCTGCTGAAACATTTACATTTACAAAGCAGTCATATTTCTTTGATTCATTTATTCAGAGAATTGCAGATTACAGCTTTAATTTACCGGGAGGGGAAGACCTTAACGAGGGAGAAACATTTAGCGAAGACAGCTTTACAATTAAGTACAAATCTCAAAGTAAGGACGAATATGAAGATAACTTACCATCAGATATTGGAGTATACGATGTTGTAATAACACGTCCGGCAGATCAATACTATTTGAAGTTTGAACATTTATATGAGAGCGTTTTAATAATTAAACCTTATGACTTGAATTGTTCATATTACAATGTTTACGTTGACTGTAGAGATTCAGTTGGTGGCTCACAGAAATTAAATAACACTGTATCATGGGCTAATGGAACAAGCTCTTCATTCTCAATAAATATGGATACAAAGACAAGAAGTGGCTCAACAACAAAATATGCTACATATCCAACACAGATACATATGGAATCAAGTGGCAGAATGGTTGGTCAGCATGTATGGGTTACAACAAGAGTAACTGATATTACAGGTAACGTTAAGTCTATTAAAGACAGATACAAAGAATATTGGGCAAACACATTGAAATACACTTGGGGACTTGGTAGTTATCCGGCTGTAAATTATGCACCTGGAAATTATGAGGTAACTAAGAACGGAAAGATAAAAGTCAGACTTACCACATACGGAAATAACGATAAGGTGTCAGGTTTAACTTATTCAACATCAAGTAGTGGTACTAACAGTGATCCGTGTGTAGAAGTAGATGGAAATTACTTTATTATTGATGGTAGCAAATTAACAGAAGACAATCATGTTGTTAATGTATTTGCTAAATACGGTGGTTCAGGATACTCACAGGTAGGAAGCTTTACGGTTAGTCCTATTGCTGATTAGGAACAGTGTAGTGGAAAGTAATAGAAATATTACAGGAAGGTAATAGAAAAGGAGGTTCTCCGTATGAATAGTTTTAACAAAATAAACATTCGTAAATTACTTGCAATGTTATGTATTGTAGTAATATGCATAAGTGGTATATCTGTAAGTGTACCTGTATTTGCACAGACAGAAAATGAAACAAAAGAATGCGTAATTGCCGCATCATCAAAAACAGTTGAAAGAGGCAATGAGTTTTCAATTATAGTGGACATAAAAAATAACCCGGGTATATGGGGACTTAAATTAAAAGTTTCTTATGACCATACAGCATTAACTTTAACATCAGTAAAAAACGGAACAGTTTTTGATGATGAAGACACAGTGTTACCAAGTACGTTAGATAAAGAAGAGTTTGTATATCTAGCTTATCTTAACAGCCTTAAAAACAATACAGATAATGGTACTATTGTAACATTGAATTTTACAGTTAATGAGGCAGCAGAATTTAAACCATATATCGGAGTCAATGTTACACAGGCAATTAATGTTGACAGCGAAGACATAACTTTGAAAGCAAATGATGGCGCAGTTTCAGTAGTTAAATGTATTCATGTAAATGACACAAAGTGGGATTTTGATGCAGATACTCATTGGCACAATTGTGTATATGAGGACTGTAAAGAAAAGATTGTAAAAACTGTGGAGAAACATAAGGCAGTTGCCATTCCTGCAGTAAAAGCCACATGTACAAAGAGTGGATTAACAGCAGGAACTAAATGTTCAGTATGTGGATACGTTATTAAGAAGCAGCAGATAGTAAAAGCCAAAGGCCACACAGTAGTTAAACTTCGAGCAGTAAAAGCCACAACAGAGAGAACAGGCTTAATAAGCGGTAAGAAGTGTAAAGTATGTGGAAAGATTTTAGTAGCCCAGAAGGTTATTGCTAAACTTCCATATAAGATGCAAAAAGCTGCTAAAGTAAGTGTGCAGGACAAGATGTATAAGAAAAAGAGTACATCATCAAAGGTTGTTAGTAACTTAGTTCCAGGTAAAAAAGTTACTATTGTTGACATTAAAAAGAGTTGGTACTTAATTAAGTACAACGGAAAATTAGGTTACGTTAAGTCAACATCAATAGTTTTCAAAGGAACCGTAATAACTAAAAAAGGCAAACTTAGAGTACGTTCAGGAGCAGGAAAGAAATATCCAATTATTTCATCTTACAAGAGAGGAACAAAGGTAACCATTATAGGAAATACTTCAAAAGGCTGGTACAAAGTTCGAATTAAAGATAAGAATAAAGATGTAGTAGGATATATGTCTGCAAAATACATAAAGTTATAATAACTTTTTTGAAAGTAAAACATAAAAAAATAAAACATTAAAAAGCCCATTGGATTTATAGAGGGGTTCCTCAAAAATAGAATTCCATGGGCTTTTTGCTGTGTATGTGAATTATAATTGTTGACAATTAAGCTACGTAAAGGTAGCGTACGAAATGATAACATACAAAGTGATAGCATACAAACTAAAGAAGTTTCCATGATTTGTAAGCAAAACAAAGTGAAACTTATAATACATTTTTATTCCGAAGTAGCAGAAAAATTAAATTGTGAATCTATTCATTTGCCCCTTTTTAAACTTAAAGAAAATTATGAGAAACTTTCAAAATTTAAAACAATAGGAACTTCAGTTCATTCTGTGGAAGAGGCGATTGAAGCACAAAAACTAGGAGCAACCTATATAAGTGCAGGTCATATATTTGCTACTGATTGCAAAAAAGATTTACAACCAAGAGGATTGGAGTTTTTAAAAAATTAGAACACAAAGTTAATCTGATAAATGCTATAATGAATATATAATTAAGGTTTAAAAGAATAAATGATGAAAAGGAGATTTTATGAAAAAAGGGTTTAGTATAATCATGGCGTTTGTTACGGTTATGACAATGCTTTTTAGTGGCGTAACTTTTGCTGATGATACGAATGAAAATGCAGAAAATAAAACAAAAGAAAGTAATTTTACAAATCTTATAGTATTTGCAAGATTTTTAGATGAAGATGAATTTATAGATAATTCTTATAATGGGGAATCTGTTAGAAAAATTACAGATAATACTTATAACAGTGCATATTTTAATGTTTCGGATTATTATGAAATTACGTCAAGGGGAAGTCTTAAGATAAATAGCGTGTATTTGTTTAATAAAGGTGGTTCAGTGCAGTTATCTCATCCAAGAGGATACTATGCAGAGTATAGTGAAGAGAATCCTGAAGGTTACAGGGACAACGGAGAGAGAGCAGAGCGTATGTACGAATTAAAAACAGACTGGTCTGAATCTATAAACAGAGCTATATCAGCAGGCAATGTGATTACAAATTATGATGGTACAAAAAAGTACAATTTTTCTGAACTTGATAAAAACAATGATGGGGTAATCGATGCAATCACCATTATTTATAAAAATACAACTCAGAGTATCTCTGTGGGTTGGTCCTCACCTTTGTGGAATTATAAGGATTATGCAGATTACGTAAAAATAAATGCAGAAGGAAAAACAATTACAAGTAAAAACTATGTACAGGTGACAAATTCCTATAATTATTTATACAAGGATAATCGGGAAAACGTGATTTTGCCTATGGCAGTGGCAACTCATGAAATGGGGCACATTTTAGGATTTAAGGACTTGTACAATAGTTCAAATAGTTCGCCGGTATATTATATGTCTGCAATGGCAAAGCATATGTCACCTGTGCCACAGTTTATATCTGTAAAAGAAAGAGAAGCAAAGGGGTGGCTTACATCTGACAATGTTAAAACAATTTATCAAAATGGACAGTATACCTTAAAGGAAGCATCGACTAGAGGAGATTCACAGATAGTCGGATACAAATTAAATTTAAAAGGAACCAATAAAACACTGTACTTAGAATATAGAAATTTTGGCACAGGTGGTAATAAGTATGATTGTCAGTCAAAAGAATTGTATAAAACAGATGGAACGAAGCTAAAAGGATTGACAATTGGTTCAGGACTTGTTTGTTATTTGGTGGACAAAGATACAAAATTCCCAAACAACATGGGATGCGTTGCAGGAAAGTGGAATTATGAAACATTAGGTGGTACATATGCAACAAAATCTGATGCACCATTAAAACTGAATCAGAGCTTGGAAATAACTGATGATATGCATGTTGAAGTCACAAATATAACTGATAATCAATTAACATTTAAAATAGAAGGTGATTTTGAAGAACAACAGACTGAAACTAAAGAGATATCAGACAGGGAAAAATACGATGGAAGGGACGATGGCATAGTAACACCAGTAAAAGATCAGGGAGATACCAATTTGTGTTGGGCATATTCAAGCATTGCAGCAGCAGAATCATCCATTTTAAAAAGTGGAATTGATCCTACAGTAACAAAAGATACATTATCATTAAATCCGATGGCGGCAGCTTATAGAGTTTTTAAGAGAGAAAGCGATCCATTGGGAAATACAGATGGAGACTGGCAATCAGTAAATTATTTGATGCAGTCAGGAGACCCGTTAAAAATTGCCAAGTTATATTCAATGTGGTGGGCACCGGTATCGGGTAATGTGGTTACCACAAACCCATATGATAATCCGTCATATAGATTTGAAAATGCAATTTATATACCTGAAAACAAATCAAATCCGGAAGAATACATTAGGTCAATAAAAAAAGCCATAGCAAAATATGGGGCAGTAACATTTCAGTACAATAATGCAAGAGAAACGTTATACTACAATCCAAAGAATGAACATAGCAGTACAATTTCTCCGCATGCATGCACAATCATTGGATGGGATGACAATATTCCATCAGACAAATTTGTACCAAATGGTGCTACCAAAAATGGTGGTTGGCTTGTAAAAAACAGTTACAAATCATTGGAGTATTTTTGGCTGTCATATGACAATACAAGCAGTTGTTCTTATGCATTTTCATTTGCACCAAAGGATAAGTATGACTTTAATTATTACTATGATGGAAGCATGGACGATTTCCCATTAAGAAAAGATAAGTCAGTGGCAAATGTATTTAAAGCAAAAAAATCTGATAATCTAAAAGACGAATATATAAAAGCAGTAAATGTGGCTATTGGTGGTGAAAATGTAACCGCTAAAGTGGAGATATATAAAAATGTAGATTATCCTTATGGTGGACAGGAAAATGTACCAGTTTCAGGTGGTTATCTGGCAAATACTACAACGGCATATTTTGAAAATAGCGGATATGTAACAATAGAACTGAATCAGCCGGTAAAAATCGAAAAAGACCAATGGTTCTCTGCAATAGTAAGTGTTTCAAATGAAAAGGGCGACGCCAAAATAATGACTTCATATAAAAATGGCAGGGAAATGTCATATATAAACAACGGTAGTGGATGGACACAACTTAAAAATTATGTGGGAAGAATAAAGGTATACACAAAATTGGAGAACAAAGTGGAGAATCCAACTATAGAAGTGCCTACAACGGAAGCACAAACCACAACTGAAGTGCCTACAACATCAGAGCCAACAACAGAAGCACCAACCACATCAGTGACAACAACACCAAAGGCAACAACGGAAGTGACAACTACATTAGAACCAACAGCAGAAGCACCAACTACATCAGTGACAACAACACCAAAGCCAACAACGGAAGTGACAACTACATCAGAACCAACAACTGAGAAACAAACTGAGACAACTGTCACAGTAGAACCCACAGCTGAAATATTGACTACAGAAAATACAACATCAGAAACTACTGGAGAAAATCAAACAACTGACGAAACAACATCAGAAAAAGAATCAACTACAACTTTTGGACAGGTTGTAACAAAGGAAAATGAACCAACAACTAACGGAAAAACTACAACTCGTGTTGACGGTGTAAATAAAAAGAGTTTAAAGCAAACAAAAATTCTAAAAGTAAAAAAACTTAAAAATAGAAAAGTGAGAATTACTTTTAAAAAGATAAGTAAGGCTAAAATATATCGGATACAGTATTCAACTAACAGAAAATTTAAGAAAAACGTAAGAACAAAACGTACAAGAAAGAATACATATCTGTTAAGAAAATTGCGTGTTAGAAAAAGATATTATGTAAGAGTGAGAGCAATAGTTGGAAAAGACAAAGGCAAATGGAGCCGTGTAAAATCTTTTAAAGTGAGGTAAGCGGTTTTATAAGTAATTGGACAGGGAGTTGGGGCTAACGCTCTTGCAGATATGGGAATTTGTGAAAACAATCCAGAGGAATCTTATTTTGCAAATGTGCAGGTACCGATGTATTTGGCAAAGGCGGCAAAAGGAAGAAAACTTATTTGTTTCAGCTCGGATCAGGTTTATAGTGGTTGTGACGATGATGGACCTTATGCGGAAGAAAATGTAAAGCCGGCAAATGTTTATGCAACTCATAAACTGGAAATGGAGCAGAGGGTGTTGGATATTGAACCATCAGCAGTTATGTTAAGGGCTGAATGGATGTATGATATGGAAACCACAAAAGATAATTATTTTACATTGCTAAATAAAGAAAAGGCGGTTTATTTTAGCTCACAGGAATTTAGGGGAATTACATATCTGAAAGAAGTGGCAAGAAAATATGGTATAGAATTCAGTGATGCACTTGACGGAGTAGTTAGATGTGCAAAGGATTATAAGATTATATAAAAATAGAGCTGTAAGTAGATTTTAAAACTTACAGCTCTGTTAATTTCTATTTTTCTTCTTCAGGATATTTAAAGCCCCACGATTTTCTAAATTCAGTCATCATATCCATAACGTCTTTTGTATAGTCAAAGTGCATGCAGTCAACATCGCCGTTAATTGCTTTTTCCATATCAGCAAGTTCGTAGGCGAGAGCGTCTGCATTTTCGCCGGTTTTGATTAATTCAGTTTTGCCAGAGTCAGTGTATGTTATGGTAGCTTCCCAAGCTCTAGGATATTCCATTATTTCAATATAACCTTTTTCGCATGAAACCATACCACGTTTTGGCTGCTTAGAATGAAGTGAAAGCATAACGCCTGCCATCTGACCTTCTTCGTTTGTTAGAAGTAAACCAGCCTGCTCGTCAACACCTGTTGGAGCAGATTTTACCTGAGATACAAGGTTGTTAGGTTTTGAATCCATAAACCAGCGGATAAATGAAAGTGCGTATACACCGATATCGAGCATTGCACCTCCGGCAAGGTTTCTGTTGAAAAATCTGTTTGTCATATCATATTCTTTAAAACTTCCAAAGTTCATGGTAATAAGGTTAACTTTTCCAAGTGCTCCGGATTCCAAAATTTCGTTTAATTTTTTGTAAATTGGCATATGGAAAATTGTCATTGCTTCACCAATAATAACACCTTTTTCTTTTGCCAAAGAAATTGCTTCGTTTAATTCATCACTGTTAAGTGTTATGGATTTTTCAACAAGTATATGTTTTCCGTTCTCAATTGCCTTCTTCATAAATTCAAGATGTGTGTTATGTGGAGTTGTGATGTAAACAACATCAACTTCTGGATCAGTAAACACATCATTCATATTGTCATATACTTTTCCGATATTATATTTTTGGGCAAAATCAACAGCCTTTTGGTGTGTGCGGTTTGCAACAGAATAAATATTTTTTCCATTTTTGATTAATGCCTGTGCCATTTGGTTGGCAATAACTCCGGTACCTAATACAGCCCATTTAATTTCCTTCATAATAAACCTCCTTGTGGTTAGATAAACACGTAAAATTTCACAAAGCATATTGTAAAAAGCGGTTTAATAGATAAACACGCATAAAAATTAAATTTACGAATAAATACACTGTGAAAATCAATTTCATAGCACAAAGATACCATGACATATAAATTTCGTCAATAGAAAAATTATTCTTTTGTGAAAGCTATAGATGATTCATGCTGAATAATGGAATCATAAGCTTCTTTTCTCATAGATGTAAGGAAAAGATAAAGCACTTCGATTACCATTGTGGCAGAAACTCTCGAAAAACGATATTCATCAAGAAATAATTTTTCGCGGGTTGCTGTTGTTATATGATAATCACTGATTTTAGCAATAGTCGATTTCTCGCTATTGGTTATTGAAATTGTAGTTGCCTTCTTTTGTTTTGCAGCTTCTAAAATATTAATGACACCGGTTGACTCCCCTGAATTTGAAATTGCAATAACTACGTCATCAGGTGAAAGGTTGTAACTGTAGGCAAGCTGGGTTTCCCAAACAGGAGTAGAAACTGCGGAAATCCCAATCTGGTTAAGCTTGTAGGCTCCGTCCATTGCTACAGGAACAGTGTTGCCAACAGCAGCAAAAAGAACATTTTGGGCATTATTTATTCTTTTTAAAATGTCCTGCAGATTTTCAGAATTCATCATTGAAACTGTTTGAGTAAGTTCGGCAACTTTATTTGCCAATATATTTTTCAATGATTGTTCCAAATCATCTACTGAAATATGATTAGACAATTCATCGTCTTCCGACTGGGAAACCATTTCTTTTGCAATAGAAATTTTAAGATGGTGAAAGCCCTTCATATCAATTTTTTTACAAAAACGTGAAACGGAAGCTTCACTTACCTGACATTCTTTGGCCAGTTCGCCAACGGTCATATCCACGATTTCTTTTGGATGATGAATGATGAAATTGCCAATCTTCTTTTCGGTTTCAAAAAAAGTATCCATAGAAGCACATATTTGATTAATAACTGATTTTTCCATATATAAAGTCCTTTTAATAAAAAATTTATGGGTTGCTAGAAATTTACTTCAATTCGAGCTTGCTTGTAAGATTTAGTGAAATAGTATTTCTTCGTACAAAACACTTAGTAAACAAAGTTTCATAAGTAACTTTACTTTAATAATGAAAAAAATGCAATAGCCTCATAAAAGTGTGAAAACTATGGCAAAATATGCTCATAAAAGTGTGAAAACTGTGGAAAAATACGCTCATAAAAGTGTAAAAATGTTAAGAAATATCCTCATAAAAGTGTAAAATTGTGTATAATGGTATGAGAAATTGAAAGGAATATAGTTATGATAAACGGAGAACAAATGGTAAAAGTAGAAAAGTATCGTGTACTTAATACAATGGTAAAAGAAGGACAGATTTTATTTACTGGTTCTTCTCTAATGGAACAATTTCCAATTAATGAATTACAAATGGATTTTGGAATTAAGGAAATTATTTACAATAGAGGGATTGGCGGATTTACAACTGCTGATATGCTTCAATGTATGGATGAGCAAATTTTTGGAGTCAAACCTTCCAAGATTTTTATAAATATTGGAACTAATGATATTAGTGATCCTAATACAGATTTTGACATTCTTTTAAAAGAAATGTTGAAAAATTATGAAGAAATATTAGGTCAGATAAAAGATAAATTACCAAAGACATCTGTGTATACAATGGCTTTTTATCCAGTAAATAGTGTTGATATGCTTCCGGATTGCCCTTTTGAGCAAACTGTTTTTTATCATAGAAATAATGAAACGGTGCCAGTAGCTAATGAAGAGGTGAAGAAATTAGCACAGAGAATGGGATGTTATTATATTGATGTGAATCAGGGGTTAACGGACCGTAGAGGAATGTTAAAGAAAGAATACACTATGGACGGAATACATATGTATGCCAATGCATATAAAATTATTTTAGA
>OLRQ01002188.1_pt1 | contig 12734 bp, 16 predicted proteins | sample 1671971 | NCBI WGS metagenome assembly OLRQ01 (sample SAMEA3136631, study PRJEB25190) | human gut metagenome | biome: human gut; feature: human-associated habitat; material: faeces | place: Austria | collected 2013 | reverse complement strand
CATGCCTCGCAAACCCGCATAAATACTGAATGTGTGGAGTTTTGCTCATGGCTATGCATAAAAATTAAAGGAGGGTCTATAGATGGACGAAAAAACATCAATTATCGAGGAACTTGCTGTGAAGCAGGGTGAGTACGCTATGGAACTCAAACCCGGCACAGAGGAATTCGACAAAGCTGTGCGAATGTATCAATCATTGCTTGGCTCACGGATCGATTCTGTAAAATGCCAATCTGACGTGGAACAGAAAGCGGCAGATTTGGATGAAAAGAGAAAAGATAGATTATGCAGAGCAGTGATTGAGGTCGGAAAGACAGCTGCAACGACCGTAGTGCTGGTTGGAGTAGTATTACTTGAGAACTCTGGCTGGTTCCCAAGATCGATGGTATCAAAGTCGATCATTAATAAGCTTAAACTTTAATTGTGGTAAGAGAGTATACAAGTTACGTATGCTCTCTTATTTTCTCAAAGGAGTGATTATGCGATACCATTATGAACCAGCAGAAGAATATACGGTCACAAAAGGTCAATTATATTGCTGCGATCACCCGGTATACAACAGATGTACATTATATAAGCGCGGAGAAATCGGTCTTGCTGTTATACAACAGCGATACGACGAATTCACAAAATACACATACTGGACTGAAATAGATCCGTGCCTTATGGATGCAGTGTTCAATAATGAGTTTTTCACAAGATATTATTTGTCACTTGCTGGCAAACCGGTCGATGGTATTTATCCGACAGTGACCATACGGAAGCTCATGTGGGCTTTGAGAATGAAGCCATTACCGAAGCAGTGCTGGGAAACCGCGTTTGAACGAGGTTTGGTGTGATTCATATTTTTCGCCAGAATTGCGCACTTTTCGCAATCTGTGTAATGAAAGGAGTGAGGAATATGTTTACACTGTTAATTATTTTAGTCACTATTGCGATTATTATTGCTTTTATGACAGTAATAGCGGTTGCGGGAGGCAGCCTACTATTATTGACATTTGGCGATTTAATTATCGCTATTGTGGTTATTTATGCGATAGTCAAATTTATTCGAGGCAAAAAAAGGGGGTCTTGATGGATCCCTTTTAATTTTTTGAGAAGAGAGGATAAAACATGTTATCAAAAAGAGCGATTAACAGAATTTTAGCGGAGGAGTATATCCGCATACGAGATTCTACGAATAAGATCGAGTATAAAGCATGCGCAGAATGGGCGTTTGATAAACTACTCAAATTTGTGTACGAGAGTACAACGGTAAGTGATATTTTACTAAATTTCGACGCATTTAAGAAAGAAATGGACGATTGTGCATGTAAGCATTTGCTTGGATCTTATTTATTTGGGTATGCGTACGACATAGTCACCTATGCAATAGATGTTATATTTTACAGCGACAGTCCGTCGGAATGAAAGGAGAGGGCATGATTAATTACAAACTACTTATGAAAACCGCTGGTTCCATAATGGACAAATACGGATCCAGAATAGCGGTTGCAACAGGAATTATATTGGTGTCCGGTGCAAGTGTTATGACCGGTTTTACAACGGTTAAAGCGGTCAAGCAGATTGAAGAGGTTAAAAAGAAAAAACGCGGTGCGGGTGAAGCTCCAACCGTTACAAAAAAAGAAGCATTCACTACAGTATGGAAAAATTATATCCCTGCAGCGGCGATGCTTGCCGGTGGTATAGGCTGTATTATTGCGTCAAAGAGAATTGATGCAAAAGCAAATGCAGCACTGGCGGCAGCGTATACAATTGTTGAATCTCAAAAAAATAAATATGCCGAGTTGGCAAAAGATCTTTCTGACAGCGACAGCACGGAAGTGGTAAACCGTATCGCTGAAAAAGACATACAGGGTACTAAGATGTCGGATCATTATATTATCGAAACAGGTCAGGGGAATGTGTTATGTTACGATTGCGTGTTCGGTACGTGGTTCCGGAGCAGCAAGAATTCAATCGACAAGGCCGTTAATACTTTCAATATGCGACTCAGGAGCGAGATGAGTATCCCATTCAATGAGTTATTTTATGATTTGAACCTGCCTGCGATTGGTGCTGGAGCGATTCTCGGTAAAAATGTCGATCGAGGAGAGTTAAATTTGTCATATTCAGCAGAACTGTCAGCATGGGACGAGCCGTGTTTGGCATTCAATTATGATTTCGATAATTTACGTGACATGAGTCATCCGTATTATTGATACCACGCGAAATTTGCAAACGGTATTATGCATAAAACTATATTCTGAAAGGAGAATTGTTATGAACGAAGAAATTATGAACAACACAGAGGATCGTATTGAAGAGGAAACTACTGACATTCAGGTTTCACCAGAAACCGATGACAATGGAGGTTTAGCGGAAACTTTGCTCGGGATCGGTATTACCGTAATCGGCGGTGTTATCGTATCTAAGGCACTTGAGTTTGCAGCACCCAAAGTCATTGGTGCCGGAAAGAAACTTATTAGTAAGTTTCAAAAATCAAAGACTGATGAAGCGTTCGACGAAGCGTTCGACGAAGTGTTCATTGAAGAGCCAGAAGAAGATGAATAATAGTTTTACAAAGAAAGAGGGTTTGCCTTAATTGGCAGATCCTCTTGTCTTTTTTTTTAAGAAAGGTCGATGCGTATGAAATATAGATACGTTGGACCGGTAATGCTCTTTGATCGGGTGGTATCACACAATTGGACTGGAGAGACCTGTGCAGCATCTGAAAAGAAAGCGCGCAGTAATCTTGAATTCCAGTTCAAGAAACGAGCAAATCTTATACCAGGATCAAAAATTATGTTACCGGGTCCAATATCCGTAATCGAATAGAAAGGATCATTATATTATGAGTGTACATGATGAATTTCCAAAATCAACAAAAAATAATGCAGCGAAACCAGTTCCGGAGCGTAGACAGGCAAATCGCACGGTTACTAATCCGGTGAAAGTGAAGAACAGCAATACTTTTTCAAAGATCCTTAGAGGATTCGTAAAGAAAGATGTTACAGATATCGGAAATTATCTGATTTATGATGTGGCCATTCCGACAATTGAGAACGGCATATTGAACAGTCTGTCCATGATGTTTTTCGGCCATGCGTATTATGGAGGAACGACGACAAGCAGCACTCCAACAAATTACGCTGCTCAGTATAAAGGGCCAGCGGCTGTTCAGAATGCTGCAAGCAATATTCCGCAGTCAAAACCGAGTTATCAGAACATCGCGGTTGTAACTGAGGATGAGGCACGTGCCACTTTAAGTGAGTTGAGAGCACTGATTGGAGAATACGGTAGAGCGTACGTCGCTGATTTATATCAGTGTGTAGGATGGACTCCGGATGTAACTGATTGGAGTTATGGATGGTATAATCTCGAGACTGCAGATTATATTCGTGTGCCTGCTGGATTTCTTTTGAGATTACCAAAGGCAGTACAGGTTTAAAGAAAGGAGGTACATATGGAATTACATGTAAAGTATTTCGATCCATCGATTCCGCCGTTAAAAAGAATTTTTGTTGGGGATTGGATCGATTTAAGAACTAGAGAAGATGTTGTTATGGAATGTGGCACATATCGTAATATACCCCTGAACGTTGCTATTAAATTGCCGGATGGATACGAGGCAATTATGGCTCCGAGATCGTCTACCTTTAAGAATTTTGGAATCTTGATGGCGAATGGAATTGGAGTCATTGACGAAACATATTGCGGTGATGATGATGAATGGCAGTTTCCGGCGTATGCTCTTAACATTCCGGGACATCGTGACCGAGTGTGGATTCCGAAAGGTATGCGAATCGCTCAGTTTCGGATAATAGAACACCAGCCGATTTTTGATATTCGGACCGTTGTGTCGCATGGTGAGAAAAATAGAGGTGGATTTGGCACCACCGGAACATTTTAAGGAGGATTATAATAATGAAATTTAGTATTACAAATAAAATCACGGGTGTTGTAAATTCGGTAGCATACGGGTTGAGAAAAGCGAGTCCTGAGATCAGCCTTGGTATTGGTATTGGACTTGGTATTTTTGCATGTTACAAAGCATGCAAGGCTACTACTAAGATCGAAACAATTATTGAAGAGCATAAGAAGATGCGCGATCTGATTATTGAGCACTCCGACGATCCGGAATTCAAGGATGAGTATTCCGATTCTGATAAAGGTCACGATCTCTTTATTACTTACTGCAAGACAGGTGCAAAAATGATTAAACTGTACGGTCCTGCGCTTATTCTCGGAGCGGCATCGATCAGTTGCATCGTATGGTCACACAACACTATGAGAGCACGTAACGCAGCACTGGCAGCAGCTTATGCATCGATCAGTAAATCGTTCAAGAAATATTCCGATAATGTCATCGATCGGTATGGCAAAGAGGTAGATAAGGAGCTTCGATACAACATCAAACATGAAACGATCTGTGATACAGTTGAGAATGCAGATGGATCGGAGGAGATCGTGAATGACACGGTTACTACGACGGACGATCAGCCGATTGGATATGCTTTCTGCTTTGATAAGAGTTGTGCAGCGTTTGAACCAGATGCTACGTCGTATAATGAAATGTATACGGACATGCAGCAGTCTGTATTCAATAATTATCTGCATTGCAGAAAGCGTGTATTTCTTTCGGAGATTTACGAAGCTTTTGGACTGCCTCATACAGAGGAGAACGAAGGAAAATACTACGCTGGTCATATCGTAGGGTGGGAGTATAAACCTGGAGATAAGGATCATGAGAATCTTATCGCATTTGACGTGACTCCGATTAAGAAGAAGGATGTCAATGGCAGATATTATACGGCATATATTATCGACTTTGAGACTGACGGAAATATTCTTGAGGCAATGAATCCGAACAGTAAGAAAAAGAAGAGAATCGCGTAAGGAGGAGGGTAAAAGATATGAAAGGATTGGCAAAATTTATATTTGGATTTATCGGCGGTGCGGTCGTATCTTATGTGGCAACTAAACGGTATTACGAGACGGGTTGGGAGGAGCACACTCCCGATCCGGATGAAAATGCTGAGAAGTCAGATAAGTCAGATGTTCCAAGCGACGAAGAGGACGGTCCGACTCATACAAAAGAGGACGTAGAAAAGTTCGAAAATACTCCTGTAGAGTATCATGATTATTCTACAACAGCATCTGATGTTACATATGCAGACGGTACAAAAGCGACGGAGACAGATGTCATAATTATAACCCCTGATGAATTCGGGTCTGATCCGGAATATGACACAGTTTCGTGGGAGTATTATGCTGGAAACGCTGTGCTCACGGACGAGCGGGGAGATAGAGTAGACGATTTCCCGATTGATGTTTCCATGCATTTTGGAGAATACGAAGAGGATGTGGTGTACTGTAGAAACTATAGATTGAAACTCGATTATGAAATAATCAGAATCGAGGAGTTTTATCAATAAAGAAAGGGATTAAATGAATGACTATGTAGAATGGATGTATGACTTTATTGGCGACTACCAGACAAAGTCGTACAAAAGATTATTCTTAGAGTTAAATACCATTCAGTATCGTTATATTAATGCGAAGGATAAAAACAGAGAAGGAGACGCGTTCGCTCTTCGATGTAAATATTGCCGCGAGAACAATGTTGATATGTGGGTTGTTCCTTGTACGGTTCTTGAGATGCTTGTCGCTCTTGCTCTGCGATGCGAAGAGCAGATAATGAGCGATCCGGCATATGGAAATCGTACGGGGCAGTGGTTCTACACGATGATCAGTAATCTCGGTCTCACAACATTATGTGACGATCGCGAATGGTCAAATAAAGAGCGTTTAGAAGTATATACAGCAGTGAACAGATTTATGAATAATGAGTACGCGGCGAATGGAAAAGGAGGTTTGTTTTATATTCCGCGTACTCCGTACGATTTAAGACAGGTTGAAATATGGTATCAAATGTGCTGGTATCTTGACAGCCTTATCGAAACATGAGAGGTAGGTAAGGTAAATGTTTGATTTTGTAATTATATCTACGCGGTACAAAAAAGGCACAGTCGAGATATACCCAAAATTCGTCATAAAGAATGATAGCAAAGACCTGATGATACGAGGTGGAGATTTCTATGCTGCGTGGATAGAAGACGAGCAGCGCTGGACCACGAGCGAGCAAGATGTATTTCGTGTAATTGACGCTGCAATAGAACAGAAAAAGACAGAACTAAACTCTGTGAAAGGAGACGATGTAGTAGCTTATTATTTATGGGATGCTGATAGCGGCATGATTGATCGCTGGCATAAGTATTGTCAAAAGCAGCTGCGTGACAATTTTCATATGCTCGACGAGAAAATTATATTTGCGAATGATCCGATAAATAAAGAAGATTATGCAAGCAAACGATTAAATTATGCATTAAAAGAAGGCGATACGCATGCTTGGGATAAATTGGTTTCGACATTATATTCGCCGGAAGAAAGACACAAAATAGAATGGGCCATAGGTTCTATTGTTACCGGGGATTCAAAGACGCTTCAGAAATTTATGGTATTTTATGGTTCGGGTGGAACGGGAAAATCCACGATCATTAATATCATAAACAAGTTGTTTGATGGTTATTGTGAGGTATTCGATTCAAAAGCACTTGGATCTAACAATAACTCTTTTGCATTGGAAGCATTTAAAACGAATCCTCTGGTAGCGACAGAGCACGATGGTGACTTATCAAAGATAGAGGATAACACAAAAATAAATTCATTAGTATCGCATGAGACGATGACAGTAAACGAAAAGTTCCGATCGACTTATTCGAACAGTTTTAAGTGTTTTCTTATTATTGGCACAAATAAGCCGGTACGAATTACAGATGGAAAGTCTGGTTTGTTGCGACGGCTCATTGATGTACATCCGACTGGAAATTTAATACCTCAGGACGAGTACGATCAGCTTGTTCATGATATTGATTTTGAGTTGGGTGCGATCGCATATCATTGTAAATATGTATATTTGAAAAATCCGAAATATTACAGTCATTACGTGCCGAATCTGATGATGAGCGCCACCAATCCATTCTATAATTTCATGCTCGATTCGTATTTTACATTCGAGTCAAGTGAATATACGTCGCTTCGTAGCGCCTGGGATATGTATAAATCATATTGCGAGGAGGCACGTGTTTCATTTCCTTATTCAAAGATGCTATTCAAAGAGGAATTGAAAAATTACTTCAAAGAATTCAAAGAAAAGGCTGAGCTTCCTGATGGGACGAAGATTAGAGGTTTATATTCTGGTTTTCTTACCGATAAATTCCAGGAATTTGCTCCACCGGTCGATTTGAATGAGGAACCGAAAACCGGCAAACTTATCGAATTCAATTATACTGAGTCATTATTTGATAAGGTATGTGCCAATGCTTTAGCCCAATATGCTCTTGACAGTGAGAAGCCTGGTAAAAAATGGGTTGATGTGACGACAAAATTATATATGTTGGACACGTCAAAACTCCATTACGTACGGCTTCCGATAAATCATATTGTGATTGATTTCGATATTCCGGACGAGAACGGTAATAAGTCATTCGAAAGGAATCTGGAAGCCGCAAGTAAATGGCCCGCTACATATGCTGAACTAAGCAAAAGCGGTCAGGGTATACATCTACATTATATTTATACAGGAGATCCAACGTTGCTTTCGCGCCTGTATGGAGATCACGTTGAAATCAAAGTTTTTACAGGAAATGCATCGCTCAGACGTAAGCTTACAAAATGTAATAACCTGCCAATAGCAACAATTACTTCAGGATTACCATTAAAACGAGGAGGTGTTAGTACGTTAGATAAAAACGTGATCGAGAACGAGCAACATCTTCGGGCCATGATTAAAAAGAATTTGAGAAAAGAAATCCACGGAGCTACAAAACCCTCTGTGGATTTTATTTATGCGTTACTTGAGAAAGCGTACAACAGCGGAATAAATTACGATGTGACTGATATGAGCAATGCCGTTCTTGCTTTTGCAAGCAGCAGCACAAATCAGGCAGCAGTATGCATTGATTTATTCAACAAAATGCATTTCAAATCGAAAGAAGTGTCCACACCAGTATCATTCGAAGAGGATAAAATTATATTCTTTGACTGTGAGGTATTCCCAAACTTGCTACTCATAAATTGGAAAATTGAGGGTGAAGGGAAGCCGATCGTCCGAATGATTAACCCGCAGCCGGATGAAGTGCAACGGTTATTTCGGTACAAGTTAGTAGGATTCAATAACAGAAAGTACGATAATCATATTTTGTATGCGAGGGCAAATGGATATACGAATGAGGAGATATATCACTTGTCACAGAAGATTATAAATGCGAAGAAAGCAGACAATAATAATGTATTCTTCGGAGAGGCATATAACTTGTCGTATGCTGATATTTACGATTTCAGTGCAAAGAAGCAGAGTTTGAAGAAGTTCGAGATCGAGCTTGGAATCCATCATCAAGAACTTGGACTGCCATGGGATAAACCGGTTCCAGAAGAACTTTGGCCGAAAGTAGCAGAATATTGTGACAACGATGTCATTGCTACCGAAGCGGTATGGAATGCTCGTAAGGCAGATTTCATCGGTCGTGAAATTCTATCAAAGTTAAGCGGTCTGACGGTAAACGATACGAATAACCAGCATTCTGCACGGATTATCATGGGCAAAGACAGGAATCCGCAGGGGCAGTTCAACTATCGAGATCTGTCAAAGCCGGTTCCGGTAAGTGAATATTCAAATTATAGGGAACGTTTCGGATCTGATTATATTTTCAGATTATTCGATGCAGAAGGTCAGCCACTGTATGAGACTTATGATCCGGCAAAAACATATCCGGATGACGTGAGCATTTTACCGTTTTGGCCGAAATATACTTTTGAGGACGGTGTTTCCCATTACAGCGCAATCACAAAGATCGGAGAAGGTGGCGCGGTATATTCTGAACCAGGAATGTATGTTCTTGTAGCTCTTCTGGATATTGCGTCGCAGCATCCGCATAGTATTATTGCTGAACGATTATTCGGGCAGACTTACACGAAACGATTCGAGGACCTGGTAGAAGCCAGAGTGGCAATTAAGCACGAAGATCGCAACAGTCTTAGCAAATTGCTGGATGGGAAATTACTTCCATTCTTCGACGAAGCACTCAAACCAGACGGCGGCTTCGCATTGGATGATCTGGCACAGGCGATCAAAATTGTTATTAATTCGGTATACGGGCTCACTTCGGCAAGTTTCCCGAATGCATTCCGCGATCCGAGAAACGTTGATAATATTGTTGCAAAACGAGGCGCGTTATTCATGCTCGGTTTAAAAGAGCAGGTCATCAAACGTGGATTCAAAGTCGCACATATTAAAACTGACTCGATCAAGATTCCAGATGCAACTCCGGAAATTATAAAATGGGTACAAGACTATGGCAAAGAGTATGGATACACATTCGAACACGAGGCTACCTACGACCGAATGTGTCTGGTGAATAAAGCTGTTTACATTGCTCGATATGATGAGCTCGGAATTCGGAATAAGAAGGGCAAACACGCAAACGAGTGGACAGCTACAGGCACGCAGTTTCAGGTTCCGTATGTGTTCAAGACTCTTGTCGGAGATCCAAAAGATCCGATCACTTTCGATGATATGTGCGAAACTTTCTCAGTTACGTCGGCATTATATTTGGATATGAATGAAAACCTTCCGGATGTTTCTCTCGTCGAGAAATTGTACGACAAATTATGTAAGAAGACACCAGAAGCAGTGAGAGATGATGCATTCTATGAACAAGAAAAGCAGTATCTCGATGCTATTGAGAAAGGTCACAATTATAAATTTATCGGAAAAGTTGGTCAGTTCTGTCCAGTGGTAGGGGGTGCTGGCGGAGGCAGGTTGATGAGATTCGCTGATGGAAAATACTATGCAGCAACTGGCTCTACCGGATATCGATGGCTTGAATCGGAAACAATTCGGAACAGCGGAAATACGGAAATTATTGATCGGTCGTTTTACAACAAGCTTGTAGACGAAGCGATTGATGCTATTTCCAAATACGGAAGCTACGAATGGTTTATGCATGGCCCTACGAGCGAGGCATTCATTCATATCGTTCCGGAAGGAGAAGAAAGCATTCCGTATACCGCAACAGCTTAAGAAATAAGGAGATGTCATTTAGTGATGTCTCCTTAATTTATATTTCAAATCATATAAAAAAAAAGGAGATCAATTATTATGAATGACAATGTAGTAAGACTCATGGACACCAGATTTATTTTCGCTACGAATTTCTCAGGGGATCCGTCAAGAGACAAATTTGGAAGTGATGCAAGAAAATGCAATATTGTAATTCCGGATCAGGCACTGGCACTGGCTCTTAGAGATGAAGGATACAATGCAAAAGAAACGAAACCGCGTCCTGGTGAGGAGCTCGGATTTGTTCCGACATATTATGTCATTGCGTATTTGAGTTATCACGATGATCCGGGCGAGGAATGGAGAAATCCGAAAGTATATTTGGTATCCGGTGATAACAAGCCACAGCTGCTCAACAGTCATAATGTCGGAGCGATCGATAAGGCATATGTAAAGAGGGTTCGTACGGATCTCAACAAAGCAGTAAATAAGAAAACCGGAAGAAAAAGTTTCTACGTTCGTATGATGTATGTAGAACTCGATGTGGATGAAGATCCGTATGCTCAGTTCTATACCACTGTAGAAAATGACAACGAGGATGCTCTTCCATTTAATTGATGAGGTGTGACGCATGGGTTTCTCTCTAAAAAGTTATCAAATTAAAGCAATAATAAGAATGAAGAATGGACGTATCCTTTGCGGTGGGGTTGGATCCGGCAAGTCTTTGACAGCCATTGGATATTATTATCTGCAAAATGGTGGAAGTATGGAATTTCTCAGCGGCAATGGATACTCGCCCATGCGAAAAGACGCGGCGCGATTGTATATCATTACCACAGCAAAGAAAAGGGATTCTTGTGAGTGGGATGGTGAATTGTCGCGCTTTCTAATCAGTAAGAATGATGTTGTCGTTGATTCCTGGAATAACATCAAACGATATTCTAGTGTGACAGACGCATTCTTTATATTGGACGAACAGCGACTTGTCGGGAACGGGGCATGGGTAAAGTCGTTCTACAAAATAGCAAAAAATAACCAATGGATACTGCTATCTGCAACTCCCGGTGATACGTTCATGGATTATATCCCAGTGTTTGTGGCCAATGGATTCTATCGGAACCGCACAGATTTCATCAAGCAGCACGTGATATATTCTCAATATGCAAAATTTCCGAAGGTGGAAGGTTACGTAAACACTGGTAAAATCAATTATTTACGGAATAAAGTCCTTGTGCCCATGGAATTCGAGAGAAAAACGGAGCAACATCATATGGATGTCTGGTGCGATTACAATGTGCAGGCATATAAGAATCTCATAAAAACCCGCTGGGATCCTTGGAAGAATGAGCCATTCCAAAATGCTGGTGGGTTGTGTTATGCAATGCGCAAGATGGTCAACTCCGACGAATCCAGATCTGTCGCGCTGCTGGAGATATATGAATCGCATCCTAAATTAATCATATTTTACAATTTTGATTATGAATTGGAGATGCTACACTCGATTTTTGATGCTTTGGTTGGTGTCGACGATTTTGAAATTGGAGAATGGAATGGCCATAATCACCAGTCAGTTCCAAATGGCTCACATTGGGTATATTTTGTGCAGTATACGGCTGGGGCAGAAGGATGGAATTGTGTAACTACCGACACGATTGTGTTCTGGTCTCAGAATTATTCGTATAAGATTTTGATCCAGTCCTGCGGTCGGATCGACAGGGTGAACACTGCGTATACCGATTTATATTATTATCATCTGAAAAGCAGATCCAGTATTGACACAGCAATAAGCAAAGCAATATCAAGTAAGAAAAAATTTAATGAGAGGGTATTCATCAACTGGTAATGTGGAGTGAAAGGAGAATCGCTATGATGAAAGTATCGAAGAAGATCGTATTAAATGAAGCGAAAAAAGAAAATGTTCGTGCAACGCTTGTGAATCACGAGCGTCTTATGCAATCGAAGCGAAATGTTGTGCATCGGTCATTTCTTGATTTAGATATCATATATAAGATTTACATTCCGTCGTATAATGCGGATGTTATAGTCAACGATGCTCTTTGCAATTTGCTCGGTGTTGACGAGCCGATGTTATATCGATGGAGTATACAGAATTTTAAAAGCAAGATGATAAGTGTTCGGGATGCTTATTTGGAAGAATATGACATATACATGGACGAAGAAGATGAGGACATTACTTTCGTGTATTTCACTGACAAATACAGAAGATATGGTTCGTTTAACATGGTTGTAACGGATGAGTTGTACGAATTGGCCTTAGCAAAAGATGTAAGGCGCTTTTACGTTATTCCGGAGTCAACAGCAGGAATAATAGTTACTGATATGGGGATACCGCCACAGTCAGTGCATGAGCTCATTCGACTTATGAATGCCGATCGTAATGTGATTCCCGAAGATAAAGTATTGAGCAATTCACTTTATATTTATGATCGTGTGACGGATTCGGTTGATATATTACTGAAGGGGTGAAACAGACCGATTAAAATACCTCTGTAACGCGTTATACGCCTCATACAGAGATAGAACGTATGTTCATCAAGGGGAAACATGGATAAATAATAAAAGTGCCTTAAAATGGAAACTAATAGAAAGGAATGGTAAACATGAATGTAAA
>OLRQ01002181.1_pt1 | contig 12768 bp, 10 predicted proteins | sample 1671971 | NCBI WGS metagenome assembly OLRQ01 (sample SAMEA3136631, study PRJEB25190) | human gut metagenome | biome: human gut; feature: human-associated habitat; material: faeces | place: Austria | collected 2013 | reverse complement strand
ATATGGAATAAAACCGGAATATTATAAAGTGCTTCTAATTTCTTATTCCATTCAAGTCTTTTTGCACCATCATCACATGCAGCTATTGCACAGTTATATTCGGGATAAAAAGTTTCTGCTTCTTCCAGTTTTCCAATAGCACCTTCTCTGTCGTTATCTACAAAGGAGATTTCTTCAAAGCACCCCATTGACTCTGCTATCTCTTTCACATAATCTCCATATCTTTTAGAAGCTACAATTAATAATTTTCTTCCCATTTTCAACACACTCCTCATAATTATTTATTTTTATTAGGTAAGCTCTTCAACACGACGACTAGCCTGTGAATGTTCTTATTAAAAAGATCATTCGCAGGCTAGGTCAAACCTCCTTATCATAATTTTTCAGCTTATAGTGTGGGTCAAAATAAGCATCCAAGAAACCATTCACTTTTCGCAGTTTCGCAACTTACTCGACACAACCATACAGAAAAATTATCATAACAAAATTCGACTAAGCCAGCGAAACCCTTTAAAATCAAGGTTTTTCTTGGTTGTCCCTATTATACCGCTATCTCCCGCTAACACATCGAAAACCTGTGGCAGTTCATCTAATCTATATTTTCTTAAGAATGCTCCTGTTGGCGTAATTCGACTGTCCCCTGAAACTGTTACCGCACTTCCCATCTGATCGGCATTCGCAACCATCGTTCTAAACTTATGAATTCTAAACTTTTTACCATAAGTTGTAACTCGTTCCTGTCTATAAAACACTCCGCCTTTAGATTCCGTTGCAATTTTAACACTTATAACAATCATCGGTATTGCAGTAATAACAAGCACACACGTACCGGCAATGAGATCAAATGCACGTTTCATCACTAGGCTAAATTTTCTTTTACTAAGAATATCATAATATTCTTTCACTTCATCACATTTCATATATTCAGGAATATCTTCCCATTTTCTCATAGCAATTCCTCATACTCTCAATAGGGACTAACTCCCACTTTATACATACTGCTTTACAATCTCACAGTACTTTTCAATCACATACTCCACCTCTTCATCCGTCAATTTCGTATGAAGCGGCAATGTAATCTCATTCTCAAATCTCTTATAAGCATTCGGATAGTCCTTAATATCAAATCCAATATTTTTATAAGCAGTCATCATCGCTAATGGTTTATAATGCACATTACAAGCAATTCCTTCTTCAGCCATCTTCACAATAATTTCCTGTCTCTGTTCCAATGAAATACCAGGAACTCTTGTAATATATAAATGTCCTGATGACTGATGATCTTCTGTATAATGATTCAAGACTTCAATTCCAAGCGGTTTGAATGCTTCATCATACTTTCTAATAATTTCTTTTCTTCTTGCAAGTAATCCTTTATATCGTTTCATCTGTGCAAGACCGATTCCTGCAGTCACATCTGTCATATTACATTTATACCATGGTCCTACAATATCATACTCCCATGCTCCAAGCTGAGTCTTCGCCAATGCATCTTTTGACTGTCCATGAAGTGATAACAACTGATACTGATGATATATCTCTTCATTATCAATTCCATCAATATTCTTCCAGGCGACCGCGCCACCTTCTGCAGTTGTAAAGTTTTTAACCGCATGAAAACTGAAATTAGAAAAATCAGCGATGCTTCCAACCGGTTTGTTTTTCCATGTAGCCCCAAATGCATGTGCCGAATCTGCCATCACTACTACTCTTCCGATTGCTTTTTGTAATTCATTAGACGGATGGAATAAATGTTTCTTACTTTCTACAACTGAAAAAATTCGATCGTAATCACACGGAACGCCACCCAGATCAACCGGAATAACTACTTTTGTTTTTTCTGTAATCGCATCTGCCAGTTTATCATAACTCATTTCCAGTGAATCATCCTGAACATCTACCATAACCAACTTTGCACCTACATGGCATACTACTGATGCTGTAGCCGTATATGTATAAGCTGGTACGATTACTTCGTCACCCTCCGTTACACCCAGTAGTCTTAAAGTCATCTCTGCACATGCTGTCTGAGAATTCAGGCATACAGCCCTGCTTGTTCCACACAGTCCTGCCACTTGACGCTCTAACTCTTTCGTCTTCGGTCCGGTTGTAATCCACCCTGATCTTAATGCTTCTGCAACCTGTTTGACTTCTTCTTCTGTAATATCCGGTGGTGAAAATGGAATTTTCATAATCTATACTTCCTTTCTACTCTCATTAAAACAATGCAACTTTCATTCCTTTTTTCGAATTTTCTTCAGTTTCCCTATGTTGTTTTTTAAATGCCGTCTTATTTACCTCTTCCGGTTTTTTAAAGGTCGGAACAACCTTTCTCAACACTTCTTTCGCTTTTAAATCGTCATCCGTGGCGCATGCTTCCTTCAACATTGCAAGTTTCTCATCAATTTCGACTGCACTAAGCGCAGAATCTCTTTCGATAAAAATCATACTGTTCTCTGTCTTGTCCAGTTCTTCTGTCTTTACCAATAACTCTTCATAAAGCTTTTCGCCCGGACGAAGTCCAGTCTCAACAATCTCAATTCCCTGTACTCCGGATAATCGGATCATATTCTCGGCAAGATCCATAATCTTAACCGGTTTCCCCATATCCAGTACAAACAGTTCACCATTCTGTGCCATTGCTCCACTTTGAAGTACCAGCTGAGACGCTTCCGGAATCGTCATAAAGTATCGGATGATTCTCTTGTCTGTGATCGTCACGGGACCGCCATTTGCAATCTGTCTTTTGAACAGCGGAATCACCGATCCTGCACTTCCAAGCACATTCCCGAATCTGGTTGCACTATACTTTACATTTCCATGTGTACTTGCACTCTGTACGATCATCTCACACATACGCTTTGTGGCACCCATGACATTCGTCGGATTGACTGCCTTATCCGTGGATACCATCATAAATCGTTCCGCACCATATTCTTCGCATAATTCCACCATGTTTTTCGTTCCAAATATATTGTTTTCAATCGCCTCAATGCAATTATGTTCCATCAATGGTACATGCTTATGCGCAGCGGCGTTAATTACGATCTGTGGATGGTACTGTTCGAATATTCTTGCCATCGCCTTTCGATTTGTAATTGACGCAATCTCAACCTGTAACTTTAATTTTCCTTTATAAGCAATTTTCAGTTCCTGCTGTACATCATAAGCACCATTTTCATAGATGTCCAGAATAACCAGTTGTTTCGGCTGCATCTTAGCCATCTGACGGCAGAGCTCCGATCCGATCGAACCGCCGCCACCGGTGATCAATACTACTTTATCTTTGTAATATGCATTCGTCTGTTCATCCGCAACTACCAGTGGCTTTCTAAAAAGCAATTCCTCAATGTCGAACTCTCTCAGATATCTTTTTCCTCCGGCAGCATACATCGTCGGATAATCATAGATTTTCACTTTATAGCCGGCATTCTTATAATAATCATACAGTTCTTTTCTCTTTTCTGTCTCCATAGACGGAATTGCAAAGATAATCTCCTGCACTTCATAATCATCCAGCTTCGATAATGTTGCATCCGTTTCCGACCATACAGGAATCCCCTGAATCTCACGTCCTACTTTTTCCTTATTAATATCGATAAAACATCTCGGAACGTAGGATGCCTGCTCGTTATTCAACAGTTCTTCTGCAAGACCGACACCTACGCGGCCTGCACCGATAATCGCAATTTTGATTTTCTGGATTTCTTTTTCACGGCCTGCATCAATTCCCGAGAATATTTTCAGAAGCACCGCCCAGAATCTACCCTGTATATCATTGCTGTTCCCGCATTTATATGCATAGCGGTACAACATACGCATCGTTAATGCTCCAAGCAGATCTACACTTACAAAAGAAAGCATTCTCGCAAAAGTAATGCTTTCAACAGGAAGAAGAAATTCTATGATCATATAGAGCACACATGCTATTCCATCTGCAAAGATCAGACGCATATAGCACTGGATGCCTCCATATCTCCATACCTGTCCATATATATTTCCAAGCAGGCGGATGCCAAATATGCACACCATAGATATACACATTTGTTGAAGTATGCCTGTATATGATAATTTATCATTGCCTCCGTAAAGCCGCAGCAATAATATTGCCGACAATAAATATATCAATATATCATAATAGACAAGCATCCACCGAATATGAACTTTTTTCTTCTCCTGTATTTTCATAACCTGTTTCTCTTTTCCTATACTATTTCTCTGTTAATACTTTTTGCATCTTATCACTTACATTGGCTACCACTGCTTCATCCGGCCACATCACATACAACAGCTGCGATCCCGACGAATAACAAGCCTGCGTATCTCCCTTGCCGGATGCCGCCTGCGACTCGATATTCCAGCTTGCCCCGTCATTAAGCTGCATATTGATGAATTTTGCCATCTCATTCGATGTCATATTGGTCTCTACACAATCACTGACCGTTGCCAGAATCTCGTTAGCACTCTTAATGATTGCCGGAGATGTAGCTTTCTGAATAATCGCAGTCAATACCGCTTCCTGATCCTTACCGCGCTGGTTATCTCCCTCTGCAAAACTATATCTCTCTCTTGAGAAAGTAAGTGCCTGCGCTCCATTCATATGATTTACGCCTTTATGGAAGCTATATCCATTCTTTTCGAACTCCACTTCCGAATTCACATCCACACCGCCAAGTGCATCCACAATCGTCTCCAGTGATGTAAAGTTCACCCTCGCATAGTAACTGATATCAATTCCATACAGATTCTCCAGTGTTGCCATAGATGCATCCACTCCATAGATACCTGCGTGTGTCAGCTTATCCCTTGCATCACCCGATACCCCCGGAATCGTCACATAGTAATCTCGAGGAGTCGTTGTGAGTAGAATCTGCTTCGTCTGTGGATTCACAGTCATAATAATATTCACATCACTTCGACTGTTCGTTGTAATAGGACCAGCCACATCAATACCGCTGATAAACACATTGAACGGTTCCGTCACGTCCGCTTTCTTTTCACTTTTTACCTTCGTCTTAATTCCATACTGATACAGAATCTTGACCTTCTCCGAGAACCCCTCAACCGACTCATCGATCATACTCATATACCCCTCATTGAACACCACCGCATCCACATTTCCATTCAGAAGTGCATTTGCCTCATCCGTCAATGATTCGTATTCTTCGGTCTTCACGTCTTTGCCGACTTTCTTCTCGATGTCCTTGATCATCTTATCAGTATTCTTCTGATCCACTGCCGTCTGATAGCCGAACCGGTAATCCTCTGCATCCTCGATGCTCTTCGCCGAATCACCTTTCTTCACGACCACGACCATGTTATCCGTCTTGTAGGTAGCTCCGCCGACTTTCTTAAGTACATCATCGGTCTTCATCATTCCCATGCTGATCGTTGCCAGTATGATCGTCATCAGGAGACTGATGATCATACCCGTATAGCGCAGCACCTTATTCTTCGGATACTGCAGGATATGTGTCGCACCGAAGAGTACTGCCAGTGCCCCGATCAGGAAGATCAGGTACTTCTTCGGCAGCATCCCGCTGCCTGCCACAGTCACGATGCAGATTACCGATACCAGAAGCTGAATCAGTGTGATCAGTTTTCCTATCAGGTTTTTTCTTTCCATTTCCAAAAGTCTCTGTCTCATATCATTCATCCTTCGTCTGTTACTGTACAGTCAGTGTAAATGTGATCGGATCTGAGGTATTACCGTCACTGTCCTGTACGTAATACTGTAATGTATAGGTTCCTGCCTGGTTCACATTGTAATTACCGTCGATGTGAAGTCCGCGGAACAAGGTATCTCTGTCGTCTTTGTCATCCACTGCGTCGGTCACTTCATTCAGTGCATTGAATGATGTTCCTCTGGCTATCGTCTTTGCTTCTTCGGCAAGCTTCATTGCCGGACGTGTGCCATTCGGCTGCAGGGTTCCACTCTGCTGGTCTGCGCTCTGCTGTTCGGCTGCCGCTGCATCCTGTGCGGTCTCTTCTGTCTTCTTGTCTTCAGCGGTCTTCTTGGTTTTTGCTTTTTGATTTTTTTTCTTTGTCTTCTGTGTGGTATCTTCCGATACCTCTTCCAAAGCCGTATCCTGTGCGGTCTCTTCTGCCGCATCACTGCCTTCTGCTGCCTGATAGGTCACTTCCCGGCTTGCCGTTCCTACATTTTTCGCCTTGTCTGTGACACCGTAATAGACAACTGCCTTCTTCTTACTGACCGCCACGACCTTCTCTACGAACACCTCACTGGTCAGGTCTCCGTCTTTATCGTCCTGTGCCGTCACGCCTTCCAGAAGCTTTCCGTAGTCTTCTCCTTCTGTATAGGCAATCTTCTCACTCTGGTCTATTTTTATCTCCGGTGCAGTGCGGTCCTGATTCTTATAGGTCATATATCCTGCACCTGCCAGTGCTATACATCCGGCCGTCAGCAGGCCGGTAACCACGCGCTGGTTCATACGCTCACCCTCTATTTCTTTCCGTTTTCTCCGTAATTGCCATAGTAATTACCGTAGTATTTACCATAATACTTGTTCTGTTTCATATCTACTTTATTCAATACCACGCCGAGGATCGGGCAGTCTGCCTTCTCCAGCTGTTCTTTTACCACTCTGGCGAACTTATAGCTGATCGTCTTCGCTGAGATGACCATCACGGATGCATCCGAGAATTTTGCTATAATTGCTGCATCGATGACGCTTCCGAGCGGCGGCGCATCGATAATCACATAATCATACGCCTGTCTTGCACCGTCGAGGAAGGCTTCGAACCTTCTGCCGCCGAGCAGTTCTGCCGGGTTCGGCGGAACCGGTCCTGCGAATGTCACAAAGAGATTCGGTTCCTGTGTTCTTAAGATCACTTCTTTTACATCAGCCTGTCCGGAGAGGAAGTGTGTCAGTCCTTTCACTTCTCCTGTGACTCTGTGCCGTCCCACCAGGACGGATTTTCGAAGGTCTGCATCTACGAACAGGACTCTCTTGCCGCCTTCTGCGAGGGACGCTGCAAGTCCCATCGTCACGGTACTCTTTCCTTCGTTCGGTGTACAGCTTGTGAATACGATTACTTTCTTATCTGATCCGGAGAATTCGATGTTGGTACGAAGCGTCTTGTATGCTTCGTTGCTCCGGTAATCTTTCGTTAGATTCTTTAATACTATCTCTGCCATGTCCTTCTCCTATCTTCTGCTTTTTACAGCATTTCTTGATTCTCTCTGCTGCTTTGCCCTCTTCGGCGCATTGCTTCCTTCCTGGATCGGGATGGAAGTCAGTACATTCAGTCCGAGGTATTTTTCTACGTCATCCGGAGTCTTGACCGTATCATCTAAGATAGAGATCAGTACAATTAATCCCATAGAGATGACAAGTCCGAGCAGTGCACCGAGCATCATGTTCTTCTTGACATTCGGGGAAGACGGGCTGGTCGGAAGGTTCCCTTCTTCTACGGTATTGACAGAATCCGCACTCATGATCTCTGTGATCTGTACGCTGACTGCTTTTCTGAGTGTGTCTGCGATCTGTTTTGCTTCTTTCGGATCATCGTCCGTCACGCTGATGCTCATGATGCGTGTGTCGGTCGGTGTCTCTGTGGTGATCATCTCTGCCAGTTCTTCCGGTGTCACATCAAGCTTCAGCTTGGAGATGGTCTTCTCCAGTACCGGACGGCTCTTTACCAGTTCCATGTAGTCCTTTGTCAGCATGCTTCCTGTCTGTAAGTCCGTGTAGGTTGCGCTTGCTGAGGTGTCGTCATTCTTCGTCATAACGAAGAGCTTCGTTACTGACGTGTACTTCGGTGTCACGAACATCTTCGTTCCGACGAACGCCACCAGTGCCATGAATACTACAGACAGAATTATTATCGTCTTCTTTGCCCATAAGGTACTGAATAATTCCATCAGATCAATGGTAACTTCGTCATCCTGAATCTCCTGATTCATCATTCCATAATTTTCTCGGCTCATCTTAATCTCTCTTCTTCAGCATGCTCTTGGCGTTGCTGTAGAATATCCTCCTTGTATAATCTTCTCCGTATCGTTTCTCTACGTGAGCGGCCGCCTTCTTCATCTTCGGCGGTCTGTGCTTTGTATCGTGTGCATCGGTTCCGACGCAGAATACCAGGTCGCGGTTCATCAGCTCTTCGATGAACTTTCGAATCTTACGGCCGGATCCCCCGGTGATGCTGTCTGCATTTACCTGCAGGTTCACACCCATATCGTACAGTTCTTCCGCAAGTTCTACATCTTCGGCGATGCAGTGATAGCGCTCGACGTGCGCCAGTATGACTTCGTATCCTGCAAACTGCAGCTGTTGAATCCCCTGTCTGATGTAGCTGTATGTCTGTGAGGGCGGGAATTCTACCAGTACATACTCTCTGCGGTTCATCGAAAGGATCTTTCCTTCTTTTAATTTGTCTGCAACATCCTGCCCGAAATAGACTTCCGTTCCAAGGTATACCCGGAAGCGTTCATCGATCTCGTGTGCTGCTTCGCGCACAAGCTTTGCCTTTTCACGGAGCTTCTCTGCCGGCGCCTTTCCGCGGTGCGGATGGTGGTGAGGGGTTGCTATGATACACCGGATTCCTTCTGCGTATGCGATCTCAAGCATCTTCTTCGTCTCGGCAAGGTCTTTTGCCCCGTCATCGACTCCCGGCAGAATGTGGCAATGCATATCTATGTAACATTCTTTCATCTGGTGGTTACTCCTTTATTCTCTGCTTTTTTATTGGTTTCTTATAAGTTGGAATAAATTCATTATATCCTTTTCTTCTCTGCGCAATTTTTTGCGCACCAAAATACCCCCCCCCCGGGATTCTTATCATTTCATACCAATGGAAGGAAGGGTATCTCTCAAGCTCTTCGTATATTTATACATTTTATAAGTGTTATGTAATATCTCTATATTTGGCTTTCTGTCTTTAAAGCACAAATAACTGGGATTATTATATATCATTTTTTGCCCACATCCCTCATCCATTCATAAACATGTATGATTTTATCATATCTTTAAGCAGGCTTCAACTATGTATCAACAATTTATACAATTTTACCCATTTTTTGTCTTTTTTTCGACATGTTTTATACGTCCATCTCTTCTTCGTAGTACTTGATCAGTGCCTGAGTGCCGAGATCTCCGCAACCTTCTGCCTGAAGGAGTTCGTAGTTGGCAAGCACCTGGCTTAATACGTCCAGATTGAGATTGCTCATGTTCGCTTCGGTAAGGGCGATCTTCATGTCTTTGACGAAGTGCTTCAGGAAGAATCCCGGTGCGTAATCTCCTGCCAAAATCTTCGGTCCGAAGGTATCTAACTGTTTGCTTCCTGCCGCTCCGGTCGATACGGAATCGAGGACTGTCTGAAGGTCAAGGCCTTTGGCCTTCGCGTAGGTGAGTGCCTCGCAGACTCCGGATAAGGTGCCGGCGATCATGATCTGGTTCGCAAGCTTGGCGTGCTGGCCGCAGCCGGATCCTCCCTGGTAGTTGATGTTGGTTCCCATCGCCTCGAATAACGGCATGCAGGCTTCGTAGTCTTCTCTGGAACCGCCGACCAGGATGGAGAGTGTACCGTTCTTTGCTCCGGTGTCACCGCCGGTGACCGGTGCGTCCAGTACGTGGAAGCCTCTTTTGGTTCCTTCTTCTGCGATCTTCTGGTCCAGCATCGGGCTTGTGGTCGTCATGTCGATCAGGTATGCGCCTTCTTTTGCGCTGTCTAAGATGTTGCCTGCATCGAAGTAGACTTCTTCTACGTCGGTCGGGAAGCCTACGATAGTGATGACTGCTTCTGCGTCTTTTACGCAGTCTGCGATGGTGTCGTGGAAGGTGGCTCCTTCGCTGATCACGTCTTCGACTTTGGATCTGGTTCTGGCGTAGATGTGTAATTCGAATCCTGCTTTCATGAGATTGCGGACCATGGATCTGCCCATGATGCCTACGCCGATGAATGCTATTTTGTTCATTTGTTTTTCCTCCGTGTGTTGATTACTCTTCTACTTTCTCCACTACTTCGCCCTGTCTCTTGTAGATGCTGTGTGCCGGTACGAATCCTCTGACGCTTGACAGTGGGTAGATGTTGCTGTGGCTTCCGATCACGGTTCCCGGATTCAATACGCTGCCGCAGCCGACTTCTACTTCGTCTCCGAGCATGGCTCCGAATTTCTTAAGACCTGTCTCGATCCTTTCGTCTCCGGCTTTTACTACGACGAGCTTTTTGTCGGATTTGACATTGGATGTGATGGATCCGGCCCCCATATGGGATTTGTAGCCGAGGATGGAATCGCCCACGTAATTATAGTGCGGCACCTGTACTTTGTTGAACAGGATGACGTTCTTAAGTTCTGTCGAGTTACCTACGACTGCGCCTTCGCCGACGATCGCATTTCCGCGGATGAATGCGCACTGGCGGACTTCTGCGTTCTTTCCGATGATCGCCGGTCCGTGGATGTAGGCTGTCTGGAATACGGTTGCGGATTTGGCGATCCATACGTCTTCGCCGACCTGATCGTATTCATCTGCCGGAAGGGTCTTTCCGAGTTCTTTGATGAAGCCGCTGATCTTTGGAAGGATTTCCCATGGGTAGGTGGCTCCTTCGAAGATGTCTTTTGCAATGGTTTCATCCATGTGGTTGTAAAGGTTTTTGATGGTTAATTGTTCTGACATGTTGGTTCTCCTTTTTTATTTTTTAGTTTTTCCGGTCTTTCTCACCGGCTTCTTATAAAACTGCGCTGCCTTATCATAGCACGCCCGCATCTGATACTGATTGTTCAGACCTTTGACTGCAAGTGTGCGTCTTGATACAAAATCATCCAGCTTTTTCATATATTCATCTGATGTGATATCTCCGTCTGCCACATACGTCAGACCTTTTTCCCAGCTTGCCGTAAGTTCCGGGTTCAGGAGCGGCCGGATGGAATGGTCTACGACATCGTAGATCATTTCCCCTAACATCGTCGGCGTGACGATCTGGGTCTTTTTATTGAGGGCCAGATATTTATTATTGAATAATTTCTTCAGTATCTCGCCTCTGGTGGCACTGGTGCCGATTCCGCTTCCTTTGATCTGGGCGCGGAGTTCTTCATCTTCGATGAGCTGTCCTGCATTTTCCATGGCAAGGATCAGTGAACCGGAATTGTAGCGCTTCGGCGGCGAGGTCTTGCCTTCTTTGATGTCCAGGGACTGTACCGGAAGGGTCATGCCTTTCTTGAGGCTCTGGATCCTGGCAAAGAAGTCTGCGTCGGTGTCTTTGTCCTCGGTACTGTCTGCATTGTCGTTATTGTCGTTCTTCCTGCCCGGCACGCCTGTAACTTTCAGATAGCCTTCTTCTGCCAGTACTTTGAAGCTTGAGAAGAAGGATTCTTCTTTGATCTTCGTCACGATCGATACTTTCTGATAGACAGCCGGTGGGTAGAAGATGCTTAAGAATCGTCTTACGATCACATCATACACCCTCCGTGACAGATTCGGAAGTCCTTTTAGTACTCCCATGCCCTGTCCTGTCGGGATGATCGCATAGTGGTCTGTGATCTGTTTGTCGTTGACGTATCTCGTCTTCTCCAGTCCTTTGTGGCTGCCGAATTTCACGATATCCTGAAGATATGGCTTTGCCGGTTCGTACTGCATCAGGCCGTTCAAGTTCTTGTGGATCTCTTTTGCCACTGCCGTTGACAGCACGCGGGCATCCGTTCTTGGGTAGGTGACGAGCTTTTTTTCATATAGTTCCTGGATGATCCGGAGGGTCTCATCCGGGCTGATCTTGAACCGCTTGGAACATTCATTCTGGATCTCGGCCAGGTTGAATAATAACGGCGGGTTCTTCTTTTCTTTTTTCTTTTCTATGGACACGATCTGGCAGGTCAGGGGCTGGCTGGCGTCTGACTCGCTGTTGCTTAGGAAGCGGATCAGTTCTTCTGCCTTTTCCTTTTCTTTGAATCCATTTTCCTTATAGAGGTCGAAGGATTCGAACCATTTTGATCCTTTGACTGCCCGCCATTCGCCTTCGAATGTTGCCCCTTTCTCTCCGATGGTGCTTAGGACTCTGTAGAACGGGGTCTCTACGAATTCCCTGATCTCCCGTTCTCTGCGCACGACCATGCCGAGGACGCAGGTCATAACGCGGCCTACGGATACGACGGAATATTTCGTATTCAGATAATTGGAGATGCTGTTGCCGTATTTCAATGTCAGAAGGCGGGAGAAGTTGATTCCCATCAGGTAGTCTTCTTTTGCTCTGAGGTAAGCCGATGCTGCCAGGTTGTCGTATTCTTTTAAGTCTTTTGCTTCTTTGATCCCGCGCAGGATCTCTTCTTCTGTCTGGGAGTCGATCCATACGCGGCGGCGGTTCTTGCCTTTTACGCCTGCCTGCTGTTCGACCAGACGGTAGATGTATTCTCCTTCCCGTCCCGAGTCGGTACAGACGTAGATGGTGTCTACGTCTGTGCGGTTCAGCAGTCCCGATACGATTCGGAACTGCTTTGACACTGCCGGGATGACTTCGTATTTGAATTCCTGCGGGATAAAAGGCAGAGTCTCAAGACTCCACCTTTTTAATGCCGGATCGTATTCTTCCGGATAACTCATCGTGACCAGGTGTCCGACGCACCATGTTACGATTGCTTCTGCTGATTCGAGATATCCGTCTTTTCTCTGTGTATTGATATGCAATGCCTTGGCGAACTCCTGCGCTACGCTGGGTTTTTCGGCAATGTATAGTGATTTTCCCATGTAATTGTGTTACTCCTTGGTGAGCCGATGGGGACGGGGATTACTGGCTTTTTTCCTGTCCCTGATG
>OLRQ01002170.1_pt1 | contig 12814 bp, 10 predicted proteins | sample 1671971 | NCBI WGS metagenome assembly OLRQ01 (sample SAMEA3136631, study PRJEB25190) | human gut metagenome | biome: human gut; feature: human-associated habitat; material: faeces | place: Austria | collected 2013 | reverse complement strand
CCTCATCAATTCTTCTCTGTATGCTGGTTGTAAAGCTCTGTGAACAGCTCTTCTTCGCTCTTCGGGATGTTTATCTTCTTCTCGGCCTCGAACACCTCGCTCAGCCAAGGGGTGCCCTCAATCCTGCCGCCGGCCTGAGCCTCGAGCAGGATGCCGATAAGCGTGTTGGATATGAGGTAGCCAGGCACGGTGAAGTGCCAGCGGTCGCCGGTCTTTTCCGTCCAGCCCTTCTCCGCGAAGGCCTGAAGCGTCTGGCCGATGGGCTTCCAGTTGTACTGGCAGCGGATGCGGTAGTCGCGCTCGGATATGCCGTGCGCGGTGCGCATGCCGAGCATGATGTACTCGACCGCGCGCTCGAGCGGCTCTATGGTCTCGTATTCGTCCACGATGCTCACCCCGCGGCCGACTCCGGCGATGTACTGCTTGAGATCACGCACATAGCTGTACCGCAGGTTGCCGACGCAGGAGTGCGCGCCGGGGCCGAAGCCCATATAATCCTCCAATGTCCAGTATTTCATATTATGTCGGGACTCATACCCAGGCGCGCAGAAATTCGAGATCTCGTACTGCTTGTAGCCGTAGCGCTCCAGCAGCTCCGCGGCGTAGCAGTACATGTCGGCCTGCTCGTCGTCATCGGGGAGGATGGGCGAACCGTAATAGTCCTCGTACATCTTCGTCCCCGGCTCGAGCTTCAGCCCGTAGCAGGAAAGATGCTCGGGGTGAAGCTCGATGACCTTGGCGAGCGTCTGCGCCCAGTCGGACTTCATCTGGCTCGGCAGACCGTATATAAGGTCGAGACTCACGTTGTCGAAGCCGGCCTTGCGGGCGTTGGCGACAGCGGTCTGCGCCTGCTGGAAATTGTGCCTGCGGCCGATGAGCTTCAGAAGATTGTTGTCCGAAGCCTGAACGCCGATGGACAGGCGGTTGACGCCCTCCTCACGCAGGAGCTTCAGAGCGTTGAGGCTGATGCTGTCCGGGTTGACCTCGATAGTGACCTCCGCGTCAAGCCTGACGTTGCCGTTGAGCTTGAGGGCGTTGAATATCTCTATGATGCGGTCCGCGCCGTAGAAGCTGGGCGTGCCGCCGCCGAAATATATGGAATCGACCTCGTAGTTCTTTATCGACTTCGCCGACTCGTCAAGATGCGCGAGCAGCGCCTTGTGGTACTCCGGCATCAGATGCTCGCAGCCCGCGAGCGAATAGAAGTCGCAGTAGCTGCATTTGCTGGCGCAGAAGGGTATGTGTATATATATTCCCAGACGTTTAGCCATGGTCAGTCTCCGTGATGATTATTTGTAGCGGGGATATGCTCCCGCCGGCATCAGAACAGCTCGCTGACCTCGGCGACGAATTCCGCCGGATCGTCGATCTCGACGCCCGCCATAAGCTCGGCGAGGGAGGCGAGGATCTTTGAAAGCTGCTTTGCCTTGTCCTTGTCGTTTTCGTACGCATCCTTGAGCGCGGCGAAAGCCTTGTGGTTCGCGTTCAGCTCCAGAACTCTGGTCGCGCGGATCTTGCGCATTTCCTCGCTGGGGCCGTGACGGAAGTACTTCTCCATCTCGAGGGTGATGTTGCCCTCGGTGGTCAGGCAGCAGGGGAGAGTCTCAAGCTTGCGGGATATTTTGACCTTTGCAAGGTTGCCGCCGACGGACTGCTGCACGAAGTCGAGGAAATCCTTATTTTCGGCGTCGCGCTCGTCGGCCGCCTTCTTCTCCTCCTCGGTCTCGAAGCCGAGGTCTTCGGTCACAACGTTGCAGAACGGATGCCCGTCCTGATCGCGCAGGTTCTCGAGAACCATCTCGTCGAGCGGGCTGGTGAGGTATATCAGCTCGTAGCCGCGGGCGCGAACCTGATCGCACTGCGGCAGACTCATCGCGTGCTTGACGGAGTCGGAGCTGGCGAAGTATATTGCCTTCTGGCTCTCGGGCATGTTCTCGACATACTCCTTGAGCGTGATCTGATGCTCCTCGGAGGTGTAGAACACCAGCAGGTCGCGCAGGAAATCTTTATAGCGGCCGTACTCATCGCACACGCCGCACTTGATGTCGGTGCCGAAGTTGCGGAAGAACTCCTCATACTTCGGGCGGTCGTCCTTCATCAGCTTTTCAAGCTCGCCCTTTATCTTCTTCTCAAGGTTCTGGCCGATGACGCGCAGCTGACGGTCATGCTGAAGAATTTCACGGGAGATGTTCAGCGACAGGTCGGGCGAATCGACGACGCCTTTGACAAAGTCAAAGTAATCGTGCACGAGCTTGTCGCACTTTTCCATTATCATAACGCCGTTGGAGTAGAGCGTTATGCCGGTCTTGCGGTCGCCGGTGTATCCTGCGGAGCTGCCCTCGCCGGGGACGAACAGCAGCGCTTTGTAGGACACGGTGCCCTCGGCGTTGACGCGGATGAGGGCGCAGGGATCCTTCTGCTCGTGGTTCTTTTCTTTGTAGAAGGCGATGCAGTCGTCGTCCGTCACCTCGCTGCGGCTGCGCTGCCAGATGGGGACCATGCTGTTTATCGTCTCGTTCTCAGTGACGATGCGGTAGTCGTACTTGGGCTTGCCTTCGTCGTCGGTTTCGCCGGTCTCGAAGCGCTCCTGCCGCTCAACGTCCATCTTTATCGGCCAGCGGACATAGTCGGAGTACTTCTTGATAAGCGCCTTGATTTTCCATGTCTCGAGGTAGGTGCCGTACAGCTCCTCGTCGGTGTCGTCCTTGATGTGCATGATGACGTCGGTGCCGACGCTCTCGCGCTCACATGGGGTGACGGTGTAGCCGTCCGCGCCGGTGCTTTCCCATTTGACGCCCTGCTCCTCGCCGTACTTGCGGGTGATGACCGTGACCTTGTCGGCGACCATGAAGGCCGAGTAGAAGCCGACGCCGAACTGACCGATGATGGAGATGTCCTCGCCCTCGGCCTGTTCGGTGTCAAGCTCGCTCTTGAACTTATAGGAGCCGCTCTTGGCGATGACGCCGAGGTTGTTCTCGGCTTCCTCCTGAGTCATGCCGATGCCGTTGTCGCGCACGGTGATGGTGCGCTCGTTCTTGTCGACGATGATGTCGATATGGTAGTCGGAGCGGCTGAGACCGACCTTGTCGTCGGTCAGCGACAGGTAGCACAGCTTGTCGATAGCGTCGGATGCGTTGGAGATTATTTCGCGCAGGAAGATTTCTTTATTGGTGTAAATAGAGTTGATCATCAGGTCAAGCAGACGCTTGGATTCTGCCTTGAACTGTTTCTTTCCCATAGTTTCGATGCCTCCAGTAAATATAATTTCAGTAATTTATAATTATAGCACAAATACAAATAATTTCAACAATTCTTGCAGAGCGGGATTTTAATTTTTCTTAAGTCTTGCGGAAGGGCAAAGCATGGAGTAAACTGTGTGTGGAATGAACCGCGCCGTGCCCTATCGGCGCCCCTTTTAGGCAGCGCAGCTGCGGCGAAGATTTTGTGTCGCACCCCTTGGCGCCCCTTTTAGGGGAGCTGTCGGCCTGCGGCCGACTGAGGGGTCGCCAGAGTTGTACTATTGCCATTAGGCAAAAGACATAACAATCACAACAATGGAGGTATTATATAATGTATGAAGAGATCACCGCTCAGGCGCGGCAGGCCGTGACTGAGCTTGTCGACGCCGCCGGACTGCGCGCGGGTGAGCTGCTGGTCATCGGCTGCTCATCGAGCGAGATGGTCGGCGCACGCATCGGCAAAGGCTCAAGCATGGAGGCGGCGCAGGCCGCGCTGGACGGGATATGGCCGGTCGTGCAGGAGCGCGGGATATATCTCGCCGCGCAGTGCTGCGAGCACCTCAACCGCGCGCTGATACTCGACGAAGCGGCGGCCGAAAAATTTGGCTATGAGATCGTCAACGTCCGCCCGTGGGCGCACGCGGGAGGCTCGTTCGCGACTGCGCTGTGGGAGCGGCTGGAGCGCCCCGCAGCGGTCGAGCACATCCGTGCCAGGGCCGGAATAGACATCGGCGGCACGCTCATCGGTATGCACCTGAAAGAGGTCGCCGTGCCGGTGCGGCTGAGCGTTTCGCGCATCGGCGAAGCGCCGATAATCTGCGCACGCACGCGCCCGCGCTTTATCGGCGGCGAGCGCGCCCGTTATCAGGAAGAACTGAAGTGATGCCGAAAAACATAATATAAATACTATAACTGGGCGGCCGGAGCCGCCCAGTTTATTATTTGCAATATTTACAGCTCTTCAAGCTCTTTCTGCCAGACAGCGGCGCAGGCGTCGCTCGGCATACGCCAGTCGCCTCGCGGCGAGAGCGTTACGGAACCGACCTTGGGGCCGTCGGGCAGACAGCTGCGCTTGAACTGCTGCATGAAGAAGCGCCGGTAGAAATTCTTCAGCCATTTCAGCAGCTCCGCCTCGCTGTACTTGCCGCCGAGGGCGGCCTTCGCAAGCCGGTATATCTTCGCCGGGCCGAAGCCGAAGCGGAGAACATAGTACAGGTAGAAATCATGCAGCTCGTAGGGGCCGACGAGGTCTTCGGTCTTCTGTGCGATTTCACCGTTATCCGCTGCGGGCAGCAGCTCGGGGCTGACAGGGGTGTCCAGTATATCGATCAGCACCTCGCGCAGCGCGGCGCTATCCGCCGTGTCCGCTTCGTACTGCACGATGTGGCGCACGAGCGTTTTCGGCACTCCGGCGTTCACGCCGTACATGCTCATATGGTCGCCGTTGTAGGTCGCCCAGCCGAGTGCAAGCTCGCTCAGGTCGCCCGTGCCGACGACGAGGCCGCCGGTGAGGTTCGCTATATCCATCAGTTCCAGCGTACGCACGCGAGCCTGACAATTTTCATAGGTCACGTCGAGCGTGTTCGGATCCTGACCGATATCGTCAAAGTGGCTCAGAACGGTGTTGGCGATGCGCACCTCGCGGAAGCTGACGCCCAGCTCATTGCAGAGGATTTCCGCGTTCGAGCGTGTGCGCTTCGTGGTGCCGAAGCAGGGCATCGTGACGGCCAGCACGTCCGATGCGGGGCGGCCGAGCCGCTTCATCGCCCGCACGGCGACCAGCAGCGCAAGGCAGCTGTCAAGTCCGCCGGATATGCCGATGACGGCGGTTTTCGCGTGCGCATGCTCAAGCCGCTTTGCAAGCCCGTCGGCCTGAATGTTCAGAATCAGCGCGCAGCGCTCAGCTCTTGCGGCCATGTCCGCGGGGACGAAGGGCGCGGGGGAGATGTAGCGCGTCAGTTTGACCTCGCGCAGCGGCATGTGGAACTCGACGACCGTGTAGCCCGCGGTCTCGGGTCTGAACGTGGTGTTGCGGCAGCGCTCGGACAGCATGCGGCCGAGGTCAAGCTCGGTGCAGGCGTAAGCCTCGCCGTAGGGCTTCGACTCGGCGAGCAGGGAGCCGTTCTCGCAGATGAGATCGTGCGCGGCAAAGCTCATGTCGGTGGTGGATTCGCCGTGTCCGGCGTCGGCGTAAATGTACGCGCACAGGAGGCGTGCAGACTGCTGGCTCACAAGCGCGCGGCGGTAGTCGGCCTTGCCGACCGTTTCGTCGCTCGCGGAGAGATTGGCGATGACTGTCGCACCGGCGAGCGCGTGGTGCGTGCTGGGGGGCAGTGCCGCCCACAGATCCTCACAGAGCTCCACGCCGAGAGTGAACTCCGGCATCTCCGCGCAGCGGAACAGGAGCTTCGTGCCGAAGGGCACGTCCGCACCGGCGAAGCGTATCATGCGCAGCGCGTCGGGTGCGGGATTATAATGGCGCAGCTCGTAGAACTCGCCGTAGTTCGGCAGAAAGGTCTTGGGGACAAGGCCGAGCAGACGCCCGCCGTGCACCACTGCCGCGCAGTTATAGAGCTTGCCGTCCACCGCGACGGGCAGCCCGACGACGGACACAAGCCCAAGCTCTGCACTGGCCGCAATTATCTCCTTCAGCAAAGCCTCAGCGGCGCGCTGAAGCGGCTGCTGCAGGAACAGATCGCTGCAGGTGTAGCCGGTCAGCCCCAGCTCGGGGAACACGGCGAGCTGCACACCGTCGCCGTCGGCGCGGCGCATGGCCGCTATTGTGGTTTCCGTATTATACGCGCAGTCCGCCACGCGAAGCGACGGAGACAGAGCGCAGGCCTTTATAAAGCCGTGTATCATAAGTCGATCACCCTTTGCGTTTGAGTTCGGCGCCGCGGAAAACCGGCGGAGCCGCTGCGGAAAGATACTATTAAAAAAACCTCGTCATAAGACGAGGTTTCCTGGTGGAGACGGAGGGATTCGAACCCTTGACCTTACGGATGCGAACCGTACGCTCTCCCAACTGAGCTACGCCCCCGGATTCAAGCCTAATCATTATAACACATATTTTTAATTTGTAAAGAAAAATATTGATTATTTTTTTGAAATGTGCTAAAGTATTGAGCGTGGCTTTTGACAAGGCTGCACTAGTCGGGGAGCCAGCGGTGCCCTGTAACCTGCAATCCGCTACAGCAGGGATGAATTCCAGACTGAGGATATGTTCTGTGTCGTCTGACCCCGGTAAGCAGCGTTGACGATCCGGTCTTGCGCAACGGGAACCCGTGAACCATGTCAGGCGGGGAACCGAGCAGCATTAAGCGGTGCTTTCCGTGTGCCGCGAGGGTGCCGGATCCGAGCCGGCTGCCGGCGTAACGGGCATATCGCATTTTTCGAGGTCTGGTGTGCAGTCTTGTCAAGAGCCATCAGTATTATCTATCATTATATAGTAAGAGGTGAGGAGAGAATGTATCAGGCGCTGTACCGCAAATGGCGGCCGCAGACCTTTGATCAGGTAGTCGGACAAAAGCACATAACCGAGACGCTGAAAAATCAGGTGATGACCGGTCGACTCTCCCACGCTTACATCTTTATCGGCACGCGCGGCACGGGCAAGACCACCTGCGCGCGCATCCTCGCCCGCGCGGTGAACTGCGAGCATCCGGTGAACGGAAGCCCCTGCGGCGTCTGCCCCGCCTGCCGCGGCATCGCGGACGGGTCAATACTCGACGTGGTGGAGCTGGACGCGGCGTCCAATAACGGCGTTGACAATGTCCGCGCGCTGCGGGACGAGGCCGTGTTCTCTCCGGCCGCCGTGAAAAAGCGCGTGTACATCATCGACGAGGTGCACATGCTCTCGACTCCGGCTTTCAACGCCCTACTCAAGATCCTTGAGGAGCCGCCGGAGCATCTGATGTTCATCCTCGCGACGACGGAGCTTCAGAAGGTTCCCGCCACGATACTTTCCCGCTGCCAGCGGCACAGCTTCAAGCGGCTTGACAGCTCGGTGATCGCGGAGTATCTTGAGTACATTGCCTCGCAGGAGCACATGAAGCTCACGCATGAGGCGGCGGAGATAATCGCCCGCCTTGCCGACGGTGGTGTGCGCGATGCGCTGACATTGCTGGATCAGTGCTCGGCGAGCGAGAATATCGACGTTGAGGCCGTGTACTCGGCCATGGGACTTGCGGGCAATCTCCGCATCGCGGAGCTGCTTGACAATATAATCGGCGGCAATACCGCCGCGGCGCTCAAGAGCTTTGACGCGCTGTGGATGGACGGGAAGGATCCCGCCACGCTGCTCGGCGAACTGAACGGCCTGATGCGCGACGTGCTGATGACGCAGGTCGCCCCCAAGGGCGGAGCAAATCTGCTTTCCGGCGGGTACAGCGCAGCGCAGCTCGCGCAGTTTGCGCAGAGCATGACGCGTGAAGAGCTGCTGTGTGCGATGGACACCGTGCAGGGCGCGGCCGCGCAGATGCGCGACGGGCGCAACCCGAAGCTTGCCGCGGAGCTGTGCCTTGTGTCGCTGTGCGACAATACGCTCGGCGAGAGCATCCCCGCGCTGCGGGCGAGAATATCTAGGCTTGAGGAGCGGGTGAAAAACGGTGTCGCCGTCGTTCCCGGCGCTGCCACGTCACGCGCCCCGATAGTGGCGCCGGAGCCGGTGCGCGAACCGGAACCCGAACGCCGTGACTATCCGGAATACAGCGACTATGACGCGCCGCCGATACCCGGCGATGAGCTTGATCCGGCGCAGTTTGCCGAGGAGCAGCCGGAGGACAGCTTCCTGCGCGGCAGGGAGACTGCGAAGCCGGAGCCTCCGCGTGCGCCTGAACGCGCCCCCGTATCCGCGCCCGCGCCTGCGGCATCGGACGGCAAGCTTTGGAGCGCAGTCTGCACCGCCGTCATGGACAAGATGCCGTTTGACGTGCGCGGCTATCTCGTCGACGAGAGCAAGGTCTGCGCCGCAGTCGACGGCGATGTGCTGCGGGTCGAGGTCGTCCCGGGCTTTGTGTACGGCAGAGTGAATAAGCCGGATATCATCCAGCGCTTTTCGGACGCTGCGCGCAGCATATCCGGCCGTGAGATGCGCGTATTGCTGACGGAGCTGAAGCCGAAGCCGCGGCAGCAGCGCAGTCTCGAAGAGCTGAAGCAGTTCAAAGAAGTCAAATTTATATAAAAACAATTTTTTGGAGGAATATACTATGGCAAAAGGCGGATTCCGCGGCGGTTATCCCGGCGGCAACCAGATGAACATGATGAAGCAGGCGCAGAAGATGCAGCAGGACTTCCTGAAGATGCAGCAGGAGCTGGAGTCCACGAGATTCGAGTTCACGTCCGGCGGCGGTGCGGTCAAGGCCGTCATCCTCGGCACCCGTCAGCTTGAGAGCATCGAGATCAAGCCTGAGGTCGTTGACCCGGAAGACGTCGATATGCTTCAGGATCTTATCCTCACTGCGGTCAACGGCGCGCTCAAGAGCTGCGACGATCAGACCAATGCGGCCATGGCCAAGCTTCAGGGCGGCCTCGGCGGCTTCCCCGGCCTTTTCTGAGATATTGGAATATAAAGGCAGACACCGCACAGGTATCATGCGGGGCTGCCCAGACTACGCCGGACAGGAGAAATTCTGTCCGGAGATTTATATTTTAAGGAATTACCAGCGAATTACCAGCATTTTTTCGGAGGATATCTATGAACACAGCGTGGACTGACAAAGTTGATTTGAATATGCCTCTGCCGGAATACCCGCGCCCGCAGCTTGCGCGCCGCCTCTGGCTGAACCTCAACGGCCCGTGGGAGTACGCCATCACCACCTCGGCGCGGCATCCCAAGGAGTTTGAAGGACAGATAATCGTCCCGTTCTCGCCGGAGAGCGAGCTGTCGGGCGTGAACCGTAGCCTGAAGGCAGGGGAATACCTCTGGTACCGGCGCGACGTCGCGCTGCCGCAGGAGTTCGCAGGGAAGCGCGTTATTCTGAACTTCGGTGCGGTCGACCAGTGCGCGACGGTATGGGTAAACTCGACGCAGGTCGTGAGCCATATCGGCGGCTACCTGCCTTTCTCGGCGGACGTCACCGACGCCATAGAGGACGGGCATTTGCTCATCACCGTCCGCGTCACGGACGATACCGACCGCAGCTTCCACAGCCGCGGCAAGCAGAAGACCCGCCGCGGCGGCATATGGTACACCCCGCAGAGCGGCATATGGCAGACCGTGTGGCTTGAGGCGGTGCCGAAGTCTTACGTCAGGAATCTGCGCATAACGCCCGATTTCGACGGCGCGGCTGTTGATATTTCGGCGGAGATTGTGGGAGATGAGGACGCGTACGCGCATTTCGGCGGGGAGTCGTACCTGCTGCCGGCGCGCATTCCGGTGCCGGATTTCGAGCCGTGGTCGCCGGAGCATCCGAAGCTCTACGGCTTTAGCGTCACCTGCGGCGAGGACGAGGTGCAGAGCTATTTTGCCATGCGCAAGTTCTCGGTCGAAAAGGACAAGGACGGCGTGGCGCGCCTGTTTTTGAATAACGAGCCGTACTTCCATAACGGCCTGCTCGATCAGGGCTACTGGCCCGACGGGCTTTACACCGCGCCGACGGACGAGGCGATGATATACGACATCACCACCGCCAAGGCTATGGGCTTCAACATGCTGCGTAAGCATATCAAGGTCGAGCCGCTGCGCTGGTACTATCACTGCGACCGGTACGGCATGCTCGTCTGGCAGGATATGCCGAACGGAGGCGGGAAGTATAACCCGGTCGTCATCTCCGCCCCGCTCGTGACCGGCATACACCTGAAGGACAGCGCCTACGGACTCTTTGCGCGCACCAGCGCAGAGGGGCGCTCGCAGTACCGCGCGGAGCTTGGCGCGATGGTGCGCCACCTGTATAATTGCCCCTGCATCGCGATGTGGGTGCCGTTCAACGAGGGCTGGGGACAGTTCGATGCGGCGAAGATGTGCCAGCTCATAAAGGGACTGGACACGACGCGCACCATCGACCACGCCTCTGGCTGGCACGATCAGAGCATCGGGCAGATAAAGAGCCTGCATGTGTATTTCCGCGAGTATAAGTTCAAACCGGATAAGCTTGGCCGCGCTGTTGTCCTGTCGGAGTTCGGCGGGTATAACCATGCCGTGCGCAGCCACCGCTTCAGCGAGCGCAATTTCGGCTACAAGAGCTTCGAGACCGCAGCCCAGCTCCAGATCGCGCTGGAGGAGCTGTACGGGCAGCAGATAGCCCCCGCCAAGGCGCAGGGACTGTCGGCGGCAGTGTACACGCAGCTCAGCGACGTGGAGGATGAACTCAACGGATTGCTCACATATGACCGCAAGGTGGTTAAGATGGCCCCTGAAGTGATGCGGGACATAGTCAATGTGGGGAAATAATATAAAATAAGACAAGGAAGCCCCATCCTGCCGGCGGGATGGGGCGAGACAATATTATGCTGAAAAAAGCCTATCTTGAGATAAGCAACGTCTGCAATCTGAGCTGCCGCTTCTGCCCCAGCACGAAGCGCGAGGCGCGGATAATGACGCCCGCGGAGTTTCACGTGCTTGCCGAGCGGCTGCGGAAGCACACGGAGTACCTGTACCTGCATCTGATGGGCGAGCCGCTGCTGCATCCGCAGCTTGAGGAGCTGCTGGGCATTGCGGCGGAGCTTGGCTTCAGGGTGATAATAACGACGAACGGGACGCTGCTTCCGGAGCGCGGCGCGCTGCTGCTGAAAAGCGAAGCGGTGCATAAGGTGAATATATCGCTGCAGTCGTTCGAGGGCAACGGCGGGGACGAGCCGGAGGACTACCTGCGCGCCTGCGCGGATTTTGCGGCGGCGGCAGGGGAGAGCGGGAAGCTCTGCGTCCTGCGGCTGTGGAATTCCGGCGGCTTCGAGACGCTGAATCCCCGCATACGCGCGGAGCTTGCGCGGCGCTTCCCACAGCCGTGGGAGGAGTTCCGGCGCAGCCTGCGCCTTGCGCCGAGGGTATTTCTGGAGTCGGGGGATATGTTCGACTGGCCGGATATGAGTGCCGCCGAGCTTGGCGAGAGCTGCTTCTGCTACGGGCTGCGCGACCAGGTCGGCGTCCTCTGCGACGGAACTGTCGTGCCCTGCTGCCTCGACCATGACGGCGATGTGCCGCTCGGCAACCTCTTCGAGCGGGAGCTGGACGAAATACTCGCCTCGCCGCGCGCCGTATCGATACGCGAGGGCTTCTCGCGCCGGCGTGCCGTCGAGGAGCTGTGCCGCCGCTGCGGCTACGCAAGGAGATTCTGACAATGATCGATTATGAACTTATACGGTCTGACCGGCGCAGTCTGTCGCTCGCGGTGCGTGACGGCAGACCGCTTGTCCGCGCACCGCGGCGGCTTGCAAAGCGCGAGATAGACCGCTTCGTCGCCGCGCATGAGGACTGGATAAAGGCGCAGCTCGAGCGGGCGCGGCCGATTCAGGCGGAGATAAGTCCGGAGGAGGAAAAGCGCCTGCGGAATGCGGCGCGGGAGTATCTGCCCGGCAGGGTCGAGTATTACGGCGGCCTGATGGGTCTGCGCCCCGCGGGCATAACGATAACCGGCGCAAGGACGCGCTTCGGCAGCTGCAGCAGCAAGCGGCGGATATCGTTCTCGTTCCGGCTCATGCAGTACCCGCCCGAGGCGATAGACTATGTCGTCGTCCATGAGCTTGCGCACCTGCGGCATATGAACCATTCGGCGCAGTTCTACGCGCTGATAGAGCAGTACATGCCGGACTATAAAGCCCGCCGCGCACTGCTGAAATAGACGCGCCATGCGCTGTCTTTTGCCCATTGGAGCCAGTCCAGAACTGGCGACCCCTTTCCCCGGTGTGCGCACTGTGGACTTCCCATAGTAGGGGCAGCGCTCCGCGGCAAAACTTTATCCTTGGCGCCCTTCGTAGGGAATCTGTCGCGCAAGCGACTGAGGGGTCGCCAGACTTTAGTGATTGCCAATGGGCAAAAGAAAAGGCGATGACAGGTTATTCTGATCCGGCGCGGCGATTTATCATTGGCTTCCCCCTCACATCTCCGCGTACTTCGCCGCCTTGCCGGACAAGGCGAAGAGCGCGATGAAATTCGGTATCGCCATCAGCCCGTTCAAAAGATCCGCCGCCGCCCAGACGGTGCGCAGCGACACAAGACAGCCGACCGTTATCGCCAGCGAGAAGCACAGCCGATACGGTGCGGCTGCTTTTTCACCCCATAAAAACCTGACGCACTGCGTCCCGTACAGCGCCCAGCCGAGTACCGACGTGAACGCGAACAGCAGCAGCGACAGCGCCATGAAGCACGCGGCGGGCGCGGCGGGGATGCAGGTCTCCCAAGCCGAGAGCAGCAGTTCAGCCCCCGGCGAGCTGCCCCATGGGATGCCCACGCCGCTGCACAGTATGGTCAGCGCAGTTGCGGTGCAGATGACTATCGTGTCGGCAAAGACCTCGAATATGCCCCACAGCCCCTGCTCGCCGGGCGAGCGCGCGGCCGCCGAGCCATGCGCTATCGCGGATGAGCCGAGTCCCGCCTCGTTTGAGAATGCGCCGCGCCGCAGCCCCCACTGTATGGCCTG
>OLRQ01002165.1_pt1 | contig 12848 bp, 13 predicted proteins | sample 1671971 | NCBI WGS metagenome assembly OLRQ01 (sample SAMEA3136631, study PRJEB25190) | human gut metagenome | biome: human gut; feature: human-associated habitat; material: faeces | place: Austria | collected 2013 | reverse complement strand
GATTCTCTGACAGGTAATATTCTTGTGAAGATGCTTTCTTCTTTCAACACAGGCGGAAGCTTTGAGGCAACAGGATTCGGATATGGTCCTGGAATCGGGGAAGGGTACGATGAACTTGTTATGATCGTTTCCCGTGCGTCTGGAGCACCAGTAATCGCAAATGCAATCTGCTATGCTGCAGAACTCGTTCGTAATAAAGTATCTGATGTTGCAAAGAGAGAGTTCGACGCAGTAAAGAAATGTGGTTTCAAAGAAGTACTTGCTTCCTACAAGACAGTCGCAAAACCGGCCGCAGCAGAGGAAGAAGTGAAAGAGCCTCCGAAGGAAATCGTAACAGCTCAGATTGCCGGCATTGAAGTTATGGATCTGGAGGACGCAGTGCGTGCGCTGTGGAAGATCGAGATCTATGCAGAGAGCGGCATGGGATGTACGGGTCCGATTATTCGTGTGTCTGAGGCAAATCTTGCGAAAGCAGAAGAAGAATTGAAAAAAGCAGGATACATTAATTAGACATTCAGCTATAATAAATCCTATACAAGAGCCAGCCTGGAATTTTTTCAGGCTGGCTTTCCGGTGTGGGTTGATTTTTTCCGAAAGAAATAGTATGATGTCAAATGGAACTTATGATACAAAAAAGGACATCAGAATGGACTATAAATTATTGATGAATACAGCAATGCTTGCTGGAAAGCTGATGCTGGAAAATGGGGCGGAGACCTACCGGGTGGAGGATACGATGCACCATATTCTGAAAACTTCTCATCTGGAAGTGGTGGAGATTTTGGTCGTGCTGACCGGAATCACAGCATCAATCAGTGGAGAGGAGGTTGCTCCTGTCACTTTAATTCAAGGAATTGAAAAAAGGGGAACCAACTTAAGTGTGATTGAGCAGGTAAACCAGATCTCCAGAAGATATTGTGGAGCGGAGATCGAGCTTATCGATGCATATGAAGAGTTAAAAAGAGTAGAGTCAGTCCCGTATCCGCCGCTACTTGCCTTTTTTATTCCATTGGTGGTAGCAGTTGGATTTACCATCTCCTTTGGAGGTTCGCTATACGATGTTCTGGCAACGCTGATTGTGGGACTTCTTCTTTCCAGTGTGATGGCTGGGGCAAAGGTCATTGGGATCGATGGATTGATTCTTGATATTGCGACGTCATTTGGCGTAGGACTGATGGCAGTTGTGATGAAAAAAGTGATGGGGGAAGCAATCAATCTGGACACTGTTGTAATCGGTTCGATCATGCCGCTCGTACCGGGGGTAGCCATTACCAATGCGGTACGGGATACCTTGCAGGGAGACTATATTTCCGGATGTGCCAGAATCCTGGAGGCATTTTTGAAGGCAGCAGCGATTGCCCTTGGAGTCGGCGTCGCATTTGCGATTTTCGGAAATGGAATGACAGGAGGGATCTTATGATAGATATCGGAATCAAGACGATTGGGTTTTTCATCGCTGTCTTTTCCTTCTCCGTCCTGATTAATTCACCGAGGAAGTATCTGCTCTGGGCCGGAATTGCCGGTGCGGCATCGGGGTTTATTTATATTATCTGTGTGGAGACTGGATGGAATCCAGTGATTGCTTCATTCTGGTCTGCTTTGGCGGCAGGCCTTATATCCCATATATTCGCAAGGATTCTGAAAGCTCCTGTCACGATGTTTCTGATTGGTGGAATTTTGCCGACAGTGCCGGGAAATGGAATTTACCAGATTATGAATTCAATGTTACAGAATGACCGGGTCATGACAGGTTACTATCTGACACAGACCATTGAGATTGCAGGGGCGATTGCGCTGGCAATCTTTTTGATGGATACTTTGTTTAAGGTTATAAGAAGAGGAGACTGGAAGCAGGATTCCCTTCGTTATACCCGGCGGGATGGAGGAAAGGAAGAAAAGAGATGATTGGAAGTATTGTCGTAGTTGCACTGATGACCGTTCTGAGTATTTTATTGATTAGTGGAAAAGCACTGAATATGGTGCCAGGTTACCGTTCACTCCCGGATAAAGTAAAGAAAACCCTTGATCCGAAGAAGGTGGGAAGAAAGCTTGGTATCCCGATGCTTATCGTGGATATTGTCATGGTGATCTTTTTCCTTATTGTATTTCTGTCTGATTCTGAGAAGCTTCAGGGATACGCAGTTTACGGGATGATGTTTTTAGTTGTGGTCAGTCTTGCCATCATCGATATGGTGAATATAACAGGCAAAGATAAAAAATAAAAAGGAAAGCAGGAGAAATATTATGAGCAAAGTAAGAACGAGATTTGCGCCAAGTCCGACAGGCAGAATGCATGTCGGCAATCTTCGTACGGCGCTTTACGCCTATCTGATTGCAAAGCATGAGGGCGGAGACTTTATGCTGAGAATCGAGGATACCGATCAGGAGCGTTTCATGGATGGGGCGCTGGAGATCATTTACCGGACATTAGAGAAGACAGGACTTATCCACGATGAGGGTCCGGATAAAGACGGGGGTTATGGTCCGTATGTACAAAGCGAGAGAAATGAGAGCGGCCTTTACTTGAAGTATGCAAAGCAGCTCATCGAGCAGGGAGACGCTTATTACTGTTTCTGTGACAAGGAACGTCTGGACAGCCTGAAGTCCACTGTTTCCGAAAGCGGAACAGAGATCCGTGTCTACGACAAGCATTGCCTGTCCCTTAGCAAAGAGGAAGTTGAGGCGAATCTTGCAGAAGGGAAGCCATATGTGATCCGCATTAATATGCCTACCGAAGGAACTACGACGTTCCACGATGAGATTTACGGAGATATCACGGTCAATAACGCGGAGCTTGACGATATGATTCTGATCAAGTCTGACGGTTATCCAACCTACAATTTTGCCAACGTGATTGACGATCATTTGATGAATATTACCCATGTGGTCAGAGGAAATGAATATCTGTCTTCCGCGCCGAAGTACAATCGCCTCTATGAGGCATTCGGCTGGGAGCCACCGGTCTATGTACACTGTCCTCTCATTACAGATGAGAACCACAAGAAACTCAGCAAGCGCTGTGGTCATTCTTCCTATGAAGATTTAATTGAGCAGGGATTTATCTCGGAGGCAGTAGTCAACTATGTAGCCCTTCTGGGATGGTGCCCACAGGATAATCAGGAGATTTTCAGCCTTGAGGAACTGGTGAAAGTGTTCGACTTCCATCATATGAGCAAATCTCCTGCGGTATTTGACATACAGAAACTCAAATGGATGAACAGCGAGTATATGAAAGCGATGGAGTTTGATACCTTCTATGAGATGGCGCTTCCATACATTCAGGAGGCCATTACAAAGGATTACGATCTGAAAAAAATTGCGGCTCTTGTGAAGACAAGAATTGAAGTTTTCCCGGATATCCCGGGGCAGATTGACTTTTTTGAAACGCTTCCGGAGTATGATCCGTCCATGTATGTTCATAAAAAAATGAAGACAAATGAGGAAACCTCACTGGAAGTGTTAAAAGATCTGCTGCCGATTCTGGAGAAGCAGGAGGATTACAGCAACGACGCACTTTTTGCGACTTTGAAAGAGTATGTTTCTGAAAAAGGATACAAAAACGGCTATGTCATGTGGCCGGTCAGGACAGCGGTTTCCGGCAAGCAGAATACGCCGGGTGGCGCCACGGAAATCATGGAAGTGCTCGGAAAAGAAGAATCTCTTGATCGCATCCGTAAGGGTATCGCATTATTGGAGAAATAGTCTATGGAAAAGCAGTACGGCGGGGGAGAAAAACCCCCGCTTTCCAATTTTAATGAAGCACAAAAAAAGGCTGTCTGCCACCGGGACGGACCCTGTATGGTATTGGCAGGACCGGGATCCGGAAAGACGGCTGTCATCACGGGACGTCTGGAATGGATGATTCGGAATTTGCAGATCCGGCCTGAGGAGATTCTTGTCATCACTTTTACCAAATATGCGGTCAAGGAGATGAAAGAGAGATTCTGGGAGCGGATGGGTACAAGAAATTACCCGGTGACATTCGGGACATTTCATGGGATCTATTACGGGATGCTTCGCCAGATTTACCATATGACGCCGGATCAGATCCTGACAGAAGAAGAGCAAAAGACAATGATCGAGGCATCTGTAGCGGATGTGGAAAGAGAAAACCATCGTCGTCCGGCAGAAAAAGATGTCCTTTTGATGATCGGTAAGGTGAAGAATAACGGCGGATTTGCAGGGATCTCTGATGATCCGGAGGACCGTCAGCTTTATCATGCCTATGAAAAGCGTAAAAAAGAGGCCGGAAGAATCGATTTTGATGATATGCTTCTCCTTTGCTATCAGTTGTTCTGCAGTCGGCCGGATATTCTGAAAAAATGGCAGGAACGATATTCTTACATATTGATTGACGAATTCCAGGACAGCAGCCGGATCCAGTATGAGATCGTAAAACTACTTGCGGGGAAGAAGAGAAATCTCTTTGTAGTAGGAGATGACGATCAGTCTATCTATGGATTTCGAGGCGCTACGCCGGGGATTATGCGTCGGTTTCAGGAGGATTTTCCGGGGAGTTCCATCGTGAGATTATCCATAAATTATCGAAGTAGTCAATTCATTGTTGAGGCGTCTGACAGGGTGATCCAGAAAAACCGGCAGCGTTTCTCTAAAGAGCTGCAAGCGGTACACGGTCAGGGTCGTCCGGTTCATGTTCAGGAAGTAAAAGACATGGAGCAGGAAGCAGATTATGTAGCGGCAGAGGTGAACAAAAAGCTAAGGGAAGGGATACCTCCGGAAGAAATCGCGATAATTTTCCGAACGGTGCAGGATGCGTCCATTACGATAACGGCATTTTTGAACCGAGGTATCCCCTTTTTTATAAAGGAAAAGGCATTTCATCTTTTTGAGCACTTTATTGCCGAGGATGTCAAAGCCTATTTCCGCATTGCCATGGGAGAACGCAGCCGGAGTGATTTCTTACGGATTATGAACAGGCCAAACCGGTATATTGGCCGGAGCGCTCTTGAGAAAGAGCGGACGGACTTTGAAGATCTTAGGAGGTTTTATTGTGACAAAGACTGGATGCTGGACAGGATTGACGAGTGGGAGCAAGATATGAAGGAAATCTCATCGATGGCACCTTATGCGGCATTTCAGTATCTGCTCAAAAAAATCGGGTATCAGGATTTCTTGAAAGAACAAGTAAACAAGCTGCAGACTGAAGAGACGGACTTTCTGGAGATCGTAGATGAGCTGGCTCAAAGTATGAAAAGACGAAAGACTATGAAGGAATGGCTGGATTTTTCCCAGATCTACACGGATAAGCTTCGGCAGATGGAAAAAGAAGAGAAGTTTACAAAAGGAAAGGCCGCATTCCTGACGATGCATGGGGCTAAGGGGCTGGAGTACCGCTGTGTTTATATCATTGAGGCGCTGGAAGGAACAGTTCCCCACCGAAAAGCGATGGCAGACCAAGAGATCGAAGAAGAGAGAAGACTCTTTTATGTAGCCATGACACGTGCTAAAGAGGAACTCACGATCTGTTATATCAAAGAAAAAAACGGGAAAGAAGTTCATCCATCCCGTTTTGTCCAGGAACTTTTTACTCGTCCTCGTCCTCATCCAGAAGCTCGTTAAACTCCTGCTCGTCCAGCCACTCATCGAAAGCATCGGCGGCAGCATCGTATTCCTCATCCTCCTCGATGTTGGAAAGATTTGGCTCACCGTCAATCTCCTCGTAACGATAGATGAAAACATCTCCGCTTTCATTGGCTTCTCCATTTTCATCCAGTGGCAGAAGGGCAATATATTCGTGTGTGCCAGCAGAAAAAATTGTAAGCACATCACACTCCAGCTCCTCATCGTTATCCAGCGTAAGAGTGACAGTTAGATTTTGATCTTCCATACTTCCTTGTCTCCTTTGTATTGATAAATTTACTGTATCAGAGACAGTGACAAAAAGCAAGGGAAACTCAAGAACTATTGACATTCTATGCGAGAAAAAGTTAAAATAAGATAGATTAGTATCACATCGGGAGGAAAACAGTATGAAATTCAAAAGATGGGCTGCAGGCATCGCGGCGCTACTGCTGATTCTCAGTATGGGGCTGATATCCTGTGCAAAGCCGGCAGGAGGTACTCCGGAGGATAATCCGGTGCCGCAAGAGGAAGAAGAGGAAGAAGAGATTGTATCATATAAATTCGGGTTTTCCTGTATTTCCATGGAGAATCCATATTACGAGACGTTGGAAGCATCCATCCGGGAGGCCATCGAGGAATCAGGCAGTACCTTGATATCCAGAGACCCGAAGGGAGATTCTACGGCGCAGATCCAGCAGATCCGGGACATGATTGCCGACGGAATCCAGGCTATTTTCTTGTGTCCGGTGGACTGGGAGAAGATCGCTCCGGCACTGACCGAGCTCAAAGAGGCAGATATCGAGATCATCAACCTGGACACTCAGGTACAGGATCGGGAGGAAGTGGACGCTTATGTGGGATCAGATAATATCAATGCCGGCGTAATCTGTGGAGAAAAGCTTATTGAGGCTGCCCCTGATGGAGGCCAGGTGGTAATTTTGGAATGTACAACGCAGAATTCCATTATCGACCGGATCAATGGTTTTGAGGAGACGATCGCCGGAAAAGGGTTCGAAGTGGTGGAAAGATCTGAGACAGGGGGGAAGAAAGACGAGGCCAAAACGCAGATGGCCCGGATCCTCAAAGAGCAGGATCACATTACAGCCGTCATGTGCGGCAACGATCAGATTGCTCTAGGTGCGCTGGAGGCCATCGAAGAGGCAGGCAGAAGCGAGATGATGATCTACAGCGTGGATGGTTCTCCCAAACTCAAACAGGAGCTTGCCAAGGATGGCAGCCTTGTTGTGGGGATCGCGGCACAGTCTCCAATTAATATCGGAAAATCCGCAGTCACTGTCGCATTACAGATTATGAATGGGGAAAGATATGAAAAAGAGACACTGGAAGAAGTGCTCTTTATTGACCGCAGTAATGTGGGCATGTATGGAGTAGATGGTTGGCAGTAGATGTCAGCCGGAAAGGACCTGAGAAAATAATGAAACATGAAGAAAAAAGGCCGGTACCGGCAGGAGTATTATGGACGGAAGAGGGGGTATCTTTTTCTGTAGCGGTTCCTAAGGGAAAAAGTTGTAAACTTTGTATCTACCGGGGGAATCATACAAAGCCGTACCGGGTGATCCAGATGGAAGAAGACATCCTGTACGGAGATATTCGTTCTTCTGGAATTCAGACCGACATTCGGGATGGTGACGAATATATCTATGAGATTGACGGAGCTCCATATGTTGATCCTTATGCTCATGGTATTCGAAAATATATGGAAACAGAACAGGATGGGACTGAGGTGGAATGTAGGAGAGCGGTTCTATGTACTCCGGATTTTGAATGGGAGCATGACCGGCCATTGGATCTTCCGGATGAAGACGTCATTGCTTACAGTCTTCATGTCCGTGGCTTTACGAAGGGACAGAGTTCCAGGGTTAAAAATAAGGGAACTTTTGCAGGGATCATTGAGAAAATTCCTTATTTTCAGGAGCTTGGAATTAACCAGATTCAATGTATGCCTGTTTATGAGTTTGAGGATCGGATCCGCTTTGCCTCCAATTACTGGGGGTATGGGGAGGCCTACTGCTTTGCTCCAAAGAAGCGTTATGCTAAAGGGAACCCAGTAAGAGAGCTAAAGGAAATGGTATATTCCTGTCACAAGGCAGGGATTGAAGTCGTGTTGCATTTACCATTTTTTGATGAGATGCCAAAGCAAAAGATGATCGAATGTCTCCGGTACTATCGGCAGGAATACCATGTAGATGGTTTTATCGTAAATCCATATACCGTACCACTTGAAGTGATCCAAAGTGACGATTATCTGAAGCACATGAAGCTCATCGTCAAAAATGAGGATTTTCAGAACGTGATGCGCCGGTTTTTAAAAGGTGATGAAGGAATGGTTGAGAGTGTGATCTGGCATCTGAAGCATCTAAGCCAAAACGATTACCAGTACCATACGATCACAGATCATACCGGCTTTACGCTCAATGACCTGGTTTCTTATGACGGGAAACATAATGAGCGTAATGGAGAAAACAATCACGATGGACCGGACTACAACTATAGTTGGAACTGCGGCGCGGAGGGGCCGACGAGAAAGAAAGGAATTCTCAGGCTCAGGGAGCAGCAGATGCGAAATGCTTTCTTTCTTCTTTTGATGGCACAGGGGACGCCATGTATCCTTGCGGGCGATGAGTTTGCTAATTCCCAGAATGGAAATAATAATGTTTACTGTCAGGATAATGAGACTGCCTGGGTGGACTGGAAGAGAGCCGCAAAAGAGCAGTGGCTTACAGACTATGTGAGAAAGCTTATTCAGTTTAGAAAGGCGCATAAGACTCTTCATCCATCCACAGAGTGCCAGGGGATCGATCTTGCACGTTGCGGAGTGCCGGATATCTCTTACCACGGAGAAAATGCATGGCAGGTTCCAAATGAGATCGCAAGCAGACAGCTTGGCGTATTCTACAGCGGGGCAGGAAAGGGAGAAGATGACCTATACATTGCCTACAATATGCACTGGGAGGATCACACGTTTGCGTTGCCGTCACCAGGAAAGGGAAAGAGATGGAGAAAGATCTTCTCCACTACCGACCGGGAAGGCTTCTTAGGGGAGGAGTCTGTGATCTGCCAGGAGAGGAAAGCGATGATTGAGGCACGTTCGGTTGCGGTTTTTACAGGGGAGACATATGAAACAACACACACCAAAAAGAAATAATCTGTCCATTTCAGCCTGCCAGTTGAAATGGATCGGGCTGATCACCATGCTTATCGATCACGTAGGGCTGATTTTGTTTCCTCAATTCTGGTTTTTGGATATCATCGGCAGGATTTCTTTTCCGATTTTTGCTTTCACTACGGCTGTCGGATTCATGTATACGAGGAACGTACCACGCTATGGACTTCGGCTTTTCGCCTGCGCTGTGATATCGGAGCCTTTCTTTGATCTGGCTCTCTTTGGCACCCCGTTTTATCTGGGAAGACAGAATGTATTATTCACCCTTGCCCTTGGCGTGTTGATGCTGTATTTGTGGCTTTGTTTTGATAATCTGGTTTTCCAGTGTTTGTCTTTGCTTATGGTTTTGCTGGCTGCTGAAATGTTTCGGGTAGACTATTCTTCCATGGGGCTTTTGATGATCTTATTCTTTTATTGCTTTTATAATGAGAATCTGAAGCGGGATCTGACGGTGGCGGCTGTCAATGTACTGCTTATGGGAAGAAGTCAGATGTTTGCTGTTCTGGCTCTGATTCCCATCCACCTGTACCAAGGAGAAAAGGGCAGGGATATGAAAGTAGTATTTTATCTGTTCTATCCGTTGCATTTGGTTATCCTGGCCGTCATTCGGTTGATCATCGTTCAGTAAGAAGAGAGGTAGACCAATGAATATCTGGGGACATTTTCGTACCATCACACAGCACAAATTGCTGGTGATGAAAGCCTGTTTTTATGTTGGACTCTATAAACAAGGGCTTCTCCATGACCTGTCCAAGTATTCGCCCAGTGAATTTGGGGTCGGATGCCGGTATTTTCAGGGCACTCGGAGTCCTAATAATGCACAGCGGGAAGCAGAAGGGTGTTCTACTGCATGGCTGCACCATAAAGGACGTAATAAACATCACTATGAATACTGGATGGATTACAGTACCCGTCCGGAAGACGGGATTTGCGGAATGAAGATGCCAGATCGTTACATCTATGAGATGTTTCTGGACCGCATTGCGGCTTCCAAGACATATCAGAAAGATAAATATACGGACTGCAGCCCACTGGAATATTATGAGAAGGGAAACTCGGAACAGTTTTTACATCCTTATACAAAAAAAGTATTGGAAAAGCTTCTTCATATGCTGGCTGAGGAGGGGGAGAAGAGGACGTTCGTATATCTGAAACGTGTGATCCGGCAAAAGAAAAAAGAGCACCGTCTGTAAGCGTAAAATCGATTACGTTTATAGACGGTGCGTTTTTTATTTCGGGTAAACAAGTCGCTCGTCGGAAATCTGATCGAGCACCTCGGTTTTGAATTTTACCGCCAGATAGCGGGCCATTGGAAGATTCATGTCCAGGTAGTTGCCGCAGTCTCTGGCAGAAGCTCCCGGAATTTCGTCTTCGTATTCTGCCATGAACATAAACATCTCCTTAAGCAGCGGTAAAATATCGCGGGATTCATAATCCCCTGCCAGCAAGAGATAGAAACCTGTCCGACAGCCCATTGGTCCGAAATAGATGGTCTTATTACCGAAAGTCTCGTGGTTTCTAAGAAAAGTAGCTCCCAGGTGCTCCAGAGTATGTACTTCGGCCGTATTCATCACCGGCTCACAGTTCGGCCTTGTCATCCGAAGGTCGAAGGTGGTAATCATCGTATTTCCTACCTTGTCCTTTCTGGAAACGTAAACCCCAGGAAGTAATTTTAAGTGGTTTATCGTAAAACTTGTGATCTTTTCCATCAGATACACTCCTTTCTTCTTTTGTAGTATAGACTGGTTCTGGGAAAAGGGCAAGAGGATAATTTTTAAATAAAATATTTCAACGAGGATCAAATCGTGTTATACTAAAGTTCCAGTGAAAAGGAGGAAAGAGTCATGCGACTGTATTTGATTCGTCACGGAGTGACGGACTGGAATAACGAAAAAAGGCTGCAGGGGAAATCAGATATTCCCCTCAATGCATTTGGTGAGCTTCTGGCAAAAGAAACCGGAGAAGCCCTTCGTGATATACCGTTTGATCTTGCATACACCAGTCCCCTGATACGGGCCAGAAGGACGGCAGAACTGGTAATTGGCAAGAGAAGCGTACCAATTCTTGACGATCCCAGGATTGAGGAAATAGGGCTAGGAATTTACGAGGGATTGATCTGCAAAGGGAAGGTTCGGAGATTCGGGATCCGAATTTTTTTCATTTTTTCCATGCTCCGGAATTGTACCAGCCGCCGGAAGGCGGAGAGTCCTTTGAAGAATTGTTACAAAGGACAGGATCGTTTTTAGAAGAATTGAGAAAAGATCCCAGGCTAGAACACAAGACAATTCTTATCTCCACGCATGGAGCTACCTTATGTGCGCTCCTATGTCATATCAAAGAACTTCCTATTCGCAAGTTTTGGGATGAGGGCGTCCATAAAAACTGTGCGGTGACGGTTGTAGATGTGACAAACGAGGGGTATGAGATCTTGGAAGAAGGGAATACTTACTATAAGGAAGAAGTGAAACCATGGTAAATTAGCGTATAGAAAAGCTGCTCCAGTGGGAGAATGTTCCCCGCAAGAGCAGCTTTTTGTATGTGCCATGAGCCTAAAGTTTAATCGTCCTCCTCTTCCTCTGCTGTGGTAGAGTAGGTCTGGCGTTTTCTTGCCATTTCATCGCTTTCCAGGTATTCATCGTAAGTCGTGATCTTATCGATCATCTGACCGTTCGGCATGATCTCCATGATCCGGTTTGCTGTCGTCTGAACGATCTGGTGGTCACGGGAAGAGAAGAGGATCACTCCAGGGAACTTGATCATTCCATTGTTCAGTGCGGTGATGGACTCCATATCCAGATGGTCGGTTCATCGAAAATCAGAACATTCGCGCCTGAAATCATCATCTTAGAGAGCAGGCAACGCACCTTCTCACCTCCAGAGAGGACGTTGACACGTTTCATACCATCGTCGCCTCCAAAGAGCATCCGTCCAAGGAAACCACGGACATAAGTCACGTCCTTTTCCTCAGAGTACTGAGTCAGCCACTCGGTGATTGTATCATTACTGTCGAATTCTTTTCCACTGTCCTTCGGGAAATATGCCTGGGACGTCGTAATGCCCCATTTATAAGTTCCCTCATCCGGCTCCAGTTCTCCTGCCAGGATGCGGAAGAGTGTAGTTTTTGCAAGCTCATTGCTGCCCACAAAAGCCACCTTGTCATCGTGATTGATCGTAAAGCTTACGTGATCCAGCACCTTGACGCCGTCGATTGTCTTAGTCAGGTTTTCCACCATCAAGACTTCATTTCCGATTTCACGGTTTGGCCTGAAATCAATATAAGGATATTTTCTGCTGGATGGCCGGATCTCGTCAAGCTGGATCTTTTCCAGCGCTTTCTTACGGGAGGTCGCCTGCTTGGACTTGGAAGCATTGGCGCTGAATCGGGATATGAACTCCTTGAGTTCCTTGATTTTTTCTTCTTTCTTTTTGTTTGCTTCCTTCATCTGACGGATCAGAAGCTGGCTGGACTCGTACCAGAAGTCATAGTTTCCCGCATAGAGCTGAATCTTTCCATAATCGATATCAGCGATCTGGGTGCAGACCTTATTAAGGAAGTAACGGTCGTGAGAGACCACAATGACGGTATTCTCAAAATTAATAAGGAATTCTTCCAGCCACGCGATCGCATCCAGATCCAGGTGGTTTGTCGGCTCGTCAAGGAGCAGAATATCCGGATTACCGAACAGCGCCTGTGCCAGGAGCACTTTGACCTTCTGAGCACCGGTCAGATTTTTCATGTACTGATAGTGGAGATCTGTTTCGATACCAAGTCCGTTCAGCAGATTGGCTGCATCTGACTCTGCCTCCCATCCGTTCATGGTGGCAAATTCTCCCTCCAGTTCGCTGGCTTTCATTCCATCTTCATCGGTGAAATCTTCCTTGGCATAGAGAGCTTCTTTTTCTTTCATAATTTCATATAGTCTTGCGTTTCCCATGATGACAGTGTCAAGCACCATGTATTCGTCATATTTAAAATGATCCTGCTGCAGGAAAGAGAGGCGCTCTCCCGGAGTAATGACCACATCCCCGTTGGTCGGCTCCAACTGACCGGAAAGAATCTTCAGAAACGTTGATTTTCCGG
>OLRQ01002163.1_pt1 | contig 12849 bp, 9 predicted proteins | sample 1671971 | NCBI WGS metagenome assembly OLRQ01 (sample SAMEA3136631, study PRJEB25190) | human gut metagenome | biome: human gut; feature: human-associated habitat; material: faeces | place: Austria | collected 2013 | reverse complement strand
AAGCCCCGACGGTGATTCCGACCGAAGCACCCACCGCCACGCCCGTGCCGTCCGCCGTGGAAACGGCGCTGCGCGATTTCCTGAATGCCAACGGCTGCGCGATTGCGGCGGATGAGGCCATCCCGGCGGATGCGCTGGCGCGAATCGGCGGTGTGCGGCTGCTGGAGGGCAATATCGACTTCACCTTCCTGACGGACGAGGGCGAGCTGGAATATCGCGATTCCTTCTACATGAACCCGTGGCGGCGCGATGATCCGCAAACCCCCGATGTCCGCGGCGAAGCGCTGACGACGGAAATCAACCTTGCGGACTTCGCCTGCTTCCCGAATTTGCAGTATCTGGGCGTGTGGGATAAGCGGGTGACGAACCTCGACGCGCTGTCGAAATTGCCGTGCCTGACGACGCTCGTGCTCGACCACTGCGGCTTGACGGAAAGCGACCTGCTGACCATCGCGCAGCACGCGCCGCTGCTGACGACGCTCAACATCAGCAACAGCGGCATCACGAGCGTTGCGGCGCTGGCAAGCCTGACGAAGCTGGAGCGCCTGATGATCAGCAACACCGGCGTAACGACGCTGACCCCGCTGGCGAACCTGACTATCCGGCAGCTGATGACCGAAAATACCGCCATTGTGTCCATTAACGAACTGCGCGGCACGCGGCTGGCAAAGTGCATCCAGCAATGGAATTGCCCGATTGTCACGGACGGATACGACCTGCTGGGCGAAATGCCGCAGCTGGAGGAAGTCACCATCAACGGCGACGAAAGCACCGACAAATCGCTTGTGCTGGATTTGTCTCCGCTGGCGAACGCGCAAAACCTCGTGTGGCTGGACGTTGGCCATGTCGGCGTGCAGGACATCAATTTCGTGAGCCGCCTGCCCAATCTGCGCTATCTGCTGATTGCCACGAGCAACCTGACGAGCATGATGATTGGCGAGGCGACCCTGCCCGAAACCCTTGCGTACATCGACTTTGGCGGCAACCGCATCACCAGCCTGGAGGAACTCCACCTTGAGCGCTTGCAGAAGCTGGAATACATCAGCCTGCACGCTAATTTCATCACCGACTTCTCGCCGCTGGAGCAGTGCACCGCCACGGAAACGTGGATTACCGACCAGCACAGCCCGGATATGCTGATGGGATGGCTTGGTACGTCGCTGCGGGAGGCGCTGAATCTGCCGCCCAAGGCGTTCATCACGCAGAAAATGCTGGATAACGTAATCGGCGTGACCGTGCGCGACGGCGAAATCGAGTGGGTGTTCTACGAAGAGCAGAAGAATCACGATGCTTGGCAGCGCCGAGAGCGGGAAGTCAACAACTGGGGCAAGTATATCGACAAATACAGCGACAACTGGAGTGATCCGCTGTTTTTGATGCCCAACCCGACAGACGACGATCTGCCGGCCATGAATCCCGATTCGTTCGACCTGAGCGAATTGCAGTATTTCCGCCACCTGCACTACTTCCAGCTGCGCAACCAGCAGGCGGAAGGCACTTGGGTGCTGCCGAAGCTGCCGATTCACTGGCTGATTTTGTCTAACTGCGGCTTGACGGACGCGGATATGCCGTACATCACTGCCATCAACGTGGATGACGGCGAACGCTATAACGAGCTGTACGGGCTGAATCTGGGGAATAACGCCATTACGTCCCTGTCGGGCATGGAGCGGCTGGCGACACTGAACGTCTTGCTGGTGCAGCGCAACAGCATCAGCGATTTGTCCCCGCTAAGCGACCTGACGCGCATCCATTTGCTGAATATCAGCTGGAATCCCGCCATCACGAGCATTGAGCCGCTGGCGCAAGGAATGCGGGAGACACTGGTGAATCTGGACATGGCGGGTCTGGCAGTGGATTTGACCCCCGTCGGCGGCATGGTGAAGCTGGATCACCTGCGCATCGGCGACGACTGGAACAGCCATCGCATCGCGCTGGATTTAGCCCCGCTGTCCGGGCTGACGGGCTTGAAGTACCTGCATGTTCTGGGCGCGAAGGTGGATAACGTGGAAGCAATCAGCAGCATGAGCGGCTTGATTTGCATTGACCTGCAGAACTGCGGCTTGACCTCCGCCAAGCTGACTGCCCTCAACGGACATCCGCTGACGACCGAAATCAATCTGGAGCGGAACTTCCTGCGCACGCTGGATGGGCTGGACTTGTCGACGCTGCCGCAGCTGAAGGAAATCAACCTCGGCGGCAACGCCATCAGCGACTTCTCGATGTTTGACGGCACGGCTATCACCGTGTACGGGCGGGATTGGCAGAACACTGCTTACTAAAGCGACTTTTATAATAGGAAGGGAGACTGGCTATGTCCGCACCGATGATCCTGGCGGAAAGCGAAGTGGAGCGGATTATCCGCCTGTCGCGCAACGCGGAATTTGCCCGCGCGTATCTGGAAAAGGGCATCCGCGTGCCGACGTTCCCGGAAATCCTCGCGGAATATTCCGGCGTCACCGATGCTTCGGCGCTGCGGGAGAAGCTGTGCACCCGCCTGCAGGGCATGATTGGCGAGCCGAACGCCGCGTCAATCCGCCGCAAAGTGTCCGTCTGGTTCACGGGCAAAACCGCGCCGGAAAACCGCGGTCAGCTGGTGCGCATCGTGTTCGCGCTGGACATGAGCGATGAGCAGGCGCAGAATTTTCTGGCGTGCGCGGGCGGCGGCTGCCTGCATCAGCGCAATCCTATCGAGTTGGCGTACCTCTACGCGCTGCGCAGCCGCCTCAACTACAACGAGGCGTGCCACCTCATCGAGCGCATCCGCCATATCGCCATCGGCGGACAGGGCAAAACCGAGGTGCTGGAGAACGAGTTCACCAAAATCCGCGGGGAAGATGAATTTGTGGATTTCATCAGGCAGCAGCGGATGAATCTGGGGGAGCTGCACAACACCGCCTACGAGTATTTTCAGGAGTACATGGAGGTGCTCACCAAGCCGCCGGACAGCTTCCCGCACCTGCCGGAGCGCGCATACAGCGTGCGCGAAATTGTGCAGATGTACTTGAAGCCCCCCGCGGGCAGCAGCAGCGTGCTTGGCAAAACCCTGCGCGCCCACTGGCCAGATGAAAAAACGCTCTCGCAGATTGCCAACCGGCGGCAGGATGTGCCGCGAAAAGTGCTGATTCTGCTGTTTCTGATTACTGACGGGGCGGAAAACAGCCTGTATGTGAACGATGCCGCCGTCAGCGACGATGCGCGCGTGCTGTTTGACGACCGCTACCGCCGCGTGAACCAAATGCTGGATGACTGCGGATACAGCCAGCTTGACCCGCGTAACGTGTTTGACTGGCTGATGCTCTACTGCATGTACGACCACGGCGAGCTGAACGGCAATGAGCGCCTGCAGGCTGTCCTGCGGGAGACGGAAGAGAATGACGCTCTGGGAGGGGATGCCACATGACGATGCCCTATGCCTGCACGCGCTGCATGATGCCGACGGAGGAAGCCGTCTGTCCGGTGTGCGGGGCGAAAACGGAGAATGCACAGCGGATTCGCGATGCGCTGCCGCCGCAGACCATCCTGCATGGGCAGTATCTGCTTGGCGCGGCGCTGGGCGGCGGGGGATTCGGCACGACCTACCGCGCCTTGAAGCTGGAGAGCGTCGATCCCGTGCGCGGCGAAATGGTGGCGGTGAAGGAGTACTTTCCGCACAGCATTGCCGCCCGAAGCGATGACGGCAGGGTCGTCCCGCAGCGCAATGATGCCAAGCTGTTCACCAACTGGCGCGATAAGTTCGTGACGGAATACAACATGCTGCTGGAAGCCTCGCGCTGCCCGTCGGTGGTGCAGGTGCTGGATTTGTTCGAGGAAAACAATACCGCGTATCTGGTGATGGCGTACGTCGAGGGCGAAACGCTGGCGCATCGGGTGCGCGAACAGGGCGCAATCCCGCCGGAGGAGCTGATGCGGATGATGAAGCCGTTCATCGAGAATCTGCGGATGCTGCACGAGAAGAAAATCATCCACCGGGATATAAAACCCGCCAACATCATCCTCAAGGGCGGCGATACCCCGATTCTGCTGGATTTTGGCAGCGCGCGCCCCAACGACCCCGATTCGCGCAAGACCATCCTCATCAGCAAAGGCTACGCGCCGCCGGAGCAGTACGAGGAGAACAGCCTGCAAGGCAACTGGACGGACGTCTATGGTCTGTGCGCGACGATGTACTTCGCCCTGACCGCCCAAGAACCCGCCGACGCGCTGGAGCGCAAGTACGACATCAAGGTGAAGGGCAGCGACCCGCTTGTGCCCATCCAGAAGCAGTGCCCGAGGCTGAAAAGCCAGTGGGCGGATGCGCTGATGGCGGGGCTTGCAATGGAGTCCGGCGAGCGCCCGTCGTCCTTCACGAAGCTGGAAACGGCGCTCTTCAGCGAAAGCAAGCCGGATGCGCCGAAGCCCGCGCCCATCATCGACAGCGCGCAGACGACCCGCGCCCTGCTCGCCGCCAAGCGCGTCGGGAATCTGCTCAAGCGCTTTGCGCCGCAGAAGTACGAGGGCATCCTGCGCGAAATCGACCGCATCAGCCGCTTGGGCAGCATCGCGCAGCAGGCAGAGAGCCTCCAGCAGCTTTTGCAGGGCAGCGGCGTTATCTTCCGCCTGCTGACCAATGGCTTCCGCAAAGCCTGATTTTGCTCTGCCGCCGCAAACCGTCCTGCACGCCCACTATCTGCTGGGCGACACGCTCGGCGGCGGTGCGCTCGGCATCACCTACCGCGCCGTGCAGCTGGATGCCCCCGCGCGCGGCAGGGTGGTCGCCGTGAAGGAGTTTTTTCCGCGCGCCCTTGCTGTCCGGGCGGCTGACGGCAGCGTGCAGCCCATGCCCAAAGGTGCGGCGGATTTTGCCCTGTACTGCGCGCAGTTCGTGCATGGATACCGCGTCCTGCGCGCAAAGGCGAACTGCCCGGCGCTTGTGCCCCTGCTGGATTTGTTCGAGCAGAACGGCACGGCGTATGTGGTGATGGCGTACATCGAGGGCGAAACGCTTTTGCAGCGGGTGAAGGCGCACGGGGCAATTCCGCCGCGGGCGCTGATGCGGATGATGCGCCCGTTTCTGCACGATTTGGCGGCGCTCCACCGGCGGCAAATCATCCACCGCGCCATCATGCCCGAAAATATCCTCCTGCGCGGGGAAAATCCGCCGATGCTGCTGGATTTCGGCGGTGCGCGCCCGGATAGCGATGGACCGCTGACGCGCTGCGCGAGCTTGCGGGGGTGGGGGTGCTTTCCGCCGGAGCAAACCTGCCAAGGCAAACAAGGCAGCTGGACGGACGTGTACGCCCTCTGTGCGACGATGTACTACGCCCTGACCGCCCACAGACCGCCGGATGCCATGACGCGCCTGTGCGCCGAAAAATCTGGCAAGGATGACCCGCTTGTTCCCATCCGCACGCTGTGCCCGAAGCTGCCGCGAAAACAGGCGGATGCGCTGATGGCAGGGCTTTCGCTGGATTCCGCCGCACGTCCGGCTGACTTCGCCGCGCTGGAATCCGCCCTGTACGGCAGCAAAATTCCGCATTTCGCATTCCGCATTCTGAATTGGTGCGCGCGGAAATGAGCGGGAAAACCCGCCATCATCAAGTGCTATAATTCCCAGTGAAAGCAAGCCCCGCCGACCAAAGCGGAGCACGATAGAAGGAGGAAAATCTATATGATTATGAAGCAGTGCAGCGTCGGCCATTTCTACGACGCAGAACGCTACGACAGCTGCCCCTACTGCGGCACGAACGAGGACAAGGTGCACACCCAGCCGAACGTGATTCCGGTGGACAACGGGCTTGAACCGACCGTTCCCGTGAATCCGACCACGGGATTTGGCGGCGGCGAGACAATCGGGCTGGATATGTCCAAGGAGGTGCGCCCGGTCGTTGGCTGGCTGGTGTGCATCGAGGGCCCCGATCGCGGCCGCTCCTACGAAATCCACAAGGAAAACAACTACCTCGGCCGCTCGGTGCAGATGGACATCTACATCGCCGGCGATGCCACCATCTCCCGCGACAGCCCGATGGTTGTCACCTACGACGCGAACAGCCGCAGCTTCTACTGCGGATTCATGGGCGGCCGCTCCATCGTCCGCCTGAATGGGATGCCCCTGCTTTCCACCACGCAGCTCAAGCACGGCGACATCATCGAGCTGGGCAAAACGAAGCTGATGTTCGTTCCCTTCAGCAGCGATGCCTTCGATTGGGACTGGACGCAGGCGTAAGGGGAGGAACACAGCATGAGGGCGAAAAAGTTGTTTTCCATCCTTCTGGAAATGATGCTGATGCTCTTTACGCTTTTCCCGATTCAGGCGGTGCTTGCCGAAACGACCAATCAGCCCTCACAAACCACCAGTACCGCAGAGCCGCCTGCAAGCTCTGCGGTACCCACCCAGCGGTCTGACACGCCCGCGCCCACGTCGGGCGCTGAACCCGGTGTGGAAACACCTGTGGACGTGTCGGGGCAGCTGGGTTTTTTTGTTCAGCAGTATGGGCTGATGGTGCTCCTTGCGCTGGCGGTGATTGTGCTCGTGGTGCTGATTGCGCTGCTTGCGCGGTCGGGGAGGAGAAAGCGGACGGCGGAGACCGCGCAGGGCGGACAGACGATTGCCGTCATGGATATGCCCGGCGAGCCGCCAATCCTTGATGTGACGGAGGTTGGCAACGTACACAACATCGGCAAACGGAATTATCAGCAGGACGCGTTCGGCGTGTCGCCCCTGCAGGACGAGAAATTGCGGCATTCAAGAGGTGTGCTGGCAGTGCTGGCGGACGGCATGGGCGGCATGACGAACAGCGGCGAACTGAGCCAAGCAGCAGTTTTGGCGGCACTGCGCAGTTTCCCGCAAGCCCCCGGCGGCACGGGCGAAACGCTGGCGAGCGTCGCGCACAGCGTGCTGGACATGGTGCAGAAGCGCTTCACGGGTTCAGGGTCAGGGTCAACGCTGGTGCTGGCGAACATCCGCGACGGCAAGCTTGACTTCCTCACCATCGGGGACAGCCGCATTGCCCTCCTGCGGGATGGTGTGCTGCTGACGCTCAACCGCGAGCACAACTACGCCGCGACGCTGCGCCATCAGGCGGCTTTGGGGCTGATTCCGTGGCGGGAGGTGGCGGAGAATCCGCGTTGCCGCGCGCTGACGAGCTATCTGGGACTGGCGGATGACCCGGCGATGGATTTCCCCGCCGAGGCGATTCCGCTGAACAGCGGGGATAAAATCGTGCTGATGTCCGACGGCGTGTTCGGCACGCTGGACGACGAAACGCTGACACGCGTGCTTGTCCGAAGCCCAAACGTGGTGGAGGCGGCGCATAAGCTGGAAGATGCGGTGCTGATGGAGAAAAAGGCGAATCAGGATAACTTTACAGCGGTGATTATCGAGATTGCAAACATACGCAAACTGAACCGGATACAAGCGTAAAGGAGAGAAAACCATGAAACAGTGGATGCGCAGGTTTTTCGCGGTGCTGATGATGCTCTGCCTGCTGGCGGGCAATGCGTGGGCGGAAGAGACGGCGCTGGTGGATGTGAATGAGCTGCTGGACAGCGTGATAACGGCGGAATTAAGTGATAACGCGCTGAATTTTGATGCTGCCTACACCCTGAACGCGCTGAATGATGCGAGCCAGAATGCAGCATCATCAGCAGATGAATGGGGGAGTGAGGGTGGCGATTTGCTGGTCGTTGCTGATGGCTCAGTGGTCTCAATGGCAGTTCGCTACTACAATACAATTGTGGCTGTGAGCAATTCAGACATAAAGACAGCGACATCGTTTAGGATCTTTGACTTAAATACGGGAAACGGATATCCGGCACAAATAAGCGGTGAAGAAAATTCGTTGATATTTTTCAAGCTGGATGAAATGCCTGACGTTGAAAAGTTATACATGACAAACGGAATACCGGCAGGAGCTACCGTTGGTACGAATGGCGGTATATACAGCTACTATGTTGATGGAGACAGCATTCACATTACAAAAGTGCAGGTGACCCGCCCTGCGGAAGGAGAACTGTTTGGTACATACAGTGGTGCCGAATTGATGCAGGGCAGTCCGATTTTCTTCTTTACAGATGATAAGGAGCGCGTCACTATAGGGCTTGCGGACAAAAACCACCGCTATCTGGATTTGAATGCGTATTATGCCCTTGCGGAAGCAGCGGAGCATCCGACCGCTGCCCCCACCGCCGCACCGACGGAATCCCCCGCAGCCGAATCCCAGACGCAAACCGTGCTCTACGTCATCATCGGCGTTCTTGCGGCGGCAGTCGTTGCCCTTGTTCTCACGCGCGGCAGGAAGAAAGGCGGCAAAAATCAGCAGGAGGAAGCTGAAACACAGCGTTTCCAGCAGCCGGAAGAAAAGGATGCCCCCACCCAGAAGCTGCCGGTGGAGGAGAAGCCGCAGCCCCACGTCGCGCTGGCGTGCATCGGCGGCGCATTGCAGGGCATGACGTTCCCCCTTTCCTCGCGCGTCGTCATCGGGCGTGACCCGAAGCACTGTTCCATCATCTACCCCAAGGACGCCAAGGGCATCAGCGGCGTGCACTGCGCGGCAGAACCCACGGCGGACGGGCAAATCATCCTCATCGACCTCGGCTCGACGTATGGCACGATGGCAGGCGGGCAGCAGCTGACGGCGGGCAAGGGCGTGACGCTTCATCCCGGCGACGCCTTCACGCTCGGCGGCAGCGAGAACGTGTTTGTGGTGCGCCGCCTGTAATCCGCATCAGAAAGGAGCATTGCCTTGAAGTGTCCCTATTGTTTTCGGGAAATCCCCTTCAGCACCGTCTGCCCAGCGTGCGGCAGGGAGCTGCATTTCGGCGGCAACACGCAGTTTCTGGCGGAGGTGCAGCAGGGGCGGCTGGGCGTGAAGGACATCTTCGCGCAGACCCTCAAGCGCCATAAAAAGGGCGATGCCTTCCGCTCCCTGACGCGCCGCCCCGCGCTGACGGCGGAAATGCTGGAAACGTGGCAGCGCCCGTGGATGTTCCTGCGCCTGTTCGTGATGCTGCTGATTGCGACGGTGCTGCTGACTTTCGCGGCGGAGACGATGGTGTATATTTCACCTAAACTCAAGATGGAGTTTAATTTCCCGCTGTCTGTCATTGCCAACATTGTCGGCAGTACGGTGATTCCGTGGACGATGGTGCTGTTTATTTGGGAGATGGACATGTATGGCAATCTCTCCATCTTTGATTTGCTGGGGCTGCTGCTTGTCGGAGGGCTGGTGAGTATTGCCATCGCGTCACCGTTTTTTCGGCTCATGGAGTATGTGTTTTCGCTGGGGGAGGAGTATTCGAAGTCGTGGGCGGCGGTAGCCGAGGAACCCGCAAAAATCCTGATTTACATTCTGTTTATCCTGCTGTCAAGGCGCAGACTGAACGCGCTGGATGGGCTGGTGATTGGCGCGGCGGTTGCATCCGGATTCGCCTTCATCGAAACAACGCAGTATGGCTATGTCCATGGGCTGACCACGATGGAAGCGCGGAACTTCTGGACGCTGTTCGCCAATCACCTGCTGTTTACAACCCCGGTTTTGGGCGCACTGGGGCTGGCGGCGAACGGGGAACGCCTGAAACTGCGCCATTTCCTGAACTGGCGGGTGATTCTCTGCCTTGCGCTTGGCATGGGCTGTCACGCACTCAATAATGCCAGCAAGGAGTACTTGCCGATTTCCTACTGGTTTCTCACGGTAACGATACTGACCATTGGCGATTATCCGCTGTTCATGAGTCAACTGATTGTCGCGGTTGTCGAGTGGACAGCGCTGCTCCTTGTGCTGCGCGGCGGCATCCGCCAAGCCTTGGCGGCGAGCGAGCGCGGCAAAACAATGGCGTACATGGAACATTACGGCAAAATCGACGCGACGAAAGTGCCTGACACGCCGGATACGCCGATGCTCTGCGGGCAGGCGGGTTCATTCAGCGGGCAAAAGCTGCGTGTGCCGAGAAACAAGCCGATTTCGATGGGACGGGAGGCATCCTGCCAGCTGGTGCTTGCATCCAAGCAGGTCAGCCGGAAGCACTGCGAAGTGCGGTTGACGGCGGATGGGCTGGTTATCCGCGACCTGAACTCCGCCAACGGCACGAAAGTCAACGGGGCACGGATTCCGCCGCAGCAGGATGTTCCGCTGAAGCGCGGCGACCGGGTGGAAATCGGCTCGAAGGACGAATGCTTCGTCATTCAGTGATACTAATTCTCATCTAAAACATGGCATCGAATTATACTATTTCCAGATTCATCTGCGCCATCTGCTTGCGCCTTTTCCCTTCTGGCGTCCGCTCATTCCACTTAGCGTAGCGCTGCTACGCTGCGTTCCATTCACGTTAGCCAGAATGAAAAATTCGCCGCGCATCTTGGCGCATTCTTATCTGGAAATAGTATTAGTATGAGAAAGGGGGAAAAGCCTAAATGCAAAACGAATTGAAAATCAGCTTTCGGGATGTGATGGCACCCGCCTTCCGCCGTCACGCACGGGGAGAAGCCTTCCGAGCGCTGACACGCCAGATGGAAAACCCGCAAAAAGCCGTCCGCCGATGGCAAATGCCGTGGATGTACCTGCGCCTGTTCGGCATCCTGCTGCTGATGGCGGCGGTGTGCCTTGCCTGTATTTGGCTGGATATTGGCGCACTGCCCGCGCCGTACATCTACGCCTTCTTCTGGTGCGGGGCGCTGCTGCCGCTGACATTAGCAATGTTCCTCTGGGAGCTTGACCCCTTCGTGAATATCTCGATTTTCGAGATGATGGGGCTGGCGCTGCTCTCCGGCGTGGTTTGCGTGCTGTTCGGCACGCCGGTGGATAACAGCATCATCAGCGGCTATTTTGCCCCGGTTTGGGGCTATGTGAAGGACAGCGTTTTGATGCTGGGCGTGCTCATCCTCGTGCTGGTGTGCACCCGCAAGCGGATGTACGGGCTGGGCGGCTTGGCGCTTGGTGCGGCTATCGGCGCGGGGTACGCGCTGTTCACCATGCTGATGGCATCCATCGTGGACACGCCGATTGTGGAAACGCCCACTGGGCTGGCACGTGATTTCAGCGGGCTGACGAACGCCATCAGCGCAAGCGTGCCGATGCTCTTCGGCAATCACGCGCTGTGGTTCGCGCCGGTCGCGGGGGCGCTGGGACTGCGCATGAGCGGCGAGAGAATCAACATTCGCCATTTTGCGGATGTTCGCGTCATTCTCCTGATTCTGCTGGGCTTTGCCGAAAATTATCTGATGAATAGCGCCAAATCCCCCTTCGGCTGGACGTTCCTGAACGCGGATTTGATTGCCCTCACGCGCACGGATGCCATTGAGGTGAAGCACGTCATCGTGCTGGCCATCGGCATTGCGGCGCTCATCAGGACGATTCGCCTGTGCGTCGCGCAGGCGCTCACCGTCGGCAGCGGCGCGGTGGTCGGGCGCAAGGCGTGCACGGGGCGGCTCATCGGCATCAGCGGAACGTATGCGAACCGCGTGGTGACGCTATTCGATGGGCAGGAGCTGCGCGTCGGGCGCGAAACGGGCAAGCACATGCTCACCCTGCACGGCGAGGGGGTCAGCCGTGTGCACTGCCTGCTCACCCTGCGGGAGGGCAGCATCATCGTGCGCGATTTGGGCTCGTCCAACGGCACATGGCTCAATGGCAAGCGGCTGACGAGCGAACGGGATACCCCTATCAGCAAAGGGGATGTGCTTGCCATCGGTTCGCCGAAAGAAAGGTTTGAGGTGCAATGAAGTACAGCTATGCGGTGGTGTCGGACGTAGGCAAGCGCGAAATCAACGAGGATGCGCTGGAGGTGCGCGCCGGACGATGCTATCTGGCGTGCGCGCTGGGCGACGGGCTGGGCGGACAGGGAAGCGGCGATTTTGCGTCGAAGCTGGCGACGGACGTGTCCATCCGGCGGATGAGCGGGTTTCTGCCCATCGGCCGGCGCACGCTGGACGCCTGTGTGCGGGAAGCGAACCGCCTCATCCGCGACCAGCAGGAGGAGCAGCACTGCCGGATGATGACGACCCTTGCGCTCCTGCGCTTGAGCGGCGCGCGCGCACAGCTGGCGTACGTCGGCGACACGCGCATCTACTGGATTCGCGGCGGAGAAATCATCTACCAGAGCAAAGACCACAGCATCCCGCAGATGATGGTGACGTGCGGCGAAATCACCTACGATCAGATTCGGGGGCATGAAAGCCGAAATCTGCTGACGCGCGCGCTTGGCTACAAGGACGACGTGACGGCGGAGCATTTCGCGGGCAGAATCCGGCGCGGAGACCGTCTGCTGCTGTGCACCGACGGCTTCTGGGAATGGGTGCTGGAGGCGGACATGGTGGCGTGCGCACGGGGCAAAACCGCGCAGGAATGGCTGAACGGCATGTGCGCGCTGATCGCGCAGCGCTTCGACGAGGAAGCGGACAATTACAGCGCCATTGCGATTGTGGCGGAATAAAATCAGCGGGGCTGCAAGCGTGCCAAATGCGCTTTTGCAGCCCTGTTTTGATGCACCATGACGCGGATGGCAAGGAATTGGGGGAATTTTCGGGCTTTTCAAATGCGGATTTTCGTGGTAAAATGGACGATAGGGGAATTTGCGATTTTTCCCCGTAACCTCTTTTCGCTATGCTGATTTTTGGCGTGTGTTTTTCCTGTGTGACTTGTTTTTTCTTGTCGCAGGGGGATTTCGCTCCTGCGGGAGCGACCAAAGGGCTTTGCGATCGCCCTTTGGAAACCTTCGCTTGCACTCCCATGTTAGTGGTCTGTACCGCTGCTTGTGGATACGGGGGACAGTGTGGGTATCCTGTGGATAAACACGCGGGCATAGCATGAAAAAGTGACCAACTCAATCGCGAGATGGGTGTCGAGAGGGTCGAAGACCCTTCGCGGGTGCAGG
>OLRQ01002158.1_pt1 | contig 12885 bp, 11 predicted proteins | sample 1671971 | NCBI WGS metagenome assembly OLRQ01 (sample SAMEA3136631, study PRJEB25190) | human gut metagenome | biome: human gut; feature: human-associated habitat; material: faeces | place: Austria | collected 2013 | reverse complement strand
TAAACTGAATCAATATTATCTGGAGAGTCTGCCACTTTTGCAGGAAAGCTTTTATACCTCGCTGATCGAAGGAAGGGTGCAACCGGATGAGATCGAGAGGTATCTGGAGAGCTATCAGATTCACCTGGAGGCTCCTTTTTATGTAATCACAGTCCTTCATATCAGCCGGTCACAGCTTCCGGATGGAATATCGCCATTTCTGATGGCTGTTTCGGTCAAAAAGCTTGCGGAGGAGCAGTTGCGAGAGCAGTATGACAGTAAAATCCTGGTGTATCTGGGGGAGATTGCAGTGATCTCACAGCTTCCGGATGCGGCAGAAATCACACGGTATACAGATGTGCTGAATGCATTTTGTACTCACGCAAAGCGTATTTGCGAGGCGAAGGTAACAGCCGGAATCGGTCAGATCTGCAGTCGGCTGTCAGATCTGCATATATCCTATCAGGGAGCGGAGAATGCAGTCTCCTACCGGGCTATTTATGGTAATACAAGAGCGATCAATATCGCAGAGATTGACCCGGGCGAGAATGTGGAGCTTTCGGCAGAGCAGGATGGGATCCAGAGCCTGTTAAAAGAAATTCGTATGGGGGATCGGGAGACGCTAAAGCGGCAGATTTGGACATGCCGTGACTGGTTTTCCAGGCCGGGAATCTCGATTCAGAAATATCGAATATTTATTCTGGAGCTTGCCGCGGAGCTTTTCCGGTTCGGAAGCAATAATCAGATTCCGATGGAGAAGATTTTCGGCTCGGCAGAAGCGCTGATCGACTGTGGCTTTCAGGCAGAATCGCCGGAGGAATTCTGGGACTGGCTGCTTTTGGCCTGTGGAAAGATTCAGGATTATATCCGGCAGGAACGTGCCAATACGACAAAATCCTTTGTGGCAAAGGCAGTTGATTATGTACAGACCTCATATGGAGATAAAAATATTTCTATCGAGACGGTCTGTCGGACGCTGGGTGTCAGCTCCGCTTATTTTTCCACCGTATTTAAAAAAGAAACGGGGAAAACCTTTATCGGTTATCTGACGGATTACAGGATGGAACGGGCAGTAGAGCTTTTGTTGACAACCGATGATAAAACCTATATGATTGCAGAAAAGACCGGTTATTCCGATCCGAATTACTTCAGCTATGCATTTAAGAAGCAGTATGGAGTATCACCGTCAAAATACAGAGTGGAGAAATTAAAAGAGCGTGGATAAAATCAGAAAATGGTTTAGAAAAATAACGGTGCATTCCGGAACATACGTCGGCTCGAGAAGCATACAGATGACGATCGCCCTTTCATTTACGGTCGTTTCTGTATGCTGTCTGTGTTTTCTGGGTGTCCTGCTTTACAAGCAGTTTTCCAGGAAAGAGGAGACACTGATGCGGGAAAACTCCCGCCAGCTGCTGGAACAGACAGCAATCAATCTGGAGGATTATCTGCGCAGCATGCGCCGGATTTCCGATGCGATGTATTACAGTGTCATTAAAGACAAAGACCTGGAACAGGAGGGTATGGATGAGGAAATGACCCTGCTGTATGAGGCCAACAAGGACAATCTGGTCAGCATCGCCTGCTATACATACGATGGCGGGCTGGTGGAGGCGACGCCGGTCGCAAATGAGAAAAGAGATGTGACAGTCGCATTGCAGGACTGGTTTGTCGACGCGAAGAATCAGCTGGAAAATTTTCATTTTTCGACACCGCATGTACAGAATCTGTTTGATGATCTGACATATCGGTATTACTGGGTCGTATCCTTAAGCCGCACGGTTGACCTGACCTACGGAGGTAGATCGACGCTCGGTGTTCTGCTGGTCGATATGAATTATAGCAGCATCGAACGTATTTTAGACAAGGCAAATACAGCGTCGGTTTCCTCTGAGTATGTTTATCTGATGGATCCGAATGGAGAGATCATTTATCATCCGAAGCAGGAACTGATCCGGATGGGGCGGTTTCAGGAAAACAATCAGGAGGCAGTGCATGCGTCAGATGAGAGCTGGAAGGAGATGTTTGGAGGAAAGCAGCGGATTGTTACACAGAAAACAATCAGCTACACCGGATGGAAGCTTGTCAGTGTCGTTCCGCTGGAATCATTTGGGATGGGGAAGGACAGTACGAGATATCTGGTCATCATGCTTGTGTCACTTGCGCTTTTGGCAACGGTCATTCTCAATCAGTTTGTCTCGGCGCGGATATCCAAGCCGCTGCGACGGTTAAATGATTCCGTGCGGGAATGGGAGGCAGGGAATCAGGAGCCTGATATTTATGTGGGAGGTTCTCTTGAGGTCGAGCATCTCGGGCGGACCCTGCGCTCGACGATGAAGCAGATTCAGGAGCTGATGCAGGATATTGTAGTGAAGCAGGAAGAGAAGCGAAAGAGTGAGCTGGATGCGCTGCAATCGCAGATTAATCCGCATTTTCTGTACAATACTCTGGACTCGATTGTATGGATGATTACGGGCGAGCGGTATGATGATGCGGTATTTATGATTACACAGCTTGCCAGCCTGTTTCGAATCAGTTTAAGCAGGGGGAAGACGATTATCCGGGTCGAAGATGAGATTAAGCATGCGGAAAACTACATGAATATCCAGAAGATCCGCTATAAAAATGCGTTTGAGATATCGTTTGATATTGCGCCGGAGATCCTTTCCGCCTGTACTGTGAAGCTGGTCGTGCAGCCGATTCTGGAAAATGCGATCTACTATGGCATGGAAGCGATGGACGATGACGGCATTATTTCTGTGCGCGGCTATCAAAAAGACGGGGATGTCTTTCTGGAGATAAGCGATAATGGGCTTGGTATGCCGGAGGAGGCGGCAGCAAAGCTTCTGACGGAAGGAGAGCGGGTGCGCAGCCGGGGAAGCGGAGTAGGACTGCTGAATGTACATAACCGGATTCGGCTTCGCTTTGGAGAACAGTATGGATTGCAGATTGAATCCTTTCCGGATGAGGGGATGACAGTGCGAATCCATATCCCATATATTCCATACACGGAGGAGACATGTCGACAGCTGGAGGAAGGAAAACTTCCGGACGGAAAAGGAGGCCGGAGCGTATGAACAGAGATCGGCTGTACCTTGGATTTGTGACAGCGCTGATTGTCACAGTGGTCATCTATGCATCCTATGGTTTGCTGAACAGTGAAAAGAAAGATACACATTATGTTGTTTCTGTGATTGTCAGCAACAGCGGCAGTGACCGGTGGAATGCATTTAAGGAAGGTCTGAATCAGGGAGCGGATGAGGCCGGACTGTATCTGAATGTTGTGTCTGCTCCTGCGTTTTCCAGAGTTGAAGAAGAGTATGGCATTATCGGACGTGAGTTGGAAAATGGTGCAGATGGCGTTATTGTGGCGCTCTGTGATACTTCGGATCTGGGCGGAAGACTTTCAGAACTCGTATCGGAAGACCGTGTCGTACTCATTGATTCCGATCTGGATCTGGAGGGGGGACACGCGCTCGTGCAGCCGGATACCAAGGCGATCGGAGAAGCCATCGCCCAGATGATCTTGGATGAGAAGAAAACTGCAGGAAAAACGATCGGAGTGCTGACCGGAAATCAGCAGACACTGGCGGGAAGAAAGAGACTGGAAGGATTTTGTAAAAAGATAAAAGAGGCAGGAAGAGAAATCCGTTTTTGTGCAGAGACAGATAAGCAGTTTCAAGAGGAGATGAAAGCGACGCCGGATATCTTAGCGGCACTGGACAGTGATGCGATGGAGATGGCACTGGATTGGCTGACAGAGGGCGGGCAGACGCCGGATTGCAGCCTTTACGGAGAAGGACGCTCAGAACGGGCAGTTTATTATCTGGACAGAGGGCACATTCAGGGCATGGTCGTGCCGGACGAATACGCGATGGGCTATGAGAGTGCACAGCTGATCCAGAAGCAGCTGGAGCATACAGAGAGCAGTACGACGCAGATAGAGACCGGATTCATTTCGGTGACAAAGGAAAAGATGTACGATAAGGAGGCAGAAAAGATTCTGTTTCCGGTTGTGCATTAAATGGGGGATGAATGTGAGACACATAAGAAAAACAGGGCTGGCACTGATGGCCGGAATCCTGCTTCTGACAGGATGCGGTTCCGGGAAAGAGGACTCTGTGAAAAGTATTAAGATCGGCGTGACCTTGTACGACCAGTATGATACGTTTATATCGGAGCTGATGCAGACATTTAAGAGCACCACACTGAAAATGGAATCGGAAAAGGGCGTGGCGATCAGTCTGGAGATCCTGGATGCATCCGGAAATCAGACGACGCAGAATGAACAGGTCCGGACGCTGATAGAAAAAGGGTGTGATGTGATCTGTGTAAATCTGGTTGACCGGACGGAACCGACGACGATCACAGATATGGCAGAGAAAAATAATATTCCGATCATCTTTTTTAACCGGGAGCTGGTGGCAGAGGATCTGGAACGCTGGTCAAAGCTGTATTATGTGGGTGCTGATGCGTTTGACTCCGGAAGGCTGGAGGGAGCGCTTGCCGCGGATGCATTTCTGACGGATGCGACCATGGATAAGAACCAGGATGGCATCTGTCAGTATGTTGTACTGGAGGGAGAGGCCGGACATCAGGATGCGATCGTGCGTACAGAATGTTCGGTAAATATGCTCATCGAGTCCGGTGTGCAGGTAGAAAAGCTCGGTTATGCGATTGCCAACTGGAACCGGGCACAGGCACAGACAAAGGTGGCTTCGCTGCTGACACAGTACCCGGGACAGATGGAGCTGATTCTGGCAAACAATGACGATATGGCGCTCGGTGCGATCGATGCCTTAAAGGCGTCAGGGCTGTCAAGAGACGAATGGCCGGCGGTTGTTGGGATCGATGGAACGGATCCGGGGCTTGAGGCGGTAGAAAAGGGCGAAATGGTCGCTACTGTTTATAATGACAAGGAAGGACAGGCAGACGGGATGCTGAACCTTGCCTTTGCACTGGCGACGGATGAGGGGCTGGATGAGGTCGGTCTGGAAAATGACCGCTATATCCGGCTGCCGTATCAGAAAGTCACCAAGGAGAACGTCAGCGATTTTCAGAAGTAAGGCATTGACTGCAAAAGCTGTGGTGCGCACTGCAAAACCCGGGAAAGCGAAGAGAAAGGATGAAAAGGTATGAAAAAAAAGCAGGGTGGCTGTGAGACCTGTACCTATTTTACTTACGATGAGGATTATGAGTGCTATGTATGCGACATCGATATGGACGAGGATGAATATGTCCGGCTGATGTCAGATGATCACTACAGTTGTCCGTATTATCGCAGTGGGGATGAGTACCTTGTTGTGCGTAAGCAGATGTAGAGGGAAGCGGAAAAGAGGCTGTCGCAAAATCATCCAACACAGGTGAGCAAGCGGCAGCCTCTTACAAAGGGGAGGATAAGTATATATCTTTATCTTTTGTATTTATCATCGGAGGGGATCCAATGATAAGAACATACGCAATCTCATAAGAAAATGTCACGTCCGTGTTGCTTTTTTTCCTGTGAGATTACTCTTAGTATAGCCGGATTCCCGGGGAATATACGCAAAAACAAAAGTTTCTTTTTTTAACATAGCCGGAAAAACAGGGATAAGGCCTACCAGTCAGAGGCTTTTCGGTGTATAATGTTTTTGGTGTACAAAGGTGTTTTGGCAGAATAGCAGGAACATGTTGAGACTAAAAATATCATATCATAGAATTAATGTAGAAAGGGTGATTCAGAATGGAATTTTCAGAAGTAATCAGGAACCGGTATTCCTGCAAAAAATTTAGTGATAAAGAAGTAGAAAAAGAGAAACTGGATCAGATTCTGGAGGCAGGGCGCCTCGCTCCTACCGCGAAAAATCTTCAGGAACAGCATATTTATGTAGTGCAGTCAGAAAAAGGCCTGGCGGCGATTGATAAAGTAACACCCTGCCGTTATCATGCACCAATGGTTTTAGTGGTAGCCTATAATAAAAACAACGTGTTTACCTATCCGGGCGGGAAAAGAGATTCCGGAATCGAGGATGCCAGTATTGTGGCAACGCACATGATGCTGGCTGCTTATAATGCAGGCGTGGACAGCTGCTGGATTAACTTTTTTGATCCGGAGGAGCTGGCACGGGCGCTTGATCTTCCGGAAGAAGAGGAAATTCTGATGCTGCTGGATCTTGGAATTGCGGCAGAAGGAACAGAAGCGCTTCCGAATCATAGTAGCAGAAAAGAGCTGGCAGAAACCGTAACGTATCTGTAACTCATTAATTTCATTGAAACAACGGAGAAGAGACGTCAGATGGACTCCGGACTTCTCCACGGATCTATACAGACAGTGAGGCACTTTCCTGGCTGGAAGAGACGTGCCTGACAGGAAGTATTGAGGGATGCGGGGAAAATCAGGTACTGATCCGAATCCGGAAGGCAGATCCAGATAGGAAGGAAAAGCAGATGTATCGTACCGAAGTGCACAGCGTTCGGGTACGTGATGACCGGATTTTTGCGACGGCTTATATACCAGATGGAACAGGTCCGTTTCCGGCGGTGATCCTGAGCCACGGCTACAATGGGAAGGGCAGTGATTTTTGCAAAGAGGCAGCATTTTTTGCGAAACATGGATTCGCGGCCTGATCTTGTATTATCTGGCCTTTTGCATTCCGGACGACTGGCGAAAGGAATATCCGGATCCGTCGAAGATTCCGGAGAGCCGGGATTTTGCAATTTCACCTGTTATGTCCTTGCCACAACGGGCAAAGTGTTATATAATAGAAAAAGTATTTTTCAGAACTATTTATTATGAAACAAAGGATGGTATTACTATGGCATTATTACAGGAGTGGCGCGATATCGCGTATTCACAGGAGACAGATAGAAAACAGCTTCAGAAGTTCTGGTCCGAGTATTTTCTGACCGAGAAAGGAATCTATGAGCAGCTGCTTGAGAATCCGGAAGAGGCAGTTACCGGTACAGTCAAGGAGCTGGCAGAGAAGTACAATATCCCGGTGCTGACAATGACCGGATTTCTGGATGGCATCAATGACAGCTTAAAGAAGCCGAATCCGATCGAGGAGATGACCGAGGATACCGAGGTCAGCCTGGACTTTGACAACGAGCTGCTTTACAAAAACATGGTAGATGCAAAGGCAGACTGGCTGTACGAGCTGCCGGCATGGAACAAGATCTTTGATGCAGAGAAGAAGCGTGCGCTGTATCTGGCTGCAAAGAAGATGAATACTGTAGTAAAGGGCAAGAAGGTCGGCAGAAACGATCCATGTCCGTGCGGAAGCGGTAAGAAGTATAAATATTGCTGTGGAAGATAAGATCAATATCGAAAGTGAAAAGGATGGTGGGGTGACCTGTCATCCTTTTTTTAACCGAATCAAGCAAGTCCCCTGCTTCAATTGCGCAAAGCAATAAGCAGTGGGTTGGGACTTGCTTGTATCAGGAGTGGTACAAGCCACTCCTGATAAGCTGCGAAGCAGCTATTCGGTTAATGAGCAAGTAGCGAAGCGGATTGCGAATATCTGCTTTGTCCAGAATCAAGAGGAAAATCAGAGATGAGAGGAAAAAGAGCAATGAGCATTTGGCATAGCACAGAGGCAGTATGCCTCGTACTGGGGCTGATCTGTATCTTCTATTATATTGGCATTGTCGGCTATGCAGGGATCACTGCAGACTTTGCGTGGATATGGCTGATGGGCGCGGCCTTCCTTCTGGCGATTGCGGGAGGCATGGCCGCAGAATCGCGTCATCACATGGCAGTGCTGGCTAATCTGCTGCGCGCGGCGGGGATTCTGATGGCGATCGGAATTCTGGTCGTCGGATTCATCGGGGCACATATCTTTGCCGGAATGCGGCAGAAGCCGGAGCAGAACCTTCCATATGTGATCGTGCTCGGCGCACAGGTACGGGGGACGAAGGTGTCGAAAGCACTCCGGAAGCGGCTGGACTGTGCGGCAGAGTATGCGAAAGAAAATCCGGATACGATATTTTTTCTGTCGGGCGGTCAGGGAGACGGCGAGGATATCACAGAGGCAGAAGCGATGCAGGAGTATCTGATCGAAGCCGGAGTCGATGCAAAGCGTCTGCGCATGGAAGACCGCTCGACGACGACGTGGGAGAATCTGAAGTTTTGCAATGAACTGCAACCACTGCATACAGAGAGAGTCGGGATTTTGTCGAATGATTTTCATATTTACCGGGCCGTGCAGATGGCAAGACAGCAGGGCTATGAGGACGTCTGCGGCATCCCGTCCGCGTCCGATGCGCTCATGCAGCCGCATTATGTACTGCGTGAAGTATTTGCTGTGCTGGCGGCGACGGCGCGTGGGAAGATGCGGATCTGATACTTATATAAGCAGGCTTGCCGGTTTGCTTGTGATTTCAAATAGAAGATGTTAGAATTAGACTGTAATCAGTACACCACAGAATCAATACGGAAGATAACATGTGAATATCTGTCTGCAGAAAAGGAACTGAGAGGAAAGAGAAAATGGAAAACTGGGAGAATATTCAGCTGCCATGGCCGGACTGGACGATCACGGCATACCTTGGCGGCGGAGGCTATGGAAAGGTCTATCAGATCGAGCGAACGGTGTCCGGGCTTCAGGAAGAGGCGGCGCTGAAAATTATTTCACGCCCGGCGGATGATCAGGAGATCGAGGCATACTATGACAATGGCTATGATGCAGAGAGCATGGCGGCGACATACACGGATGAGCTGCAACGCTATGTGAAGGAATATCAGATGATGCGGGAGCTGCAGGGACAGTCGAACATCGTGAGCTGCGACGACTTTGCAGTCGTGCCGCGTGAAGATGGGATCGGCGGCAGCATTTTTATCCGGATGGAGCTTCTGACGCCGCTTCCAAAGGCGGTGAAGAAGGAAATGCTCTCTGAGGAGCAGGTGATCCGTCTCGGAAAAGACATCTGCCGGGCGCTGATCCTGTGTGAGGAGCGGAATATCATTCACCGGGACATCAAGCCGGACAATATCATGATCTCGCGCTTTGGCGATTTCAAGTTGGGCGACTTTGGTGTGGCGCGGGTGCAGGATCACACGACGAACGCGACAAAGATGGGAACGCACGGCTATGCAGCGCCGGAAGTAGAGCACATGCAGAAGTACGGAAAAGAGGCGGACATCTACTCGCTCGGTATCACTTTGTACTGGCTACTGAACAACCGCCGAATGCCGCTGCTGCGTGCCGACGAGATATTAAATGGTACGAAAGTATCAGAAGCGATGGTGCGCCGCTACAATGGCGAACCGCTTCCGCCGCCGCGGGATGGCAGTGAGGGACTGAAGGCGGTTGTCCTGAAGGCGTGCGCATATGATGCAAAGAACCGGTATCGCTCTGCCAGCGAGATGTATCAGGCGCTGGAGGCACTCTCGGAAGAACATGCGCCGGGCAGCTACCGGAGTGCAGACGGCTTCGGAGAAGTCGACAGCATTCAGGAGACGACGCACTCGGAGACTACGCACTCAGCTGGACAGAGCAATTCCGGTATCACGAATCAGTGGCAGGAGACGGCGACGACTGCATCGGCATATCACCACACCGAGACAAACGCATGGCACGATACCAACGCGACGATCGGGAAACCAATGCCGCGTGCCGGGCAGTCAGCGGCGAATGATAGTGCACTGGATAAGACAATGGGCGCGACGGCGGCCTTCCAGAATCAGCAAAAGGCGCAGATGGCACCAAAGGAACGACGAGAAGCAGCTTCTGAGCCGGAGGATAAACGGTGGCATCCAACGAAGGTCGGGTATATCTGGCCGCTGGTGCCGCTGGCCGGGCTGATTTATTGCCTTAGCCTAGGAGAGACTGAATATGACGCTTCCGGGGCAGTCCTTCTCTGGCTTCTGATTGGCGCGGTGCTTCTGTTCAATTATGCTATCTATCGGGTAGAAAATAAGATCCTGCGAGGGATTTGCGTGGCACTGAAGTGCCTGGCAGAGCTGCTGGCAGAAATTTTGGGAATGGCAGTGTGTATGGATCAATATCGATACTGGTCTCCGTATTTACAGCTATTATTTGTCAATACTGTGCGGAAGTGGTATAACAGTAATGAGTACGTACCGATACTGATCCTCTTGCTGATTTCGATCCTGTTTACATTTCTGTCTGTCCGCAGGAAAAAACGCTGACTCCGCTTCTTATCGTACAGGAAAAATTTGTAAAGCGCTGTGAACCAAGTGCCCATGCTTCCATTGTGCAGAGCAATAAGCAGTGGATTGCGAATATCCCTTGATTTTTATAAAGCGCTGTGCTATACTTTCACCCGTTGCAGCCCATAAAAACAAGGTCGTACAGGGTCTGCAAGGCGGTCACCGCCTATAAATGTGCCGAGTGTTCGTGACCTTCCACTCGTAAAACAAAACTAAAGGAGAAAACAGAATATGGAAAGAAAGAATGTTACCTTCCTGACGCAGTCAGCAATGATTGCAGCAATTTACGTCGTACTGACGGTGGTGTTTGCACCGTTCAGCTTCGGAGAGGTGCAGGTGCGCGTCTCTGAGATGCTCACGATCCTGCCGATTTTTACACCGGCAGCGATACCGGGGCTGTTCGTCGGCTGCCTGATCGGAAATATTTTAGGAGGCGCAGTGCTTCCGGATATCATTTTCGGCAGCCTTGCGACACTGATCGGAGCGGTATGTACCTGGAAGCTAAGAGATCAGAAGCACTGGATCGCAGCGCTCCCGCCGGTAGTGGCGAATATCTGCATTGTACCGTTCGTACTGCGCTATGCATACGGCGTAATGCTTCCGATCCCGCTCATGATGCTGACCGTCGGAATCGGAGAGGTAATTTCCTGTGAGATCTTCGGATGTATTCTGGCAGCCGTACTTGGCAAGTACAGCCAGCGCATCTGGAAGCCGGCAGTATAAGGATTTTGTCTGGGATGGAGTCATAAACAGAAGAGGGTGTGAAAAGCGCAGAGTTGTTTTTCACACCCTCTTCTGTTTTCTGGAAATAGCTGCTTTGGGACTTGTAAAACAGATGGTTTGCTGATAAACTGAAAACAGGATAATAAGTTCTGCGGAGATTGTTTCGGGGGAGCAGATGCGGGAAGCAATATGGCAAAAAAACAAAAGAGAGCGCCAGAAGGACTGGAAGAACGCTATGAAAGGTACAGAGGTATTTTAAAAGACCTTACAATCATGAGCGATATGTTTATGAGAAATGTATTTAAAAAGCGTGAATGTACGGAATATGTCCTTCAGGTGGTTATGGACAAAAAGGACCTTAAAGTGATTGATCAGGTCTTGCAGAAGGATTACAAAAATTTGCAGGGGCGATCCGCGATTCTGGATTGCGTGTCCAGAGATTCCGAAGGTCGGCAGATGAATGTGGAAATCCAGCAGGAGAACGAGGGTGCATATCCAAAACGGGCGAGGTACCACAGTGGATTGATGGACATGAATATCTTAAATCCGGGACAGGATTTTAATGAACTGCCGGAGAGTTATGTGATTTTTATTACGAGAGATGACGCACTTGGTTATGGGCTTCCGATTTATCATATAGACCGGACAATAAAAGAAGTCAGAGAGAATTTTATGGATGAGGCGCATATTATTTATGTAAATGCAAAGAGGCAGGATGATACAGAATTGGGAAGACTCATGCATGACTTACATTGTAAAAATGCAGGCGATATGTACAGCAACATTCTGGCAGACCGGGTATATGAGCTGAAAGAAACACAGAAGGGGGTAGAATTTATGTGTCACGAGATGGAGCAGATTTATAGTGAAGGTATTGAGAATGGCATCGAAAAAGGAATCAAAAAGGGGATCGAAAAAGGCATAGAACAGGGAAAAAGAGAAACAGTCCTCTCACTTACAGAGATGGGGCTTTCAGTTGAAAAAATCGCAAAGGCGGTCAAGCTCAGTGTGCCGGAAATTCAGAAATGGATAGATGAAAGTGTAAGCGGGCAGTAGATGAAAGAGCCCCTGCATTTGTAAAACAGGTTATACGGGATTGCGGAAGCGTTTGCACTGGAATACGATGTGAAGAAAATTGTGGATCAGCTGTCCGGCAGACCAATGGTATGAACGGAAAGAAATTGGTGATTTTTGTTTGTTTTCCGGTATGTTTGCAATATATACGAGAACTTTTACGAAACCATACCGGAACTCACACAATTACACAAAAACCAGACCCTGTTTTGATAAAAAATTGACAAAAGCCCTTGACGAATCCGGTCTGGTCTGTTATAATGACTGCAGTTCAAAGATATGAAGGTTTTGATTGCTGACGGATGAGAGTGGAGCACCACAGTGTAATCAAAATTATAAGGAGTCGGCCGTCTGGACAGCATTGAATTTGGGATGTTGTCTTTTTTTATCGCAACGGTGCGGTATAGCATCGCGGACGGTGAGATTTCAGCTTCGTGCTTTGACATATATTTCTATGAAAGTAGAGTAGATACGGTGCGTTAAGTGTCACATGACGGGAAGGTCATTAGTGTGAACGAAGGAGCAGCAGCTTCGCGTTACGGTATCGCTTCCGCTACTGCGTTAAGATGGATTTTCGGTATGTCCTTTTTGCGCAGTTTTTTTATTGCAAAAAATGCGGCTGACGCAGAGAGGTTCTTGTGAAAATCCACAAAAAAAGGCCGGACGACATAAAAAACTGACACAAGATTCCGGTAAAACACAGGTGGAATGAAAGGAGAACAAGACAATGGGATTCAAAACAGACATTGAGATTGCACAGGAGACGGAGATGCTTCCGATTACAGAGATCGCGAAGAAGGCAGGCATTGAGCCGAAGTATCTGGAGCAGTATGGTAATTATAAAGCAAAAATTGACTACAATCTTTTAAATGAATCTGATAAGCCAAACGGAAAGCTGGTTCTCGTAACGGCGATCAATCCGACACCGGCAGGAGAAGGAAAGACGACGACGACGGTAG
>OLRQ01002153.1_pt1 | contig 12948 bp, 11 predicted proteins | sample 1671971 | NCBI WGS metagenome assembly OLRQ01 (sample SAMEA3136631, study PRJEB25190) | human gut metagenome | biome: human gut; feature: human-associated habitat; material: faeces | place: Austria | collected 2013 | reverse complement strand
CCGCCGCTTAGTGCTCCGCGCACTTGAAGCGGGGGAATGCTTATCTGCGTTCAAATTATAAATAAGTGCGCAGATCTTGGGGTTCAAGCCTTGGGATCTGCGCACTTTACTTTATTCGGCAGCTTCGCCCTGCAGCCGCTCACGTATCTCTACACCGCGTCTGGTGGCAGCGAGGCCGCCGCGTCCGGTCTCGCGGAGGGAGACATCCATGAGGTCGCCGACTTCCTTCATGGCGTCGATGACCTGGTCGGCCGGGATCATGCTTTGGATTCCGGCGAGCGCCATATCGGCGGCGGACATCGCGTTGACGGCGCCGATGACGTTGCGCTTCACGCAGGGTACCTCGACGAGGCCGGAGACCGGGTCGCAGACGAGGCCGAGCAGATTTTTCAGGCTCATGGCGACTGCACTCAGGATCTGTTCACAGCTGCCGCCGCGCAGATAGACGAGTGCGCCTGCCGCCATCGCGGAGGCGGAGCCGATCTCTGCCTGACAGCCACCGGAGGCTCCGGCGATGCTGGCGCGGGTCGCGATGACCTGACCGATCCCGGCTGCGACGAAGAGGGCACGGATCGTATTCGGATCATCACGGAAGAGCGGAATGAGTACAGCCGGGAGGACGCCGCAGGCTCCGGCGGTCGGAGCGGCGACGATCCGTTTCATGCAGGCATTGGATTCGCCCATCTGGAGCGCCTGTGCGATGACGCGTCCCATCGCATCTCCGCACAGGGTATTGCCGGCAGCCACATAGTCGGCCATGACGCCGCCTGCGCCGCCGACCAGCCCGCTGTTGGATTTGCGGGATACGTCGTAGGAATCGCTGGCGTCACACATGCTTTCCCACATGGCAGTCATCTGGCGGATCGATGCCTCGCGGTCGACGAGCCGGTCCTTGCTGTCTTCCCGGAGCACTGCCTCCGCGAAATCGATGGATTCTTTCTGACAGATCGCAAGGATCTGCGACAATGCTTCAAATGCCATAAATCTGGCCTCTCTTTCTATTTATAGTATCCCGTTTCATCCCGGCAGCTTTGTTGCCGGGAGGGCATGCCACTTTTGCAGCAATTAGCCGGGCGCTTGTCTCACTGCTCTGCATTCAGATACGTTACCTTGATCACTCCTTCCAGACGCGAGAGCCACCGGAGCGCTTCGGCTGGGATATCCTGGTCGGTCTCGATGACCATCACGGCATAGCCGCCGCGGTGGTTCCGGTAGAGCTGCATGGTGGCGATGTTTACGGACTTGTGCGAGAGCATGGAGGTCACCTCTGCGACGTGGCCCGGCTGGTCCAGGTTGTGGACGATCAGGGTCGGGGAGTCGCCGTTGAAGTTTACGTTGATGCCGTCGAGCTTGTTGACCATGATGCGGCCTCCGCCGAGGGAGGAAGCCTGTACCTCCAGCTCACGGCCGCCTGCCGTGGACAGCTGCAGGATGGCGGTATTCGGATGCGCTTCTTTTAATTCGATCTTGTCAAAGGTAAATGCGAGTCCCTGCTCCACGGCGAGTGCAAAGCTGTCCGGGATGCGGATGTCGTCCGGCTTCATGCCGAGCAGACCTGCGACGAGCGCACGGTCGGTGCCGTGGCCGGTGCCGGTAGCGGCAAACGAACCGGAGAGTGTGATCTTTGCAGTGGCTGGCTGCCCGCCGAGCAGCCGCCGGGCGATCAGCCCGATCCGGACGGCGCCTGCCGTATGGGAGCTGGAAGGGCCGACCATGACCGGCCCGAGGATATCAAAAATGTTCATGGAAGATCCTTTCTCTATCAAAAGCAAATGCAGCCGAATGACAGGAATGCATTCCGCTATGGATAAGTGAATGAAATAAAATGCGAATATCCGCTTTATGTAAGAAAAGCAGAGCAAACGCTCTGCTTTAGTCTGTGCAGATCATATAAAGCTTATTCTACGTGATCTGACAGGAATATTCAACTGAAACTTGTGAAATTATAGCCTTCCAGGAACGAGTGCCGCACGCCGTGCTGCTTGTAGCCGATCACGGTATCGAGGTTTACATTTTCCATGCTGCGGAAAATGTTGCCCTCTACGTATGGGTTCGTCTTTTTCATCTCGGCGATCATTTTTTTGACCTCCATGCGTTTGGAGACACTCGTGCCGTCCGGACGACAGGTCGTGCACGTATCGGTAAAGCGGCAGGCGCACTGGATGAAGTGCAGATCATTGTAATCCCGCCAGTGGATGATGTCGGCCTCGCGGATCAGGTACATCGGGCGGATGACCTCCATTCCGTCAAAATGGATGCTGTGCAGCTTTGGCATCATCGTCTGGATCTGTGCGCCGTAGAGCATGCCCATGAGGTTTGTCTCGATGACATCGTCGTAGTGATGGCCGAGTGCGATCTTATTGCAGCCCAGATCCATTGCCCTGCGGTACAGATAGCCGCGGCGCATACGGGCGCAGAGATAGCACGGGGATTTGTCGATATTGTAGACGGCATCGAAGATCTGTGTCTCGAAAATGGTGGCCGGAATGCCGAGAATGCGGGCGTTTTCCTCGATGATCTTCCGGTTGGCTGCATTATAGCCCGGATCCATGACGAGATAGACGACCTCGAACGGGAATTTATTGTGGCGCTTCAGCTCCTGAAACAGCTTTGCCATGAGCATGGAGTCCTTGCCGCCGGAGATACAGACTGCGATCTTATCGTTTTCCTGGATCAGCTCATAGTCGCGGACCGCCTTTGCAAAGCGGGAGAAGAGCGGCACATGGAATTTGCGCCGGATGCTGTCTTCGATACGCTTCTGGCGGGCCAGCCGGGCTTCTTCTTTTTCTTCTTCACTTTCATCCGGCGTATCGCCTGCCAAGTGGGCGAGCAGCCAGCCGTTGTATCCGCCGGTCAGGCTGCGCGACGGGATGCCGCGGCGGTTCAGCTCGGAAGCGAGCTCCATGCTTAAAATACCGCGTGCGCAGTAGAGGATCGCGGTGCGGCCTTTGAGCAGCTCTGGTTCGGAGGTGAGCCGGTCGACTACGGCTTCCTGCGGGATGTGGATCGCGCCGTTTGCCATTCCGTAGGCAATGCTCGCGTCGTCACGGGTGTCAATGAGCTGATAGGAATCCTGCGGAAGCGTTTTCAGCTCCTGCGGGGTGATTTCGATCTGTGTATCTGACATGGGGGGTCTCCTCTTTCTAATAATTGTGCTGGGATGCTTGCGAATATACGGAACTCCGCGTGCTATCTTATCACAAGCGCTTATTTTTTTCAACACGGCAAAAAGACTCCGGCACCTCATTTTGGCCGGTGCCGGAGTCTGGAAAAGGGGGAGCTTTGTTACTCGCTCAGTACGGTGCCGTCTGCGAGCGTGATCGTATGTCCGTTAAAGTCGATTGTCCCATTGTTGGTCAGGGAAGTGATCGTGCAGTCGCCGGTCAGGGTCCAGGTGCTGCCTTCCTCTACGGTGACGACTGCGTTGTCGTCGACGGCGGTTCCTCCGTCGGCATTTTCTGTGATGTTGATCATGCCGGTGAAGCTGCTGCTGCCGGAGAGCGTCAGCTCGAGCGTGGAGATGCTGTCTACGATGATATCGCCCTCAAGCGTCTGGTCGTCTGCGGTAAATTCGACCTGTGCGCCGTTGCTGCCGGCAGTGCCCCAGCCGTGGCTCGCACTGTTGCCGGTCACATTCAAGAGGTATGCATCGGAGTCGTTGTTAGTCAGGGTCACGCCGGTAAGATTGATCGTGCAGTGCGTATTGGTCACGTAGAACATGTCGCCGTTGTTCGAGGTGAGTGTTCCGCCGTTCATCGTGAAGGAGGAGGTACCGACCTCTGCGTCTCCGGACATGGACTGATAGATCATGACATTGTGTACGTTTTCATCGGAGCTGCTACCCTCTGTATCGCTCATGTTTCCGGTTACGTCGCAGTTGTCAAGGGTGATGGAATTCTGTCCTTCGATGACAAGTGCTTCTGAATTATTAGCTGTCAGCGTGGCGTCGGAAACAGAAATCGCTGCGGTCGAATAGACAGCCGGTGAGTTGTAACCGTTGGTGGTATAGGTGCCTCCGTTTACATTTACGGTGCCGCCGCCCCGGTCAGAACGGATGGCTGCGGCTGAATTTCCGGATGTATCGACGGTCAGGCCGGAGGCGTTTGTAGTCGCGCCGCCGGTCGTCTGGATTCCGCCGGAATTATCTGCGGTTGTTGTGATCGTGGAGTCTGAGATCGTGACAGTCGTACCTTCCCCGTAGCTGAATACGCCATTGCCGTTTTGTGCAGAGGAGGTGACAGTCGCGCCGGTGATCGTGACGTCTGCGCCGCCGGTTGCGAGCAGTGCTGCGTTCATGCCGTAGAAATCGCCATCTTCGGTGTTAGAGCTTGAGCCGGAGGATTTGTCGACGGTGATGCCGTCTAAGGTGACGGTCGCTCCGTCGATGCGGACCGCATTTTCGTCATCTCCGGTGGAGGTGTAGGTCTCATCTGAGACGGTGGAATCCTCGCTGATGGTCGTCGCTGCATCGCCCTGTGTCACTTCGCCGGAGCCGCCGAAGCCACCCGGAGCACCGTTGCCGCCCGGAGCACCGTTGCCGTTTGGAGCACCGCTTCCGTCCGGTGCGCCGATTTCTCCGTTTCCGCCCATACCATCCGGATGGGTGGAGAGGACAGTCACCTGGGTGACATCGCCGTTTTCATCAAATTCAATGGAGAGGATGGAATCCGCCGCGATATCATCGAGGGAGCCTTCCTCGGTGTCATTCCCGATCTCGACAAGGATTTCCGTATCGGCAAAATCCAGCGTCAGAGTGTCATCGCCTGCAGTAAAGAAGTCCATACCGTTGCCGGCATCATCCGGTTTTTCCGGCGGGGTCTGAGCATTGCTGTCGGCTGAGCCCTCGGAGCTTGGAGTAACATTGCTGTTGTCATCCGGTTTTTCCGACGGGGTCTGAGCATTGCTGTCGGCTGAGCCCTCGGAGCTTGGAGTAGCATTGCTGTTGTCATCCGGCTTTTCCGGCGGGGTCTGAGCATTGCTGTCAGATGAGCCCTCGGAGCCTGGAGCGGCATTGCTGTTGTCATCCGGCTTTTCCGGCGGGGTCTGAGCGTTGCTGTCGGCTGAGCTCTCGGAGCCTGGAGCGGCGTTGCCGGTATCGTCCGGCTTCTCCGGAAGGTTCAGCTCGCCGACCTGCAGATCGACGCTGCTGCCGTCGATGCCTGTGACCTTCGCGGTGATCGTCTGACTGCTGTAGTCACTGTCTGCGAATACGCTGACGCCGCCGAAGGCTGCTGCGGAAACGGAAAGGGAAAGTGCATATAAGAATAATTGTCTTTTTTTCATGGTAAATTCCTCCTTGTGGATTGAACTGTTTTCTTTGCTTCCTGACCAGCATTATAGGACGCCAACCTTAGACTTAGCTTAGAAAAAAAGACTTCACAGAATGATTTCTGTGAAGTCTTTGTGAAGTGCGCCTAGCGGCGCACGTTTGGAATTTTGTGCTGAGTGAACGTTGTCAGGAGCGAAAGAAGACCGAGAAACAGATTTTGTTTCCATCCTTATATTCTGCTGTGATCTGTCCGTGATTCGCCTCCGTGATCGACTGTGCGACCGAAAGGCCGATACCGTAGCCGCCTTTTTTCTGTGTGCGTGCCGCATCTGCCCGGTAAAAGCGATCGAAAAGACGGGCGGGTGGGACGTCAGGGAGGGTGTCACAGGTATTGGCGATTTGCAGTAGTGTACCGCGTCCCTCTTTTTTCAGCGTGACCGTTACAAAACCGCCGTCGTTCGTATATTTTAGTGCATTTTCCAGAAGGATCGAAAGGAGCTGCGTGATATGTCCCTGATCCGCGTGGAGCCAAAGATCCGGCCGGATATCGGATCGCATAGTGATCCGTCGCAGCGCAAACGGATCGGCGAAGGCATCGGCATTTTCTTGTACGAGTGCACTGAAGGAAAAGTCTGTCGGTGTGATCTGCAAGGTGGCCTCGTCCATCCGCGCCAGTGTGAGCAGGTTTTTCATCAGACCGTTTAAGCGGTTCACCTGTTCGCGGATATTTCGGCTCCATTTGTTTTCTCCGTTGTAGAGCTCCATCGCGTCTGTGTTCGCCAGAATGATCGCGAGCGGCGTCTTGATCTCATGACCGGCGTTTGTGACGAACTGCTTCTGCTTCTGCATGTTTTCTGCAAACGGGCGGATGGCGCGCTTTGAAAGCAGGATCACGAGCAGCAGCATGAGGATCCAGCAGAGTACGCCGAGCGCGGCGGAGAGCAGAAGGACACGCAGGGAGGAGAGGAGATCCTGCGAGGTGTCCAGAAAGATGAGCACGACCTCTTCTTTTTCTTCGTCTGCACGCACGGAATATTTGTACCTTCCGCTTGTGCCGTCGGTGTCGGCAGCCTGCCAGATGGCGGAGGCGAGCGCAGCCGCGTCCTCCTCGCTTAAGGTCGAGACGCGGGTGACATCGGTGGAGAGGACCTCCCCGGTAAGATCTGTGCGCACGACAAAATAATTGGAGGAGAGGATCGCATCCTTTGCATTGCGTTCCTGTCCAAACGGAGAGGGCGGCTCCGGCGGCTTATCGGCATCCGGAGCTGTCGATTTGTTCCCGGAGAATGGCTTATCCGGAAATTCGCCGAGCTCCTGTGCGGTGATCCAGCCAAGTGTACGGCTCGTCTCCTTTTCGGAGAGGACGATATTTGTGATATTGATGCCGCCGAGCAGGACCAGGAGCAGGACGCTGATGGCGGTCATCGAGGTGATGACAAATTTTTTCTGCAGCGCACGGATCATGCTTTCGCCTCCAGTGTATAGCCGACGTTCCGCTTTGCGCGGATCGCGCAGGAAGAGCCGACGGCGGTGAGACGCTTCCGCAGATAAGAGATATAGACCCATACGACGCCTAGCTCTGCGTCGGTGTCGTATCCCCATATTTTTACGAGCAGATCTGCAGAGGAGAGGTAGATACCCTGATTGCGTATGAGCAGCTCCATCAGCTGGTATTCCAGACGCGGCAGCACGACGCTTCCGGTCGGGCCGGAGAGCTCATAGCTGGCCGTATTTAAGGAGAGGTCTTTGCAGCGGAGAATATCCGGGGAAAATTCCTCCCGGCGGCGCAGCATCGCGCGGATGCGGGCCAGCAGCTCGCCCATTGCAAATGGCTTCGGAAGGTAATCATCTGCCCCTGCATCGAGTCCCTGGATCCGGTCCTCCACCTCCGTTTTGGCGGTGAGCAGCAGGATCGGAGCCCGGCAGCCTGCAGCGCGGAGCCTTTGCAGTACCTCAAGCCCGCTTAATTTTGGCATCATGATGTCGAGGATGATGCTATCATAGGTTTCGCTGAGTGCATAGGAGAGCGCATCCTCCCCATCGGAGACTGCGTCGACGAGATAGTTGTGATAGGTGAGGATGTCCACGACAGCTTCTGCCATCGTGGGTTCATCCTCTGCATACAAAAGCTTCATGCTTTTTTCGGCTCCGGATAGTCGACGCCAAATGTATCTACGGTCATCGATTTGATTTTCTGTTCCTTCATCGGGCGGTCACGGAAATCCGTCGGGACATCTGCGATCTTATTTACGATATCCATGCCCTCGATGACTTTGCCGAATGCAGCATAAGCGCCATCCAGATGCGGTGCATTCTTGTGCATGATGAAGAACTGGGAGCCTGCGGAGTCCGGATGCATGGCGCGGGCCATTGAGAGGACACCCTCGGTGTGGCGAAGGTCATTTTTGAAGCCGTTCTGGGAGAACTCACCCGGAATCGTGTAGCCCGGGCCGCCCATGCCGGTACCGTTTGGACAGCCGCCCTGGATCATAAAGCCGTTGATGACGCGGTGGAAGATCAGGCCATCATAGAAGCCCTTCTTTACGAGGCTGATGAAGTTGTTGACGGAGTTCGGAGCGACCTCCGGGTAGAGCTCTGCCTTAATGCAGTCGCCGTTTTCCATGGTAATGGTTACGATTGGATTCTGTGCCATTTTTCTGTTTCCTTTCTGATACATATTTATAAATTGCTGTCAAAACACCTTTTGACCTGCCATCCCGATTATAACTTTTACAAGAATGGAATGCAAGGCAGAAAACGGGTTGCGTTATCGGGCGGGTATGATAGAATGGTGGATAAAGGATTGTGGTAGATGGAAATGCTGAAAAATGTTTATTATAAATTAGAAGAAAACCATCAGGCCGGACTGTCGGAGCTGTTTGAGGAGCTGGAAGCAGAGGGGATTTGCCGGATAGTGGCCGGTGAGAGAAATAAATCCTGGCAGAACCGGGAGGCAGTTCCGGGTAGCCATGGGGATACTGTGATTTCGGATGCGCTCCTCATCACGGATGATTGCCGGCTGGCAGAGCAGGCAGAGACGGAAGGGATTGCCTGTCTTGGCATCTCGGATTCAGACGGGTATTTTGCCGGTGCCGCGATGGTACTGCCGGATCTGCTGGATGTGGATGTGCAGATGCTGAGGGAGTGCTACTGTCATTTCCATGGGATTCCGGCGACGATTGCCGAGGATGGGCGCCTGATTCTTCGGGAGCTTGCCGAAGAAGATGTGGATATGCTTTGCCGGATCGGCGAGGAAGACGGGATGGAGTATGCATTTTGCGGCTCCCAGAGGAAGGCGGGCTTTACGCCGGAGGTGCTGAAGGCGTACTGCAAGGAGCAGTACCGGCTGTATGGATATGGCCTGTGGGGCGTTTTTTTAAAGGAAGCGGCCTGTTCCGGGGAAGCGGACGGGAAGGAGCGCCTGATCGGCTGCTGTGGGTTTGCGGAGGCTTCGGAGCACGAATCCGGCCATGGCCTGCAGCTGGAGCTGGAGTATATGCTGAGCCGCCCGTACCGGCATCGCGGCATTGGGAATGAGATGTGCCGCATGGCGCTGCAGTATGCCGGTGAGTATTTGCGCGTGGATACGGTCTGGGTGCAGGTGCATGAGAAAAATGTGGCGGGATATGCGCTGGCGCGCAAGCTGGGATTTCATCCGGCAGATGACCGGGGAAAATGTAAACATGACGGAGTTGGTTTGCTTGGTTTGACAAATCAGCGCTCTGCCGATATGATGATATAAGGGTCAAAAGATCATGCGTTTCATGCTTGCATGAAAAAGCATGACTTATTGAATATGATAGAAATGGCCTCATGAGCGAATGACAGAAAGTAAGAATATGGAGGAGCTATGCTTTTTAATTCACTGGAATTTCTTTTGTTTTTTCCGACAGTATGTTTGTGCTACTATGTGATCCCACATCGGATCCGGTATCTGTTCTTGCTTGTGTGCAGCTATTTCTTTTATATGTGCTGGAACCCGCAGTATGCATTGCTGATGCTGACGTCGACGGCGATCACGTATGCATCAGGGCTGCTGCTGGAAAAAGCGAAACAGAGCAAAGAGGAGAAGAGGCGAAGACGAAGGATGCACTGGTGTGTGGCGCTCTCGTTTATCAGTAACCTTGCGATTCTGTTTTTCTTTAAGTACTTTGATTTTGCAGCGGATACGGTCGTGCGGCTGTGCGCGCTGGCACAGATCGAGGTGCAGCGTCCGGCATTTGATGTAGTTCTTCCGGTCGGCATTTCGTTTTACACGTTTCAGGCACTTGGCTATACGGTTGATGTGTACCGTGGCGAGATTTACGCGGAGAAGAATTTCCTGAAATATGCGTTGTTTGTGTCATTCTTTCCGCAGCTTGTGGCCGGACCGATTGAGCGTTCAAAAAATCTGCTGATTCAGATCAATGAAAAGCATCGCTTTGAATTTGTGCGTGTTCGTGATGGACTGCTTCTGATGCTGTATGGATATTTTCAGAAGGTCGTGCTGGCGGAGTATCTCGCGATAGCGGTGGATAATGTATACAATACATGCGCAGAGCGCACCGGCTACCAGCTACTGATCGCCACGGTTTTGTTTGCGTTTCAGATTTACTGTGACTTCGGAAGCTATTCGAATATCGCAATCGGCGCAGCGAAGGTCATGGGCTTTACGCTCATGGAAAATTTCAATACCCCGTATTTTTCCATGTCGGTGGCGGAGTTCTGGAGAAGATGGCACATTTCGCTCTCTACGTGGTTTCGGGATTATCTGTACATTCCGCTCGGCGGCAACCGGAAGGGAAAAGTGCGGAAATGGTTCAACCTGATGGTCGTCTTTTTAGTGAGCGGTCTGTGGCACGGGGCGAGCTGGCATTATGTGTTCTGGGGCGGATTAAACGGAGCCTATCAGGTGCTCGGTGAATGGATGCGCCCGGTTAATAAAAAACTGAAGCAGTGGTTCTGTGTGGATGAGACATCATTCAGTCACCGGCTGCTGCGGATTCTGCTGACCTTCAGTCTGGTCAGCGTAAGCTGGATCTTTTTCCGGGCCGGTTCGGTGTCGCAGGGAATAGACATTCTGAAGCGGATCCTTGGATGTTCTGGCACATACTGGTTTACATGGGGCGACAATCTGACGGTCATGGGGCTGACGGAGCAGACAAAGGATGTGCTGATCGTTTGTCTTGGTATTCTGGCGGCAGCAGATATTTGTAAATACCGGAACATCCATTTGATTGCATGGATTACGAAGCAGGGAATCTGGTTCCGCTGGCTCATCTATTTTACAGCGATTTTCGGAATCCTGATTTTCGGTGTGTACGGGCCGGGCTATGATGCGAGCCAGTTTATTTATTTTCAGTTTTGAGGTTGGAGATTTGAATGATGCAAAATAAAGCGGTGAAAGGCTGGAGATGGCTTTTGGCAGCGGTTCTTTTTATTGGGATCGGGCTGCTTTTATATGGAAGGATTTCAGAGGTGCTGCGCAGGAAGAGCGGTGCGGAAGCGGATATGATTCATACCTTTTACGATGTGAAAAAGGATTCGCTGGATGTGCTGTTCCTGGGGAGCAGCCATCTGTATTATGGCGTGCAGCCGAATGTGCTGTGGCGCGAGTACGGGATCGCCGCCTATGATATGGGAAGTGCGGAGCAGACTGTGGCATCGTCCTATTTTCTTTTGAAGGAGGCGCTCGCGTATCAGAGGCCGGAGGTGGTCGTGCTGGAGACGTATTATCTCTGGTATCCAGAGCTGTATAATGGCGAGGCGAGGCTGCGGCAGGCGTTTGACGGAATGCGGTACGGAAAGGCAAAGCGTGAAATGCTGGATGTGATGCTTCCGGAGCTGGACTGGAAGGAGCGGATGACCTACTGTCTGCCGTTTTTGAAATATCATGAGCGGTGGGATGCGCTGGAGGATTATGACTTCCATACGAAGCCGTATCTGAGAGGGGCACGGATCGACTATACCGTTGCGAAGGTCGAGGATCCGGGGCTTCCGGAGGAAGCATCTGATTTGCCGGGGCTCAGTCTGGAATATCTGGAAAAGCTGTGGAAGCTTTGTGAGGAAAATGATACAGAATTGGTACTGCTGGCGATTCCGTACGGCTCGGAAGCGGACATAGACCGTTATCTGAAACGTCAGGGCATGAATCTGACGCTGGAGGACTGGGCCAGGGAGCGCGGGATTCCGTTTCGGTTTTATCAGAAGGAGGAGCCGGAGCTGATCGATTTTGCAACAGATTTCCGGGATCAGACGCATCTGAATACAGAAGGTGCCGGGAAGCTTACGGCGGATCTGGGTGCATGGCTGGCGAAGGACTATGCATTGCCGGATCACAAAGGGGACCGCGCATACAGCAGCTACGAAGAGGATCTGCAGCGATACGAGGCAGATACGGTAAAAGCAAAGGAGCATCCGGAGAACACAGCGGATGCGGCCGATAATTCATAAATACAACAGGGCATGCTTCCTGACACAGACCAGGGACGGCAAGAATGTGAGGCGGCCAATGGACTATTACTTTTTGATTATTACAATTATAGATATTTTTACGCTTAGTATTATGTGCGTGTTTGTAAGGTATAACGGAATACTGCGGAAAAGGCTCAGGTTCTGGTTTATCAGTGCATTTTTGTTGATTATTCTGATTTCGATATTGGAGCTTCTGACGATTGTGGTGGATGATGGACCGGTATCGCTTCGCTGGCTGAACATTCTCGCAAACTATCTGGGGTTTGGACTGACGCCTGCGGTTTCCATTGTGCTTTCTTTCACACTTGGGAAAAACCGGTCACAGAAAATAATGGCTGCCGCAGAGCTGGTATATCTGGCAGTGCTCGGTATATCGCTTCTGTTCGGAGGTGTTTTTTCCGTTGATCGGAACAATCATTACATGCGCGGCGATGCGTTCTGGATTTATCTTGCCGCTTATTTCATGAGCATCGTTTATCTGCTTGTCATAACGGCCAGAACGATCAGAAAATATCAGAATAAGAGCAAAAACTGCATTTATCTGATTGCTGTTTTTCTGAGCATAGGCTCAACGATACAGGTGATCTGCCCTCAGATACACGTGACATGGCTTTGTGTCACGCTTCTGTCCATCCTTTATTACGTATACTGTAATATTATGTGGCAGGAGGCTGGATGGGCTGACCGGGCTTTTGAATCAGAGCAGCTATCTGAACAAAACCGCATCGTTCAATCAGGATGCGATATTGATGGTGTTTGATCTTGATGATTTTAAGGATATCAACGATCAGTACGGGCATTTGAAGGGAGATCAGTGCCTGGTCGAGGTCGCAGACAGTATTCGGAATGCTTATTTCAATGACGGGCTGTGCTACCGGATTGGCGGCGATGAATTTTTTGTCCTGCTCAACAGCGATGCGGATACAGAGGCTTGTGAGAAAAGGCTGCAAAAGGAGCTGGAAAAAAGAAGAAAAACGCTTGCTGTTTTGCCGGAGGTTTCCTTTGGCTCTGCAGTCTTTCGGGTCGGAGATGATATCAATAAGGTCAAGGATATGGCGGATCTTCAGATGTATCAGATGAAAGCGATGCACAAGCGCTCAAAAATGTAAAAAAGGCCCTCCGGATGAGACAGGATATGTCCATCCGGAGGGCTTTTGTCTGTTTTGCGGGTCAATGTCTGTACCGGCGGGCGGCCGTTTTCCCGGCTGCGGTAAAGCGGACATTCG
>OLRQ01002141.1_pt1 | contig 13051 bp, 10 predicted proteins | sample 1671971 | NCBI WGS metagenome assembly OLRQ01 (sample SAMEA3136631, study PRJEB25190) | human gut metagenome | biome: human gut; feature: human-associated habitat; material: faeces | place: Austria | collected 2013 | reverse complement strand
CGTTTGGGTGCGCTCTTTTCACTCACTGGATGCCCTTGACGGTATAGCCTGCATCCTCCACTGCCTTTTTCAGCACGGCGTCCTCCACCGGCTCCGTGCTGGTCACGGCGGCGGTGCCCTTGTCCAGGTCTACCACAGCCTGGACGCCAGGCAGGTCGTTGAGCGCTTTTTCCACATGGGCTTTGCAGTGGGCACACATCATGCCCTCGATGTTCATGGTCTTGTTCATTCCGGATTCCTCCTGCTTTTTGGTTTCAGATTCCACTTTTGCTGTATCGTTGCCTTTCACGCTGCCCTCCTCCTGCGGCTCCGGACGGAACCGGTTCAGGCGCAGGGCGTTGGAAACCACGCAAACGCTGGAGAGGGACATGGCTGCCGCCCCCAGCATGGGGTTCAGGGTCAATCCCAGGCCGCTGAACACACCGGCGGCGATGGGGATGCCGATGACGTTGTAGATGAACGCCCAGAACAGGTTTTCCTTGATGTTGCGCACCACCCGACGGGACAGGCGCACCGCCTCCACCACATCCTGGAGGGAGGACTTCATGAGCACCACATCCGCCGCATCCAAGGCGATGTCCGCCCCGGCGCCAATGGCGATGCCCACCTCGGCACTGGTCAGCGCAGGGGCATCGTTGATGCCGTCCCCCACCATGGCCACGGTGCCGGTCTGGGACAGACGCTGTACTTCCGCCGCCTTATCCGCCGGCAGCACACCGGCGCGCACCTGGTCGATGCCCACCTGCTTGGCCACCGCCTGGGCGGTGCGAGGGTGGTCGCCGGTGACCAGAGCGGTCTGGATGCCCAGCGCATGGAGCCGAGCGATGGCGTGGGCGCTGTCCGGTTTGATCTGGTCGGCTACGGCGATGATGCCCAGGGCTTTGCCGTCCAGGGCAAAGTACAAGGGGGTCTTGCCCTCACCGGCCAAGCGTTCCCCCTGCTGTGCCAGGGTACCGACAGGGATATTCTGTTCTTCCATCAGCTTCAGATTGCCGCCCATGGCGGTCTTGCCGTTCAGCTGGCCGCTGAGGCCATGGCCGGGCAAGGCGGTGAAAGCGGTCAACTCCGGTGCTGCCACGCCCTGTTCCTTGCCCCAGGCCACTACGGCGCTGGCCAGGGGATGTTCGCTCTTGGCTTCCAGTGCCAGGGCGGTTTGCAGCAGGGTTTCCTGGGAAATCCCCTCTGCTGGAATCAGGTCGGTCACATGGGGTTTCCCCTCCGTGACGGTGCCGGTCTTGTCCAGGACGATGATGTTGGTCTTGCCCATGGCTTCCAGAGAAGCGGCGGTCTTGAACAAAATCCCCGCCTTGGCGCCGGCACCGCTGCCCACCATGATGGCGACTGGGGTAGCCAGACCCAAGGCGCAGGGGCAGCTGATGACAAGGACGCTGATGGCACGAGCCAGGGCAAAGCCGATGGTCTGCCCCATCGCCAGCCAGACGATGCCGGTGATAAGCGCCAAAAGGAGCACGGTGGGCACAAAGACGGCGGACACTTTGTCGGCGATCTTGGCGATGGGCGCCTTGCTGGCGGCCGCCTCCTCTACCAAGCGGATCATCTGGCTGACGGTGGTATCTCCGCTGACCCGCGTGGCCTGACAGGTCAGGAAGCCGCTCTGGTTGGTGGTGGCGGCGGAGACGGTGCTGCCCGGCCCCTTGTCCACCGGCAGACTTTCGCCGGTGAGCATGGATTCATCCACGGCGCTCTCGCCCTGGACTACCTTGCCGTCCACTGGGATGCTCTCCCCGGGACGCACCAGGAACTGGTCGCCTACCACCACGTCCTCCACCGGAATCTTCACCTCCCGTCCCTCCCGCAGGACGGTGGCCTGCTTGGGGGTCAGATCCATGAGGCCGCGGATGGCGTCGGTGGTCTTGCCCTTGCTGTAGGCTTCCAGGGTCTTGCCCACGGTGATAAGGGTCAGGATCATGGCGGCGCTCTCAAAGTAGTATTCATCCATATAGGGCATGGCCGCTTCCGGCCCGCCCTGTGCCATAGCAGAGCTTGCCAGAAAGAGGACAACGGTGCTGTATAGGAACGCGGCTGCGGCGCCCATGGCAACCAGGGTGTCCATGTTAGGCGCTCGGTGGAGCAGCCCCTGGGTGCCGCTGATGAAATACTTTTGGTTGATGACCATGACCATGGCGGTGAGCAGCAGCTCAAACAGCCCCATGGACACATGGTTCCCCGCCAGGAAGGGCGGCAGAGGCCAGTTCCAGAGCATATGTCCCATGGACACATACATCATAGGCAGCAGGATGCAGATACTGGCCACCAGGCGGCGCACCATCTTGGGCGTCTCCTTGTCCTCCAGCTCTGCCGGTGTGCCCTTGGCCTTCTCCGCCGTAGCGGGAGATGCGCCATAGCCCGCCTGCTCCACAGCTTGGCAGATGCGCTCGGCGGTGGCAGGGGCTTCGTAGTCCACCTGCATTTGGTTGGTCAGCAGGCTCACGGATACCTGTTTTACGCCGGGCACCTTGGATACGGCTCGTTCCACATGGGCGCTGCAAGCGGCGCAGCTCATGCCGGTCACATTAAACTGTTCCATGTTGACCTCCAATCTTTCTCTGTGCTTCTGGTTAGGGTTATCTTTCCCTAACCATATCATCCATAATCCCTTAATTTCCTATCAGGCAAGGGGGATTTTTGCTTCTGGACTCATGATACTGCATTCTGTCAGCGCTGTCAAGTCGGCCAACCCCATGAAAAATCCGAGGAATTTTTCTTCCTCGGATTTTTTCTCATGTTCTCAAAGCCGTTAATACACCACAACGGCACTGCCAATCTCCAGCGTGTTGTAGACGATCCTGGCCGCCGCTTTGGGCATATTCACGCAGCCGTGAGAGCCGTTGGTCTTATAGATCTTGCCGCCGTACTCATGCCGCCAGCCATCGGCATCGTGCATCCCCACGTTGCCGCAATAAGGCATCCAGTAGGTGACGGGAGAACTGTATCCCATAGTCTCGATGGTGCCCAGGACAGCCGGACTCTTTTTGGCGTCGATGGCCCAGACGCTGCCCTTGGGGGTGCCGTTGCCCTTACTGATGTTGCCGGTGACCACATCGGTGTCTGTCACCAGCTTGTAGTCTTTATAGCACCACAGATGCTGGTCGCTGATGCTGATCTCCACATAGGTACCGCCAATGTCGTCCTTGGCACGGGACTTGGCGCTGTACAGGTAGACCGGTTCGATCTTCTTCTCGGCTCCGGACTCCAGCAGGGGGATGAGCTCCTCCGTGGTCTTATCTCGGTTGATGCACCAGCCGTAGTCTCCGCCGGTGAGCTTTCTGGTCTTGCCATCGTGGCACTTCACCGTATGGGTCAGGCCGAAGGTATCCGTGGCGTAGGCCAGCTTGGTGGTAACGAACTCCTTGACCTTGGTCTGATCCAGGCCGTAGTTTCCCTTGTCGTCCTGGGCGATCATGGCCATGATGTCCTGGGCGGTGACCTCAATGGTGCGGTCTTCAAAGTCGTAAGTAATTTTGGCCTTTAGGTAGCCATTGACCTTTTCCAGCTGTTCCTTCAGGTTCTGGTCATTCTCGTACACGGAAGGCTTTTTGTAGCACTCGCTGTCCTCAAAGTCGATCTCGGTCACGCCGGTCTTGATGCCCTCCTGGATGAGCTTGAGAGCCTTCTCATTGTCTAGCTCCCGCCCTTCGCTCTCCTTCTGAATTTGGAACTGGGTGTCGCCGGGGACAATCTGGGCATCGGTGGGTGCTTCCGCATAGGCGGGGTTGAAGGCGCTGAGGTGGCTGATGACCGTTTCAAATTTTGTCTCGTCATAGCTCATGTTGGCCTGGACGGTCAGCTCGGTACCCCGAATCTGGGACCACAGCCAGCCGTAGGGGGAGATCCCATCCAGCAGCTCTGCCACTTGCCCGTTGTCCACGTAGGTCAGGTCGATGTCCCCGCCGTTGATGGTCTCGGTCTTGCCCTCCCGTTCCTTCAAGGTCAGGACATAGTTCTTGGCCTGGAGGTTCATGGCCGTGTTCACTTCCTGCACCGTTTTTCCGCTGCAATTCAGGCCGTTGATGGTGGTACGACCCAAAAAGCGTCCTTTATAAGAGCTGGCGATGGTAAAATACACCACCAGAATCAATACCACGATCACCCCAATGGCGGCCAGCAAAAGTCCTCTGGGACTGCGCTTGACCTTGGCGCCTCCTCTGGCACGGACGTGCTTCCCTGAACGCACTCTTTTCGGTTTCATCTATAAACACCCCTTTTTCTATAAAGTGAATAGGTAGATCATGCAATGATCCCATCCTAAATAGGTTCACGGATGCTATTAACCTACCACAATTCTGCCAAAAACTCAAGTAACAAGTCATTACAATAGGTGACACAGAGGAAAGGGATTCTATTGAACCGCCTTCTGCGCCCCTTCTTTTTGGTGACATCTGCCGCCATTTTTGCTATGATAACAGTAGCGTTTTCCGCCGAGGCTTGCGCCCGTGGACTTTGAATTTGGAGGCTTTATGAGACACAACTACCGTATTTTCCTTGTTGAGGATGACCCAGTCATCGCCCGTGTGGTACAAAACCACCTGGAGGGGTGGGGGTATGTGACCCAGTGCGCCACGGATTTTTCCGATGTTTTGACCCAATTCACCGATTTTGACCCCCAACTGGTGCTGCTGGACATCTCTCTGCCCTTTTTCAACGGCTACCACTGGTGCGCTGAGATCCGCAAGCTCTCCCGTGTGCCCATTCTCTTTCTCTCCTCCGCTTCGGACAATCTCAACCTCATCACCGCCATGAATATGGGCGGAGATGACTTTGTAGCCAAGCCCTTTGAGCTGCCCGTGCTCACCGCCAAGATCCAGGCGCTGCTCCGCCGCGCCTATGACTTTGCCGCCCACACCACCCTGCTCCGCTGCGGGGACGCAGTGCTGAACACAGCGGATGGGAGCTTGCAGGTAAAGGGGCAGCGGGTGGAGCTGACCAAGAATGAGTGGAAGATCTTGCAGCTACTGCTGGAGCAGAAAGGCAAGGTGGTGTCCCGACAGGCGCTGATGACTCGGCTGTGGGAGTCGGACGCCTTTATTGGGGAGAACACCCTGACGGTGAATGTGACCCGTCTGCGTAAGAAGCTGGAACAGGCAGGGCTGCCCCAGCTCATCCGCACCAAAAAAGGTGTGGGTTATGTGGTGGAGGAATGACATGAAGTTCTTATTCTCCTATCTCAACCGGCGGCGCAAGAGCATCTGTGTGGGGAGCCTGCTGTGTGCTTCCACTGCGCTGATGTTCTATCTCTATGACCTGGCCTGGGAGCCGTTCTGCTACATCTTGGCCTTTTGGTTCTTCCTCTGTCTGCCGGTCTTTTGGCTGGACTTCCGCCACGATCGCCGCCGTCATCGTGGACTGACCCAACTGGCGCAGAATCCGGAGGAGGCCGCGCAATGTCTGCCCCCCTCCCACAACCTGGTAGAGCAGGACTATCAAGCCCTCATCCGTGCCATCGCAGACAATCACACCCAAGTGACCGCTGACTACGCCGCTCGCTCCCAAGAGCTGACCGACTACTACACCCTATGGGCGCACCAAATTAAAACCCCCATCGCCGCCATGGGCTTGCTGCTCCAAGAGGAACCGGTTCATCCGGAACTGCTGGCGGCGGAGCTGGGAAAGGTGGAGGACTATGTGGAGATGGCGCTGTCCTATCTGCGTCTGGACAGCGACAGCAGTGACTATGTGCTGCGCCGGTATGACCTGGACACCATCCTCCGCGCCTGCGTGCGCAAGTACGCCCGACTGTTCATCTTGAAACGCATTGAGCTGGAACTAGACGAAACCCACGCCAAGGTGCTCACCGATGAGAAGTGGCTGTCCTTTGTCATCGGTCAGCTCCTCTCTAACGCCCTGAAATACACGCCGGAACAAGGCCGTATCTCCGTCACCTGGGAGGACGCCACCCAGACCCTGACCATTGGGGACACAGGCATTGGCATCCGTCCGGAGGATCTGCCCCGTGTTTTCGAAAAGGGGTTCACCGGATACAACGGACGGGAGCAGAAAAAATCCACCGGCATCGGACTCTATCTCTGCCGACGGGTACTGGGCAAACTGGGGCACAGCATCTCCATCACCTCCATCCCTGGCCAAGGCACCCAGGTGCAACTGGGTCTGGCGGCGGCAGAACAGGTGATCGAATGACGTTTCTAAGGGCAACATGACAAAATTGTAAGGTTCAGAGCCGGAATGTAAGCCAAAGCGATGGCAAGCGTTCCGGCTTTGGGTTAGGATAGAGGACGAAAAGGAGGAATGAACCATGTCTCTGTTAGAAGTGCGTCATTTGAAAAAAATTTACACCACCCGTTTCGGCGGCAACCAGGTAGAAGCCCTGCGCAACGTGAATTTCACGGTGGAAGCGGGAGAATATGTGGCCATCATGGGCGAGTCCGGCTCCGGCAAGACCACCCTGCTGAACATCCTGGCCGCCTTGGATCGTCCCACCTCCGGTGAGATCCTGCTCAACGGCAAGTCCCTGTCCAAAATCTCTCAGAATAAGCTGGCCGCCTTCCGGCGGGACAATCTGGGGTTTGTGTTCCAGGAATTCAATCTGCTGGACACCTTCTCCATCCAAGATAACATCTATCTGCCTCTGGTGCTGGCCGGTGTGCCCTACGAGGAGATGGAACGGCGCTTAAAGCCCATCGCCGACACCCTGGACATCAGCCACATCTTGAAAAAGTTCCCCTACGAAGTCTCCGGCGGTCAAAAGCAGCGTGCCGCAGTCGCCCGTGCCCTCATTACCGAGCCTCAGATCATCCTGGCGGACGAACCCACCGGCGCCCTGGATTCCAAGGCTTCGGATACGCTGCTGCGCCTGTTCGGCCAGGTGAATCAGGCGGGGCAGACCGTCCTCATGGTCACCCACTCCATCAAGGCCGCCAGCCACGCCAAACGGGTGCTCTTTCTCCAGGACGGAGAGGTGTATCACCAGCTGTATCGGGGCGACCAGACGTCAGAGCAGCTTTATGCTAAGATCTCCGACACCCTGACCGTTCTCACACAAGGTGGTGAGCTCCATGCGTAAGATCACCTTCTATCCCCATCTGGCGATCACCAATGTCCTGCGCAACAATCAGTTCTATCTCCCCTATCTGCTGACCAATATCGCCACCGTGGCCATGTTCTACATCCTGGCCTACCTGTCCTTTGATGACACCCTGGCCAGCTTCCCCAGCGCCAACAACGTGCAGGTGATGATGGGGCTGGGCTGCGTGGTGGTGGCCATCTTCTCCGCCATCCTGGTATTCTACACCAACAGCTTTGTGATGAAGCGCCGCCAGCATGAACTGGGGCTATACAGCATCCTAGGCATGGAGACTCGACACATCGCCCGCCTACTTCGGGTGGAAGCGCTGTTTTTGGGGCTGTTCAGCCTGGTCTGCGGTCTGGCTGCCGGAATCATCCTGTCCAAGCTCATGCTGATGCTGCTCTTTAAGCTCCTCCACTTTCCCGTGTCCCTGGGCTTCTCCATCAGCATCGTTGGCATCGTCATGAGCACCATTCTCTTTGCCGTTCTCTTTCTGCTGGTGCTGCTGCGCAACCTGATCCAGCTGCACAAGTCCAAGCCAGTGGAGCTGCTGCGCAGCTCCTCGGTAGGCGAGCGGGAGCCCAAGGTCAAGTGGCTGCTGGCTCTGGTGGGAGCCGCCACCCTGGTGGCCGGTTACGTCATGGCCAACACCATCCAGTCCCCTCTGCAAGCGCTGACCCGTTTCTTCTTCGCCGTTGTCTTGGTTATCATCGGCACCTATTGCATATTCACCGCCGGCTCCATCGCCGTCCTGAAGCTGCTCCGAGCCAACAAGCATTACTACTACAAGCCCCAGCACTTTACCACCGTCTCCGGCCTGCTCTACCGGATGAAGCAGAACGCCGTGGGGCTGGCCAGCATCTGCATCCTGTCCACCATGCTCCTGGTCACCGTCTCCACCACCGTCTGCCTCTACCTGGGGGTGGAGACCTCCCTGAAGGAATCCTTCCCCCGGAACATCAACTACACCATCGCCCTGGACGAGGAGCAGACCGCAGAGGATGCCGTCAAGACCATGGAACAGGCAATCAAACAGACCGGTCATCAGGCGGAAAATGTTCTGTCTTACACCGCCCTGTCCTTTCCTGTCGTCCTCTCCTCCTCCCATGAGCTGACCCTGGACGGCGACATCATCCGCAGCACCAGCATCGTTAGCACCGTCTGCGTCATCACGCAGGAGGACTACAACCGGTATCACAAGAAGTCCCCCCTCTCCCTATCGAAAGGACAGGTGGCCTGCTACAGCGAGGGGGCGGAGCTGGAGAACAACTTTCAGCTGGGCGACCAGACGTTCACCATCGCCCAGCGCCTGACGGACACCCCCCTGCCCTTTTACGACGCCTTTCGCAACCTGACCAACTATGTCAGCATCCACTACCTGGTGGTGCCCGATAAGGCGACCTTGCAGGAGCTGTACCAAAAGGAAACCAAGGCACTGGACACGGAGGACAACACCACCGGGATGGCCGACCTCACCTACACCTACTGCTTTGACATGGATGCTGCCGACGAAGAACTGGAAACCTTCTACAACCAGCTTTCCCCGAAGTTTCACACGTCCTACTCCTACGGCTGCCGCCAATTCATCTCTCAGGAGTTCTATGCCATCTATGGCGGGTTCCTTTTCTTAGGGTTGTTCCTGGGACTGCTCTTTCTGCTGGGCACTGTGCTCATCATCTATTTCAAGCAGATCTCCGAAGGGTACGATGACCAGAAACGGTATGAGATCATGCAGAAGGTGGGGCTGAGCGAACGGGAAGTCCGCCGCAGCGTCCACAGTCAGATCTTGCTGGTCTTTTTCCTCCCCCTGGTCACTGCCATGATCCACGTCTTTGGCGCCTTCCACATGATCACCAAAATGTTGCAGCTGTTCCTGTACGCTAAAACCATGACCACTTCCTTCTTCCTGACCTGCACTCTGGGCACTCTGGCTGGATTTGCCGTCATCTATGCTCTGGTGTATTGGGCAACGGCGCACACCTATTACAAGATCGTGCGCATGAAGCAGACAGGCCCACGCTTTTAAAGAAAACTCCCACATTTCTTCTGCCATTCAGAACCTCCACACGTTGCCAAAACGCTGTGGAGGTTCCTTTTTGTGCGATTCTGATTCGACGAAAGACACGGATCCTCCCTCCGCTGAATAGGATAGGAACAGAGTTTCCCGCTCTGTCAAAACTTGATTCAGAAAGGTGTCTTTTTATGAAGCCACAGGTTTGTTTGAATGACCTACAGCCCGGCCAACAGGCCATTGTCCAAGAGCTGCGCTCTACCGGCAGCATCCGCCGCCGACTGCTGGACATGGGGCTGATCCGGAACACGGTTGTCCAATGTCTCGGCCGCAGTCCCGGCGGCGACCCCTCCGCCTTTCTTATCCGAGGTGCGGTCATCGCCATTCGGGCGGCAGATAGCCAACACATCTGGGTGACTCCTTGCTGAGGGGGGCTGCAAGATGGGACTGACCAAGCACACCACGGGAACCAGCGCTTGGGACAGCGGATTGCCCGTGCTGAAGCGGCGGCCAGAGGATCGGGTGATCGCTCTGGCGGGCAACCCCAATGTGGGCAAGAGCACCCTGTTCAACGGCCTGACCGGCATGAAGCAGCACACCGGCAACTGGCCAGGCAAGACGGTGGCCAACGCCCAAGGTTATTGCTCCACCGCCACCCACGACTATGTGTTGGTGGATATTCCCGGCACCTATTCCCTGCTGGCTCACTCCGCCGAGGAGGAAGTGGCCCGCAATTTTCTCTGTTTCTCCCAGCCGGATGCGGTCATCGTGGTCTGCGACGCCACCTGTCTGGAACGCAACCTGAATCTGGTGCTGCAAATATTGGAGCTGTCCACCCAGGTCATCGTCTGCGTGAATCTGATGGATGAAGCCCGCCGGAAGGGCATCTTGCTGGACTTAGACCGGCTCTCCGCCCTGCTGGGCGTGCCGGTGGTGAGTACGGTGGCGCAGTGCAAGGCGTCTCAGGAGGCGCTGATGCAGGTGGTAGATCAGGTGATGGACGGCACGCTGGTTTGTACGCCCCACCTAGTCACCTATCCGCCGGAGATCGAGCAGGCGCTGTCCCTGCTGGCGCCGGAGCTGACCCCGCTGGCGGCAGGCACGGCCATTCAGCCACGATGGCTGGCGCTGAACCTGCTGGCGCCGGACGCCGCACTGTTCCAGACCCTCCAAGCGCAGCTGGGGATAGACTGTCTCCACGCACTGACGCTGAAAGCCGCCCTGACCAACGCCCACATCCAACTGGGGCAGGCAGGGCTGGCTGCCAAGCAAGTGAAGGATGCGGTGGTGACCTGTTTGGTGACAGAGGCGGAGCGCATCAGCCGTCAGGTGGTTACATACCAACGGGACGGCTGTCACAGCGTGGATCGGAAGCTGGATCGCATCCTGACCAGCAAGGGCACCGGCTATCCGGTGATGCTGCTGCTCCTGGCACTGGTGTTTTGGATCACCATCGCTGGGGCGAATATTCCGTCCCAGTGGCTGTCCACCTTCCTGTTCTGGGTGGAAGAACAGCTGCGCCAGCTCTTTGTGGCGCTCCACGCACCGGCCTGGCTCCACGGGCTGCTGGTGGACGGCTGCTTCCATGTGCTGGCCTGGGTGGTGTCGGTGATGCTGCCGCCTATGGCCATCTTCTTCCCCCTGTTCAGTTTATTGGAGGATGTGGGCTATCTGCCGCGGGTGGCGTACAATCTGGATAAACCCTTCCAGAAGTGCTGTGCCTGTGGGAAGCAAGCCCTGACCATCTGTATGGGATTCGGCTGCAACGCCGCCGGTATCGTGGGCTGCCGTATCATCGACTCCCCTCGAGAGCGGCTGCTGGCCATCCTGACCAACAACTTCGTCCCCTGTAACGGCCGCTTCCCCACTCTCATCACCCTGCTGACCCTGTTCTTTCTCGGCTCCGCCGGTGGGTTGTGCGCCTCCCTCCTGTCCGCCCTGCTGCTAACCCTGCTCATCCTGCTGGGGCTGGGGGTGACCTTCGCTGTCACCAAACTGCTGTCCCAAACCGTCCTGAAGGGCGTTCCCTCCTCCTTCACCCTGGAGCTGCCGCCCTACCGAAAGCCCCAGATCGGCAAGGTCATCGTCCGGTCTATCTGGGATCGCACCCTCTTTGTGTTGGGGCGTGCGGTGGCAGTAGCAGCGCCGGCAGGGATGTTGCTGTGGGGGATGGCTAATGTGACAGTGGGTGGGGTGAGCCTGCTGAACCACTGTGCGAACTTTTTAGACCCGTTCGCCCAGCTGATGGGGTTGGATGGGGTGATTTTGATGGCATTCATTCTGGGGTTTCCCGCCAACGAGATCGTGCTGCCCATCGTCATCATGTCCTATCTGGCACAGGGCAGCTTGGTGTCCATGGACAATCTACTGGAACTAAAAACCCTATTTTTAGACCACGGATGGACTTGGATCACCGCCGGCTCCACCATGCTTTTTTCCCTTATGCACTGGCCCTGCTCCACCACCCTGCTGACCATCCGCAAGGAGACCCAGAGCTGGAAGTGGACGGCGCTTGCGGCGGTTTTGCCCACGGTGGTGGGGGTGCTGTTCTGCATGGTGTTTGCCAATGCGGCGCGGCTGTTCCTGTAAGCGATCCTACTGTAAAAAACGATCGGAAAAGATACTTCCGTGCACCTGTCAAGTAAAAGTAGACACTAAAAAGAGAATATCTACGGGAAGCCCAAAGCATCTGCTGGACGCTGGTTATTGAAGAAATAGACATACTTGTTCAGCAGACCAGGAAGATTTTCTGCTTCATTCAGCCCAAAGTACAGATAGAGTTCTTCCTTCATCCAGCCGTTCAATGCTTCAATAATTGGATTATCTGTTGGAGTTCCCCCTTGCGACATAGATCGAACGAAGTTATGTTATCATCTTTATGGGCGTGTTGGAATGCCCTTGAGGAGTAGACGGCTCCCTGGCCAGTGTGAAAGACTTCCTGGGGCTTCTGCTCCTCCTTTTTGCCCGCTAAAAGGTTCAATTTGTCTAGGTATTCATAATAAGACTTGTTATCGCCTGCGATTGGGGAAACACTGTGGGCAATCATTTCGTTGACGAACATACTTCATTTTCTCATCTTTACTGTTCCCTTGTACTATACCACAAAAAGTAGACACTCACAAAAGTGTGAGTGTCTACTTTCATTTTACAGGTGCACACCGCTCTGATCGCAGCGCTCTCTTTTTATCTTTTGGGAAGAAAAACTCTCCCAAGCAAAGAAAACCCCTCAACCAGTCTCCCGGTTGAGGGTATTCATGTTGGCACTACCAATTTTCCCGGGCCGTCGCCAGCCAAGTATCGTAGGCGCAGGTGAGCTTAACTTCTGTGTTCGGTATGGGAACAGGTGGACCCTCACCGCAATCAGCACCAACTTTATTCAACTTTGTTTCTTCTTCGAGTCTCGCTCGTTCGCGTGTCTACTATACCACACTCCCGAACCTCTGTCAACTGGTGACCCGTACCGGATTTGAACCGATGTTAACGGCGTGAGAGGCCGCTGTCTTAACCACTTGACCAACGGGCCATGGTGCGCCATCGGGGACTCGAACCCAGGGCCCACTGATTAAGAGTCAGTTGCTCTACCAACTGAGCTAATGGCGCATTTTTCAAAGGCTTGCACCCTCAAAACTGAACAATGCTACAATCTCCTATCATTTCTCAATCCGCAACTCGAAGCCTGCCTTCTTCTGTAGGTCAAGCCCTCGACTGATTAGTACCAGTCAGCTACACGTCTCGCAACGCTTCCACCTCTGGCCTATCTACCACATAGTCTACATGGTGTCTTACTCCCGAAGGATGAGAGATCTTATCTTAGGGGTGGCTTCACGCTTAGATGCTTTCAGCGTTTATCCAGTCCATACATAGCTACCCAGCTGTGCCCTTGGCAGAACAACTGGTGCACCAGAGGTACGTCCATCCCGGTCCTCTCGTACTAAGGACAGCTCCCTTCAAATCTCTTACGCCCGCAACAGATAGGGACCGAACTGTCTCACGACGTT
>OLRQ01002139.1_pt1 | contig 13061 bp, 12 predicted proteins | sample 1671971 | NCBI WGS metagenome assembly OLRQ01 (sample SAMEA3136631, study PRJEB25190) | human gut metagenome | biome: human gut; feature: human-associated habitat; material: faeces | place: Austria | collected 2013 | reverse complement strand
CTCCACATGGCCAAGGGGGAGGGCAACGCCTCCTACCGCACCCACATCATCGACGCCATCTACAACATGACCGGCGAGACGCTGGACAAGGGGGCAAGCTATGAACTGCGCTGAACAAGACTTACTGCTCTACGCCGTCACCGACCGGCACTGGCTGCACGGCCGGACCCTGCACGAGGTCGTGAAGGAGAGCCTGGACGGCGGCGTGACCTTCCTCCAGCTCCGGGAGAAGGACCTGGACGAGGCCCGTTTCCTGGACGAAGCCAAAGACATCAAAACCCTCTGCCATGCCTACGGTGTTCCGTTTCTCATCAACGACAACGTAGACATCGCCCTGGCCGTGGACGCCGATGGCGTCCACGTGGGCCAGAGCGACATGGAGGCCGGGGACGTCCGCGCCAAGCTTGGCCCGGATAAGATCATCGGCGTCTCCGCCCAGACCGTCGCCCAGGCCCTCCAGGCCGAGGCCCACGGGGCGGACTATCTCGGCGTCGGGGCCGTGTTTCCCACCGGCTCCAAGGCCGACGCCAAGGAAGTGGAGTGGGACGTCCTGCGGGACATCTGCCAGGCCGTCTCCATCCCCGTGGTCGCCATCGGCGGCATTACCCGGGAAAACGTCACCGAGCTGGCCAGGACGGGCATCTGCGGCGTGGCGGTGATCAGCGCCATCTACGCCCAGGAAGACATCCCGGCCGCCGCAAAGGACCTGAAGGAAACCGTGAAGGAGATGCTCGCATCCCAATGAAACACGTGCATTACGGTTGGGTGGTCTGCATCACCTGCACGCTCCTGCTCTTCATCACCATGGGCACGGTGTCCAACGGCTTTTCCGTCTACCTGCCCTACATCATGGACGAGCGCGGCCTGACCCACGCCCAGACGTCCTCCCTCGTCACCCTGCGGTGCCTCACAGCGTTTCTGGCCATGCTGGTCATTGGCTGGTACTACAAGAAGGTATCGCTTCGTCTGGGCGTGAGCATCGCCGCCTGCTGCGCGGGCCTGTCCTACCTGCTCTACGCCAGCGCCCGGACCTATCCCCTCTTCTGCGTGGGCGCGGCGGTGTCGGGCCTGAGCTACGGGTTCGGCTCGATGATCCCCGTCTCGCTCCTGATGAACCGCTGGTTCGACCGGCACCGGGCCTTGGCCCTGAGCATCTGCGCCACGGGCAGCGGCATTGCGACCATCGTCCTGCCCCCGGTGACGACGGCCCTGGTGGAGCACCTGACCATGGGGACCGCCTTCCGCATCGAGGGCGCGGCGATCTTTCTCCTGGCTGCCCTCATCTTCGCCGTCCTGCGCAGCGACCCGGCGGAGAAGGGCCTGGCCCCCTGCGGGCATCAGGAGGCCCCGGCAGGGCAGGAAACGCCCGCGCTCAAAGCCCACGGCGACATCCCCCGCGCGGCCTTCGTGCTGCTGGCCTTCGCCAGCCTGTTCATGGGGGCCGTGGCCAACCCCGGCTTCGTGCATCTGTCCGTCCTGTTCAGCGGGGAGGGCTTCTCCGCCGGGGCCGTGGCCGCCATCATCAGCGGCACGGGCCTGATGCTCACCCTGGGCAAGCTCCTCTACGGCGAGACGACGGACCATGTGGGCGGCTGCAAGTCCACCCTGCTCTTCGGGGCGATCCTGGTGGCGGGGCATGTGCTGTGCTGCCTGGCCTTCCTGCAAAGCATCCCTCTGAGCGTCCTCACCGCCGTCTGCATGGGCGTGGGCTACCCCATCGCGACGATCGGCCCCTCCGTCTGGGCCAATGACCTGGCCTCCCCCCGGCAGTACCCGACCGTGCTGCGGCGGCTGCAAGTGATCTACGCCGGCGGCGCTCTCGTTTTCGCCACGGTCCCCGGCCTCTTGGCCGACCGCTTCGGCGATTACCTCCCGGCCTACATCCTGTTCTCTTGTCTGGTTCTGGTCTCCCTGCTCCTCATCGCCCTGTCTTACCGAGCAGGACGCAAGGTCCGAACAGAACACAAAGCCTGACAAAACCAAAGCAGAATAAAAAGACAAGAAGCGAAAAAGCGTTCCTCCCCGTTTCGATGGGAAAGAACGCTTTTGTTGTTTTATCCTAGAAAAAGCAAACGCCTCAGCGGTTTTGCGCCCGCTCCTCCCGCGTCCTGGGCTTGTCGAAGTCCGGCAGCAGGAAGGTGCCCACCAGGAAGGTCAGGGAGTAGAAGGCGGTGAAGAGCATGGCCGTCTTCCAGGTGGTCACGTTGGCCAGGTGGACGATGACGGCGTAGACGATCATTTGCAGGATGTACGCCCCCGTCCAGTACAGCGTCATAATGACGGCGACCTTCTGCGGGTTCGCCCCCGGCATCCGGGCCGGCAGGGTGAAGAGGGAGGGCGTGGAGATGAAGATCACAACGCCCATCAGGATGGCGCACGCCGTCGCCACCGCCCCCGACGGGGTCAGGATCATCACGAAGAACGCGATGGACTGGGCAAAGCCAGAGAAGCGGAAGAGGGTGATCTGGCGCTTGAGCTTCTTGGCCAGCACGATGCCGACGATGGTCCCCGGGATGCCGGTGAGGGCGATCATCGTGGAGATAAACTGCGAGTTCACCGTAAAGTCCGGGTGCAGGGGGAAGAGGTAGAGCACGACTGTGTACATGACCAGCCGCCCGGTCATCGTGAAGATGAACTCATAGAGGAACGGCTCTTTCAGGCCGTCCTTGTACCGGTAGAGCTTTCCGCCCGCGCTCTGGTCCGTCTGCTTGGGCGTGGCGGCGATGGGATAGCCCCGCCCGACGATGAGCCACAGGACCAGCAGGATCACGCTGAACAGGCCATAGAACAGGATCACGCTCCGCCAGGAGACCAGCCACGCCCGCACGGCGGAGATGCTGAAGAGCGCGATGAGATTGCCCGTGTTCGGCCCGGCGTTGTTGATGCCGATAAAAATGGGCTGCTGCTTCGGGGAGAAGCAGTAGACGACGTAGGGCGTCATGCAGATCATGAGCACCGCCCCGCCGAAGCCCAGCAAGAACCGGCTGAGAATAACGAACGGGAAGGACGTGGACAGCGCCCCGATGATGACCGCGCAGGTGAGCAGGCAGGAGAAGGCAACGGTCTTCTTCGGCCCCAGCTTGACCAGGATCCAGGCCGCCACAAAGTTGCCCACGATCTTGGCCGCAGAGATGGCGTTGTTCACGGAGGAGGGCACATGCCCCACCCCGAACTCCTGGATCATGTCGTTGGTCACCACAGAGCCGACCATCCAGGAGGCGCTGAAAAACGCATAGGCCAAAAACAGGATGATCTCAATGGCAATGGCTCTACGGGGGCCGATGGTTTTTGGCGGCATGGTTGCAAACCTCCTCCCGTGTCCCGCAAAGCAGCTGCTCTGCGTGCAAGTTAAGTTGCAAAATCAAGGCGGACACTTGAAACATTTCTGTCATTCTACCCTAAATTTACCGATACGTCAAGCCAAAAAACCGAAGGTTTTCAGGAATTTTGACCAAAATATTGTGTATCCTTTAGCACCGGCAATAAAATTTCTAGTTCCCAGCGCCCAGTTTTTTGCTATCCTAAGAGGGAACGCTACGCAAGAAAAGTACCGCAGGAAGGGGGTCGTTTGCCATGGCGCCGCAGGCCGCTCAGACATTCGGATATATGCGCGTGTCCAGCACCGACCAGAACGAGGACCGCCAGCGCCGCGCCCTGGCCGACGCCGCCGTCCCCCAGGAGCATCTGTATTTAGACCGCCAGTCCGGCAAGGACTTCCAGCGCCCCCAGTACCAGCGCCTGGTGAAGCGCCTGCGGGCCGGGGACCTGCTCTGCGTGCCCAGCATCGACCGCCTGGGCCGCAACTACGAGGACATCCAGAACCAGTGGCGGCTGCTCACCAAGGACATCGGCGTGGACATCTGCGTCCTGGACATGCCCCTCCTGGACACCCGCAACGGCAAGGACCTCATGGGGACCTTCATCGCCGATCTCGTCCTGCAAATTCTCTCCTTCGTGGCCCAGAGCGAACGGGAAAACATCCGCACCCGCCAGGCCCAGGGCATCGCCGCCGCCCGCGCCCGCGGCGTCCACCTGGGCCGTCCCCCGGCCCGCGTCCCCCAGGACTTCGACCGCATCGTCCAGGCCTGGCACAGGACCAGTCCATCACCCTGGAAGAGGCCTTGCAGCAGGCCGGGGTGGGCAAATCCACCTTCTACCGCAGGCTCCGCGCCCTACGCACCGGGGAGCAGGTGTGAAATGGTGTCTGGCTTCGCCAGATAATTGGATCGGTGGTACCGCATCATAAGGTGTTGGCTTAGTACACGACGAAGTGCTTGCGGTAGGTGGCCCTCATTCGTCTGCTTCGCAGCCACCTTCCCCCCAAGGGAAGGCTTTGAGTAGTACCATGTATCATAGGAAGGTACAACATTACAAGTTTGTACGGCGTTGACAGAGCCTTCCCCGAGGGGGAAGGTGGGCCGGCGAAGCCGGGTCGGATGAGGGCAACGTCGCGCACCTGAGCCGTAGTGTACTAAGGTAGCTCCGTAAAGTTTCAGAGTACAAATCAAGCTCCATCCCGTGCCCCCTTACTCTTCCGGGGCGACCAGGCTCTTTTTCAGGCGCATATAGGCCTCATAAGCCGGGGTCGTCCCCTCCAGAAAACCGCTTTGGTAGGCGTCACTTTTTTTGATGTCATTTCGATGGAGCAGATTGCTGAGGTTCTCTACGGTGATTCCATTTCGATTGCGAATGATGTGGATGGCGTCGTTCCGGTCATATTCGTCCAGCAGCTCAGGATAATGCGTCGTGAACAGCAAGACCCCACCCTTTCGGTTGAGGCGGCTATCCATAAAAAATCGAAGGAGCGTCGTAACGATCTCTTTGTTGAAGTGGTTTTCGATCTCATCTACCAGAAGATAGCCCCCAGAGCGCAGAACATCCTTCACCATGGAAAAGGTAATGATCCCCTTGATCGTTCCCGAAGAAAGATACTGCTCCAGTTCCCGTGCATCGTGTAGCGTGATCTCCTCCTCTCCCTTGAATTTTAAGTGGATCAAATTGTTCCGGTTTCCCTCTTCAAAGCAGAGCGTTTCAATGGTGGGGTCCAGAAAAGCGATCACCTCTAAGGGGATTGTTTCCGAAACAGGAAGCACATTCACATTCGTATAGGACAGCAGACTGTACAGCGCCAACCGGTCTTTCGTCTGCTTATTGTGGGCAATGATAAAGCTCACATCATCGGGCAAAAACATCTCGTTTTGGCTCCGGACAGACGACGGTGCGATCCCGGAAAAATCCGTCAGATATTTCTTGGACTTTACACTGCTCAGCGGTTTCTCCCACAGAGCTTCCCGGACAATGGCATACACACGCTCCCCTGTTTTTGCGGTTCGCGTCGTGATCTCGGTCTCCAAACAGCAGCTTTTTTGCGCTGCGTCATAAAAGTAGATCCGAAGCACAGCCTTGCTGGCGCTGCCTAGGATCGACCTAGTCTCTATATGGTTGATCGGCTCGTTGTTCAGGATGCTCAGCGCCAGCTGGATCACTTTCAGCACCGAGGTCTTTCCTGAGGCATTGATTCCAATAAACGCATTGGTCGTGTGCAGAAACACGTTTGGTTTTGCAGTCAATGGAAAAAGCGTCTCTCTGTCCTCTTCCCCTACCCTCTGCTGGGCATAGAACACAATGTCCAGCTCTTCCCGAAACAGCGGCAGCCCCTGGGCTACGATACGAAGCAGCTTCATTGTTTCCTCCTAACCACGAGTTTTTCGTGTTTATTTTCTACAAGAGCTAGTATACTAAACTTTCAAAAAATTATCAACGTATTTTTCGTTTTTATAGGCTTTATAAAAGTTCCCTCTCTGCCAGTCGGCGGAGAGGGAACTCTTGACATAATGGACGATTTTACAGGAAGAACGACTGGATCTGCGTGATGAGCACGATGACCATAATGATCGGGATCACAAACCGGAAGCAGAACTTAAAGTACCCCGCTCCCTTAAATTGATGCCCGCTCTGCTCGCACTCGTCCTTGACCAGGTTGGGGAACACCCAGCCCATGAGCAAGCTCATGAGCAGAGCGCCGAGGGGCATCATGATGCCCTCGGTGAGCATGTCGTAGAAGTCCAGCCAGCAGTCGTTCCACATGGCGAAGCCTGCGCTCTCTGTCGTCAGGCCCAGCAGCTCGTAGGGGGCCTTGACCACGGCGCCGCCGCTGCCCAGGGCGTCCAGGGCCACGGGGATGCCGATGAGGAACTGGAGGACGGCGAAGATAAGGGCCGTCTTCTTGCGGTTGGGTTCCTTGCCCTTGTCCAGCTGCCGGTCCACCACGGCGGAGGTCAGCACCTCCATCAGGGCGATGGAGGAGGTGACGGCGGCGATGAAAACCAGGAAGTAGAACAGGAAGCCGATGATGTTGCCGGCCTGGCCGCCCATGCCGTCCAGGAAGACCTTCTGCATGGAGGCAAACAGCAGGCCGGGGCCTTGGGCGTAGTCCACGTTGAAGGCGGCGCAGGCGGGCAGGATCATCATACCGGCCAGGACGGCGAAGATGGTGTCGAACAGGGGCACGATGACGGCGTTCTTCTGCAAGCTCTTCTGCTTGTCCAGGTAGGAGCCGAAGGTGATGTTGATACCCATGGCCATGGACAGGGAGAAGAAGACCTGACCCGACGCCGTCTTCAGCACGTCAAAGAAGCTGCCGGGGTTGGAGAAGAGGCTCATGTCCGGCTTGAACATGAACTTGTAGCCCTCCAACGCACCGGGCTGCATGGCTACAAAAATGATGATGCCGATGAGGATGATGCCCAGCGCCGGCATGACGGCCTTGCTGAACTTCTCGATGCCCCCCTGCACGCCGCCCATGACGATGGCCATGGTGCAGACCAGGAAGAGGGCGAAGAAGAGGATCATGCTCTGGCCGCTGTACAGCAGCCAGCCGAAGAAGCCGCTGCCCTGCCCGGCGAAGCCGTCCGCGCCGAAGATCTGGACCAGAAAGCCCAGGCAGTAGCGCAGGACCATGCCGCCCAGCACCGCGTAGAAGGACAGGATGAGGAACGGCGAGATGACCGCCATCCAGCCGATGAAGGAATACTTTTTGCCCAGGGCCGCATACGCGCCGCCTGCGCCTTTGCCGGTCTTCCGGCCCAGGGCGAACTCGCCCAGCATTCCCACGACGCCCACCAGGGCGACCAGGATGAGGTAGAGGATGAGGAAGGCAAAGCCGCCGGTCTTGCCCATTTTATAGGGGAAGGCCCAGAGGTTGCCCAGGCCAATGGCCGAGCCGATGGCCGCCATGAGGAAGCCGAAGCTGCTCCCCCACTGACCACGTTTGGATGTCTCCATAGTGAATTCTCTCTCCTTAAATCATGATGTGATGTTTTTATAGTTTACCTGATACTAGCAAAAATTTCAAGTTATGCAAGGCATTTTCTCGTCTTTTTGACGAAACTATTTTCTTTTGAGATTTTTCAGGCGCTTTGGGGAAGAAAAATGGCAAAGTAAACAAAAAAACATCCGTTTCCCTCTTTTCAAGTCCGGGAAAATCCGGTAGAATAGAGCAAAATGGGGGAGAATTTTTTCTTGCCCCCATAGAACGAGAACTTTGGCAGAAAAGAGGAGAGCACCCATGCCCAACTACCGTCTCACCCTCTGCTACGACGGCACCCGCTGGAAGGGCTGGCAGAAGCAGGGAAACACCGACCACACCATCCAGGGAAAGCTGGAGACGCTGCTCTCCCGCCTGCTGGACCAGCCCATCGAGGTCGCCGCCTCCGGCCGCACCGACGCCGGGACCCACGCCAAGCGCCAGGTCGTCTCCTTCCGCGCCAAGACCGCGCTGTCCACCCAGGAGATCCTGGACGGCCTGCGCCGCTACCTCCCCGCCGACATCGGCGCTGTCTCCCTGGAGCAGGTCGAGCCGCGCTTCCACGCCCGCTTCTCCTGCACCGGCAAGACCTACACCTACCGCATCTGGAACAGCGACGAGCCGAATGTCTTCGAGCGCAACTACCTCTACCACCTCCACGAACCGCTGGACGTGCCCGCCATGCGCCGCGCCGCCGAGGACCTGTGCGGCACGCACGACTACAAGGCCTTCTGCTCCCTCAAGCGCACGAAAAAATCCACCGTCCGCCGGGTGGACTGCATCACCATCCAGGAGCTTGGCCCGGAGCTGCTCTTCACCTTCGAGGGCAACGGCTTCCTCTACCACATGGTCCGCATCCTGGTCGGGACCCTCCTAGAGGTCGGCCGCGGCAACCTCCGGCCGGAGGAGATGGGGGATATCCTCGTCTCCCAGGACCGCAAACGCGCCGGAGAGACCGTCCCCGCCTGCGGGCTTTGTCTGGTGGATGTGCGGTATGAGAAGTCTTGAGTAAGACACAACTGGTTGGTCCCTTCGGGGACAACCCCTCAGTCAGCTGACGCTGACAGCTCCCCTTTCAGGGGAGCCATTGACGTTGCTGGTTTTATCATACGTTAGTTATAACCTATGCCTCCCCTGAAAGGGGAGGGGGACCGCCGTTAGGCGGTGGAGAGGTGCGCCCCCGGCGCCAGCGTAGTGCATTGCTGTTGTTAGAGTAGGTGGTACAGCCCCTTGGGTACCCTTCTCTCGTAAGTGGTCTGGCCCTTCGGGGAGAACCCCTCAGTCAGCTAACGCTGACAGCTCCCCTTTCAGGGGAGCCATTAGCGTTTCCGTTATAATACATAAGGAGGTCCCGCCATGAAACGACGTCTCCCCCTGATCCTCATTCTGGCGATCCTAGCCGTCCTCGTCATCGCCCTCTTCGTCCCCCGTCCCCTGCTCAAATCCAACGGCGACTATGAGGTCCTCATCGTCCGCTACAACCCCACCTACGACGCGCAACCGACCGACATCCCCACCTTTGACAGCGATGCCATCGTCGCCTGCCTGAGGAATTATAAGGCGGAAAACGCCTTCACGACAACGCCCCCTTCCTCCTCCTACACAGACATCTTGTTGGAGATCACCGTCCGCCAAAAAGTGGACCAGGGGGACGATTGGAAAACCTTCTGGTTGGGCAAAACAAATTACGTCTACTTCGGAAAGTTTATGTACCGCATCCCAGACGGCAACGCCCTCCAGAACGAACTGCTCCAGGTCCTAGACCTGCCCTCAGCTGATTGAAAGGAAAGTTCTCCATGATGGACAACACAAACAACACCCAGGGGATTCAGAAAGCTCCCGACAAGGATATTCTGGCGCTCTCCCGCCGCATCATCGCCCAAAACCGGGAAGCCTATGAGGAACTGTCAAAATAACACTGGCTCCACCAAAAGCGTGGGTAGCTTTTTACCGGAAAGGACCGCTGACTGTAACGTTGCCCTCATCCGACCCGGCTGCGCCGGCCCACCTTCCCCCTCGGGGAAGGCTCTGTCAACGCCGTACAAACTTGTAATGTTGTAGCTTCCTACATACACAAACCCCTCCGGGCCACCGCCCAGAGGGGTTCTTTGCTGTCTAAAATCAGATAAAATAGTTACTCATCATCCTTCATCAGCGTCTCCGCCGCCACGCACAGCAGAATGATGACCGCCCCGACCATGCCCAGCAGGGACAGCCGCTCGTCCAGCAAAATGCGGGAGAAGAGGGCCGTCAGCACCGGGCAGATGCACTGGAGCAGCGCCACCGTGCGGGAGGAGATGTGGCCCAGGGCCGCGTTTTGCAGCAGGTAGCCCGCCACGGTGCAGCCGATGGCCATGTAGACGATGATGCCCCACACCGTCGGCGTGGCGGCGGCAAGCTGCATCCCGCCGTCGAAGGCGAAGGCGCAGACCAGCGCCAGGAGGAAGGAGGTCAGCGCTTGCAGGGCCGTCAGCGTCACGGGGTCCACCCGGTCCAGGGCCTTCTCCCCAAAAATGAGGGACCCGGCCAGAAGCAGGGCGGAGATGAGCGTCAGAATTTCGCCCAGGCCGAAGGCAGACAGCCCGCCCTGCCCGCACAGCAGGTAGAGGCCCACGATCACCAGCAGCTGCACCGGCACATGCTTCTTGCCGAATTTCTTTCGATACACCGCCAGGGCCAGCAGGGGCGTCATAATGGTGGACAGGGAGCGCAGAAAGGCCACAGAGGTCGCCGCCGTCAGCTCCAGGGCGATGTTGCTCAGCACATACGACCCGCCGATGCACAGGCTAGGCAGGAGCCAGTCCTTCAGTGAAGCGGCTTTGATACCCTGAACAATGCGCTTGTTAAAAATAAGTAAGAGGAACAGAAAGGCGATGCCATACCGCACCGTCAGCAGCGAAAAGACCGGCAGGACCTCATACGCCGCCTTGGAGATGGGGTCGCCGAAGCCATACAACACGCTTTGCAGGAAGATGAAAAAGAAGGGCAGCCAGCGCAGGGAGATCCCCTTTTTCAGCGGCAGCCGTGCCGGTGTGGGTGCCATGGACCATCGCCTCGTTTCGTCAGGTTTCATCCCGTTTGGGGACGTTTTGTCTCTTCTTTTATTATAGACACGCCCCGCTCCCCTGACAAGTCGGGAGACTGCATAAACCTACCAGTTTACTCGGCTCAGTTTCCCTTACAAGCTCTCCAAATATGCTTTCACGGGAAAGGGCTGGACCTGCTCGTCCTTTCTCAAATACAGCGGGTGGTGGGGGTGGCCCTTCTTCGACCGCTTCCCCGCGCACAGCCACCGGGCATGGAATTCCTCCCCGATGGCGATCATGTCCCGCAGGCAATCCTTCAAATAGGGCCGCTGCTCAATGATGGTCCCCCAGGCCGCCCAGACCGCCGGGGTGTACCCCTCCCCCACCTGAGAAAGTACCCAGCGAAAGGCCGCCATGTTCTCCCGGTGCAGGGCTTCGTTGCAACGCTCGTCCATGTCCTGGGGCCGGGTGGCCCGCTGGGCGTAGACATTGAACATCAAAAAGCTGTCAAACCCATTCCCCTTGGCGATGCGCTCCACGGACTTCAAGGTGTTGTCCAAGGCCCCCGGCGCAGCCGTCGAGGGGTTGATGCCAATACAAATGAGCGGATTGGCCCCCTTCGTGCCCAGCAGATACCGGTACTCGGCGTAGTGGTCGGGGATGTAGAGCCAGCTGTCGCGGTCAAAGTCGTCGTTCGTGGGGACTTGCGCCTGCGCGAAAGAGAGGATGTCCAGGGCCTGGCTGGGGCAGGTGGGAATGTGCATAAAAATCTTCCTTTGTTTTTGGTTTTGTTTTTTTGACGGGTCTCTTGCATTTCTCGAAAATATCTTCTATGATACTAACACGACTGAAGGGGGTTTGTCGAGTACACTTCTCACAACAGCAATGCACTACGTTGGCGCCAGGGGGCGCACCTCTCCACCGCCTAACGGCGGTCCCCCTCCCCTTTCAGGGGAGGCATAGCTCAACGTAATGTATTACTATAAAAAGGCTCCCCTGAAAGGGGAGCTGGCCGCGAAGCGGTCTGAGGGGTTGTCCCCGAAGGGCCCGACCACCCGAAAAAAAGCATCCCCCACAAATTCATTCCCCCGAAAGGAGGCCCACCCATGCCCCGCACGAAAAACCTTGACCTCACCCAAGGTATCATCTGGAAACAACTGCTGCTGTTCCTGCTCCCCATCGCCGCAGGCACGCTCTTTCAGCAGTTTTACAGCACCGTCGATGCCATCGTGGTGGGCCGCTTTCTCGGCTCCGACGCCCTGGCCGCTGTGGGCGGCTCGGCGGCGGTGATCGTCCAGCTGGTGGTGGGCATCTTCACGGGCCTTTCCTCCGGGGCCACCGTCGTCATCTCCCACGGATACGGGGCCGACGACCAGGAAAAACTAACGCGGGCGGTCCATACGTCGATCGCCTTCAGTCTCCTCGGTGGCATCGTCATCACCGTCGTGGGCATCCTGCTCACCCCGCAGTCCCTGGTCTGGCTGAAAAACCCCCAGGAGATCATGGCCGACGCCACGCTCTACCTCCGCTGGTACTTCGTCGGCACCATCCCCATGCTCCTGTTTAACATGGGCTCCGGTATTCTCCGGGCCGTGGGCGACTCCAAGCGGCCCCTGTACTATCTCATGCTCTGCTGCCTGCTGAACATCGTGCTGGACCTGGTCTTTGTGGCGGGCCTTCACTTCGGCGTGGAGGGCGCGGCCATCGCCACCTCCCTCTCCAACCTGGTCAGCGCCCTGCTCATCCTGACCCAGCTGGCCAAGGCCAAGGAGGGCTACCGCTTCCGGCCCAAGCAGACGAAAATTCATCGCCCGACCCTGACCCACATCCTGGGCATCGGCGTCCCCGCCGCCGTGGAAAGCTCCATGTACGCCGTCTCCAACCTGTTAATTCAGGTCCCCATCAACAACCTGGGCACGGACGCCGTGGCCGCCTGGTCGGCCACCAGCAAGGTGGACGGCATCTACTGGTCCCTCATCGTCTCGTTCGGCGTGGCGATCATGGCCTTCGTGGGCCAGAACTACGGGGCCGGGAAATACGACCGCATGAAGGCGAGCGTCAAGGTCTGCATGCAGATCGCCATGGGCACGACCATCGTCCTGTCCGTCCTGCTCATGATCTTTGCCAAATATTGCTTCCTGCTCTTCACCGACAACCCCCAGGTGATCCAATACGCCACCCAAGTCGTCTATTACTTCGCCCCCTTCTACTTCATCTGGACCGTCATCGAGGTCCTGGCCAACGCCCTGCGGGGCGCGGGGGATGCGCTGGCGCCCATGGTCATCAGCGTCGGCGGCGTGTGCGGCCTGCGGATCTTATGGGTCTTCCTGGTGGTCCCCCACTGGCCCACTCTGCTGGGCATCTCCATCTGTTATCCCCTCTCCTGGGTGCTGACGGCCCTCCTGCTCATCCTCCGCTACCGCCGGGCGAAGTGGCATGAGAAGGCCAACCGCACCGTGCTTCAAAAGGAGGCGTGACCCATGCTGACCAAGCCCACCCCGCGCTTTGTCGCCATCCAGAGCAGCTATTGGGCCTGCTACTGCTGCATCATCAGCTTTTCCAGCGTTTACCTGCTGGACCAGGGCTTTTCCAACGCCCAGGTCGGCCTGGTCATCAGCCTCGGCGGCCTGCTCTCGGCCCTGCTCCAGCCCCGCGTCTCGCGGGCGGCTGACCGGCTGAAAAAGCTGAGCCTCCGCCTCTTCTGCGCCGGGGTCGCGGGCATCGCCCTG
>OLRQ01002115.1_pt1 | contig 13187 bp, 7 predicted proteins | sample 1671971 | NCBI WGS metagenome assembly OLRQ01 (sample SAMEA3136631, study PRJEB25190) | human gut metagenome | biome: human gut; feature: human-associated habitat; material: faeces | place: Austria | collected 2013 | reverse complement strand
GAATCATTCTTATTTTTCTCTTTGGTTATCTGCCTTTGTTCGGTCTTGTCATTGCTTTTAAGAACGTCGATTACTCAAAAGGAATCTGGGCCAGCGACTGGGTAGGCTTAAAAAACTTTGAATTTTTCTTCAAATCCAATGATGCGCTTCGTGTGACGCGCAATACACTGGTCATGAATGCGCTTTTTATCGTATTTACTCTGATTGTTTCTGTGTCCGTTGCGATTATGCTGTACTATGTGGGCAGAAGAATGCTCCGGGTAACGCAGACCATTCTGTTTCTGCCCTATTTGATTTCCTGGGTTGTGGCCAGCTATGCGCTGGAAGCTTTTATCGATGCCAGGTACGGAGTCGTCAATCAGTTTCTCAATTTTCTGGGACTTAAAAATATCAATTTTTATTACCTGCCGAAATGGTGGTATCTGATTATTGTCATCTGCTATATCTGGAAATCCGCGGGCTATTATTCGATTCTCTATTACACAAGGCTTCTGAGTGTCGATCCTTCCCTGTATGAAGCGGCGGAGATCGATGGGGCGAGTACCTGGCAGAAGATCCGCTACATTACGCTCTATATGCTGCGGCCGCTGATTATTATGCTGTGTCTGATTCAGATCGGTAATATTTTCTATTCCGATTTCGGTATGTATTATTTCCTTACCAAAGACAATGGTATGCTCTATTCGGTTACGGATGTCATAGATACCTACATCTTCCGTGCCCTGAAAACCGTCAACGATCCCGGTATGGGAGCTGCCGTCGGCCTGTTCCAGTCTCTGATGGGCTTCATTCTGGTGCTGGCTTCCAATGCGGTAGCGAAAAAAATTGATGAAGAAGGCGCAATTTTCTAGGAGGAAGAATATGAAGAAAAGAATTAAAGTTTCTCAGGTGGCCCTCTACGGGATACTGACCCTGATTTCTGTCCTTTGGATCATTCCGGTACTCTTCATTTTTTCGCTCTCTGTCACACCGGAAACGAGCCTGAGCGAGGTAGGATATCGGCTGATCCCGAAGGAAATCACGTTTGATGCATATACATATATCATCAAAAATCCGGCGCAGATTTTGAACTCTTATAAAATATCGATCATCGTGACTGTGATTGGAACCGTGGCCGGTCTGATGTTTACCACAGGAATCGCCTATGCGATGTCACGAAAGGATTTCAAGCTTGGAAAGCACATTACCCGTTTTGTGATGTTCGCGATGCTGTTCCACGGAGGACTGATTCCGACGTATATCGTTGTCACCCAGGTCCTTCATCTGGGAAATACCCTGTGGGTTCTGATTCTCACGATGCTGGTATCGCCCTGGAATATTTTCCTGATGAAAAGCTTTCTCTCCAGTATTCCGACGGAGCTTCTGGAGGCCAGCTTTATCGACGGAGCGACGGAGTATCAGACCTACTTTAAGGTAGTTCTTCCGCTGGCGAAGCCGGGCCTTGCGACTGTTGGTCTGCTGATCCTGTTCAGCTACTGGAACGACTGGTATCAGGCCATGCTTTACATCGATAACATGGATCTGGTTCCGCTGCAGCTTCTGCTGTACAAGATCATCTCAAATATTCAGTTTGTACTGCAAAATTCCTTTTACTTGGCCAGCGAGGGAGGAAGCTTCCCGACGATTGCAGCCCGAATGGCGACCTGCGTGATCGCGATCGCGCCGATGCTTCTTGCATTCCCGTTCTTCCAGAAATATCTGGCAAAAGGACTGACGCTGGGTTCTGTAAAGGGCTGATGCCAATAGGAAACTATTGTTATGTATAGGGGGCGAAAAAAGATGAATCCAATTTTACCACTTGCGTATGTGACACCGGATGTGGAGGCTCATGTGTGGCCGCAGGATCCGAACAGGGTCTATTTATACTGTTCAAACGACCGGATTGACGGGGGGGGTGGAATGTCGCCCTGTCAGCATTGCTTTTCTTCCGAGGATTTGGTACACTGGACTGATCATGGAGTTGCTTTTGATGCCAGTACGGCAATTCCATGGGTGTCTATGACTGACTTGCCGGCCATCGACGTGGCAGAAAAAAACGGCCGCTGGTACTATTATTTTACCGTTCACTCTCTTTTACGGGAAAGGAAGTTTCCTTTGTCTGCGAGGCGGCCAGCTTTGAGTCCATTACGCAGCTTGAAATCCGTCTGGATGCCGCCGATGGTCTCTGCATCGGCGTGTGTGAAATCGACCATTCCGGAGGCTGGGCAGACTAGAAGGAATATCAGTGCGGAATTTCAACGGTTTCTCCCGTTTTTTCCTGGGAATGTGAGACGGAACGGCAGTTTACCGTTCAGATGTCGTCGAACCCGAAGTTTCAGAGTGCAGTGATGTATCTCGATACGAGAAACTGTTACTGTATCTATGACGGGGTTTCACTGCAGGCAGGAAAAACCTATTACTGGCGGGTACGAAGCGGGGTCGGTGAATGGACAGAAAGTCAGTTTACAACTATCTAATGTAGGAGGAATACCAAGCGATGAAATACGAATTTCCAAAAACATTTCTCTGGGGCGCAGCGACGGCGGCTGCACAGATTGAAGGTGGAGCCTATGAAGACGGCAGAGGCCCTTCGATCTGGGATGCATTTGCTCATCTTCCCGGCAGAATCAAGAACAATGATGTGCCGGATGTTTCCTGCAATTCTTATCATCTCTACGAGAAAGATATTGAGATGATGAAGAAAATAGGGCTTAAAACCTACCGTTTTTCTTTTTCCTGGTCCCGTATCATTCCGGATGGAACAGGAGAAGTCAATCCGGCAGGAATCGAGTACTATAAGAAGCTGATCGCTGCCTTGAAGGCAAACGGAATTGTGCCGAATGCGACGATGTACCACTGGGATCTTCCCTATGCTCTGCAGATTCAGGGCGGCTTTGGCAACCGTGAGTGCGTGAAGTGGTTTACAAATTATGCGAAGGTTCTGCTGGATAACTTCGGTGATGATGTGGATCTCTGGGCGACTTTCAACGAGCCGATTGCGGTTTATGTGGGAACTGCTTATGGCTTTTTTGCCCCGGGTCTGAAGAATGAAAAATATGCCCGCCAGTCTCTGCACAATCTCCTGCTCTGCCATGGAGAGGCGGTGAAACTTTTCCGTACCTATTCCTTTGCCCATGCGAAGATAGGTATTGTGGTGGATATCTGGAAACATTATCCGGCCCGCCCGGGAAACAAAGAGGACGAGGAGAGAGCCATTTTCAACAACGAGATCGCAGGCTACGGCATGTTCCTTCATCCCCTGTTTCTGGGAGGCTATTCTGATGAGCTGAATGCCTACCTTGAAAAAAATGATCTGGTTCCCAGGATGGAAGAGGGCGATTTTGATGTGATGCATCAGAAGCTGGATTTCTACGGACTGAATTTCTACAACGGACTCTATGACAATATGGAGGAGATCCGAAAGAGAGAGGAGATACTGAAGGCAGGTGGAAACTATCAGGATCGTCCGGAGCAGCATCCGGAAGCGCTCCGCGATGTGTTGCATATGGTGGTGGAAAAATATCATGTGGATATTCCGATTTACATCACAGAGAACGGTCTTCCCCAGGAGGACGGCCCGATGGAGGAGGTTCTCAACGATCAGGAAAGAATCGATTATGTAAGACAGGTTCTGATTGCGCTTCATGGCGCGTTGGAGGACGGTATCAATGTCAGAGGCTATTATCTGTGGTCTCTCATGGACAATTTCGAGTGGTCTGCCGGTTTCTCACCGCGCTATGGCCTTTGCTACACGAACTATGAGACGGGAGAGCGTATCCCGAAAAAGAGCGCCGGCTGGTACAGCGGCGTGATCAGCGAGAACGGTTTCGACTGATCTGAAAAAAGAAAAGCCTCCGCGGACATGCGTAAAAACATGTTTCCGCGGAGGTTTTTTTGCCGTTTTTACAGCGTTTTGGCAACCTCACGAAGGATCTTCTGGCTGGCCAGCGGGATGCGGCCCAGGCCGTCGGGACCTACGTTTAAGAGGTAGTTGATTCCCATGCTGTTCAGTTTCTTCTTGTTGGCAGCGATCACAGCGGCATCTTTCCAGTGCTGGTCGCGGGCACAGAAGCCCCAGGAATCGTTCATCGTGGCAGCGGTCTCGTAGAGGCCGTAGGGAGAGGGCTTGAAGCCGTCGATGCCGTTCATCAGGGACGGGTCAAACTCTACATTTTCCGGCATGGAATCCGGGATCTCATTGTCGCCCAGAGATACATAATCGTAAGCACCGTTGCCCAGACGGGAGTTGATGAGGCAGTCCGGCTGATATTTCTTGATGGCCTCGAAGAGCGCGCGGCTCTGATTCTCTTTCAGGGTCATGGGCATATCGAACCAGATCAGGCAGAGATCGCCGTAGTTGCGGAGAAGTTCCTCCACCTGCGGGTAAATCTTGTTCTCAAAGCAGAGATCGAAGTTCTTGTGTGCGGTGTCCGGGAAATCCCAGCTGTTCTCCCAGGTCACGCCCTGGCTCGGGATATGGTTGGACAGGTAGCCGCCGCCGTTGGGCTCATGCCAGTCCAGATCCTGAGAGTAGTAAAGACCCATTTTCAGGCCGTGTTTGTAGCAGGCCTCGCCGATCTCGGCAACGACGTCGCGGCCGAAGGGAGTGGCGTCCACCACATTGTATTTGTCTACTTTGGAATGGAACATAGCGAAACCGTCGTGATGCTTGCTGGTCACAACGAAATATTTCATTCCGCAGTCTTTTGCCAGTTTTACCCATTCTTCTGCGTTGAAGAATACAGGGTTAAATGCTTTGGTCAGTTTTCCGTACTCGGCGTTGGGGATAGCCAGATGAGCCTGAATCCATTCTGCGTAAACGCCGCTGTAACGGTCCTTGTACTCGCCGGCCAGCAGGGAATAGAGTCCCCAGTGTACCATCATTCCGTACTGTGCCTCTTTGAACCATTTTCTCATGTCCATATCGTGTAACTCCTCCTTAGATAGTCTTTGTACTTCCAGTATAGGTGAAATTACCGATTTTTCAAGAGACAAAATCCGCACGGAAGCAGGCTATTTTTTGTTCTGCCATACAGATTTTCCAGGTTACACAAGAAAGATAAAATCGTTGTCCGGATAGGCCTCCATGATGGCGTTTTTCTGCTCTTCCGTGCAGTTGATGCTCTTAAGGGAAGGAAGCCTGTCGAGCCCCTCATAGGAGAGACAGGCTGCCCCGTAGATATGAAGGGTCTTAAGACCGGAAAGGCGCTCAAGCCCCGAGAAGTCCTCAATCTGCCAGCTGATGAGGGTAAGATCCGTAAGGGCAGGAAGATCCACGGAGCCGATCACGAGGCTGGAGGTATTGTCTCCCCGGAAAAAGAGAGTCGTAAGTTTGGAAAAGCCATTGAGGGAGGAGAGGGGAAAATCATGGGAATAATGAAATTCCAGCTCGGTAAGGTTCATTCCGCTTAAGGCCTCGGCCGTGGACTGGGTCATGGAATCCAGGGTCAGGGAAGTCAGATTCTTAAGGAAGCGAAGCTCGGTGTAATCGTTAAGCTTCGTGCCGAAAAGATTCAGCTTTTCCAGCGAATCCGAAAGGAGGGGCTTGATGGTGGAAACCTTCGTCTCGCCAAGGTCCAGATTCTTAAGGGCCGGAAGGGGAGCGAGAGAGGAAAGGTCCTCGATTTCCAGCGTGGAAAGGTTCAGGCTCTCAATATGAGAATTTCCACTTAAGGGGGTAAGATCCGTCAGCGGATTGTATCCCAGGCCCAGTTCTTTTATCGTTGTGTCCTTCAGGGGAGAAATATCAGAGATCTGCTGGTTGTAGAGGCTTAAGACGGTGAGGTTTGGCATATGGGTGATATCTTCCAGAGAAGAGATGGTTCCGCGCTGTTTGTAGAGTTCTGCGTTCCGCGTGGCTTCATCGTAAAACCAGATGGAACTTCCGAGGGACTGAAATTCGCTGTCAGAGGAAAAAATCTGAAGGCCGAAAATGTGAAGCTCCGTCACTTTTTCGAGATCGGAAAGCGTGAGAAGCCCTTCCGGTTTGTTGAGCATGGAGCGTACGGCCGCTTCGATGAGAGGTTCCGTGAAGGTATAGCTGTCTTCCTTCTGGAAAATCGTCTCCGGAAGGGAAATTTTCCCGGAGAGTCTCCAGCCGGCCGCCAGTCCGGCGCCTGCTGTGAAAAGAAAGAGAAGGAAATAGGGCAGGCGGGAACGGCTGTGTTTTTGAAAAGGGGGAACTGCAATTGGAATAGGTTGGGAAGAAAAGACAGAAGGGTACCGGGCTTTCAGAAGGTCCGGAAGCAGTTCCTCCGTGGTCTGATATCGTTTGTCGGGGTCGAACATCGTGGCTTTGGTGACGATCTGGCGGACCGGCTCGCTGAGCTCCATAAGAACCGCATTTTCCGGTTTGTACTCTCCGGTGATGCAGTAGAGAAGCAGGATTCCCAGGGAATAAATGTCGCTTCGAAGATCCGTCTGCTGGTAGCCGAACTGCTCCGGCGGAGCGGTAAGCCGGGTTCCCATGACCAGCGTATCGCTTGTCTTTGAGGAATTGAGGAAGCGGGAGATGCCAAGGTCGATGAAATGGCATTTTCCAAAGCTGTCCACGATGACGTTCTGGGGTTTGATGTCCCGATGAAGCAGGGACGGGGTCAGAGTATGCATAAAATGAAGAATCTCTGTCAGTTCGATCAAATACTCCAGGGCCGTCGGTTCGGCGAAGCCCGGGCGTTCATAGTTCGACTCACAGAGTTCCTCCAGACTTTTTCCTTCTATATAAGAACGGATATAAAAACAGGTTTCCCCATACCACTCCAGGAGAATGGGCCGGGGAAAAGAGGCTGCAAAGGGCGAATCGGTCTGATGAATCATCTCCAGGACCATTTTTTCCTGGAGAAGGGATTTGGACAGAAGAGGATCGCTGGCAGTCTTGAGGAGGACGGTCTTTCCGCTGCTTCTGACAGCGATGAGACAGGTAGAAGCCTGCTCCGAATATTTCAGACAGGAAACGAGCTCGTAATGTTCTGCGAGAGGGTCAGGCAGGATGAGATCTTTCATAGGCAGTTCCTCCGGATTCAGTCGTTGGATTCCCGGTAGAGCGGCGTTTCCTGAAGACTGAGCAGCAGTTCGTTAGCCTGCTGCATGGTGTATTTTTTCTCGATGGCAAAGATGATCGCTGCATCACGGCGTACTTTTGGGTAAAGACTGCCGTGGCCGGCAAGTCTTAAAAGCTGGCTGGTCTCCGTGAGGGTCGCTTCCATGCAGAGGCAGATCCGAAGGACGATATTTCTCCCCGGGGTTTTGAAACCGCTGAGAAGATGATAAAAATAGGATCGTTCGATGCCGCTGCGCTGGATGATGTCCTTGGCAGTCAGTTTGTGTTTTTCCATAGTCTCGTACAGATAATGGCAGAAGACGGGTGTCTCCATTTCGTCCTGCCAGATATTTGTCACCTCAGAGAACTGTCCGGATTTCTTGATGATGGACAGGAGCTGGGAGGTGGTCAGCTTTTTTTCAGTATCCGTGTGTTTCACAGAGCTTCCTCCGGTTGTAATTTTCACCAACAATGATTTGCGAAATTTGTTTAAAAATAACTGTTGTTATACATTGAAAATTCATAGATTTTCAAGGGACAATAACATTATTACTAAGTATAGCACAGGCCGGAAAAAATGGACAGTGTCCGGCTGGAAATGCCCGGAAAAGTCTTCTGTCAGGACACCAAATAGCGAAAACGGGATGCTATACTCAAGTCAAAAGAGAACGGAAAGGAGACGTTTTATGAAAAGAAGAAAAGTTGCAATGCTGATGGCTGTGCTGATGACCGCTTCTTCTTTGTCGGGAAGCTATGTTTCAGCGGCATCCATAGAAGATATGGAAGTAACGGCGGAAGAGATCGCGGTTCAGAGCCAGGAGACCGAAAGCGAAGCGGTGCAGATGGCAACAGAAGGAACAGAGCTTCCGACCGAAGAGGCTTTGGTTCTGGAGAAAACCGAGACTATTCAGGCAGAAATGAAAACAGAGAGCGCCGCACCGGAAGTTGCTGAGAGCGAGATATCTGTACCGAAAAGCGAAAACTCTGAGACCGAGAGCTCCACACCGGAAAGCGAAAACTCTGAGAGCGAGAGCGCCGCACCGGAAAGTGAACCTTCTGAGACAGAGACTCCGGCATCGGAAACAGAATCCGAGACGGAGGCACTGACAGAAACAGAGACGGAAACACCTCCGCCAGAAGAGGCTGCCGAAGTACTTGGGAGCGGGATCGCGGACACGGAGCCGGGGATCGCGGTATTTTCCGGGGAAACAGTAGAGTATTCCATTATATCTGCCGGCGGTTCTGACAAGCTGCTGAACGACGAGGGTTACGAGATCAATCCATTCCTGGGTGCTCTGGTGAATTTTTCAAGTCAGGGTGGAATCTTCCTGCTGAGGAGAACCAGCTACGCAGATGGCAGGAGCGTTGAAGAGGAGGTGGAGGATCTCTATGCAGAGGGAATCCGCTGGCGCGCCGAGTATGATGAAAATGAATGGGAGCGGGTCGATGAGTCGGAAGATGGCACAGGTCTCCCGGAGCTGCAACGAAAATCTGATGGAAAGATCAGTGTGACGATTTTTGCAGAGAGATATGTAGAAGAAAGCGGCTGGGAAATAGTTGCTGAAAAAGAATTTACTTTTAACCCGGTGGAGTATTCCGTAGACTTTGAATACAGTTATGGCGGAGAAGATGCACACTTCCTGTTTTATGGAGACAGAAGCGAAGAACTTACACTGACACTCAATACGGAAGGGCTGACTGGTCTTAAAGATTACAAAATCGAGTGGGCGGTGATACAGGACAAAGATGAGACCAAGGAACCCACCTGCGTTGATGTTTCCGTTTCCGAAGACGAAGATTCCATAACGCTTACACCGATGGAAGATTTTAATGAAGAAGGTCACGGACTGGATGTTGAGGCGAAGGTTTTAAAAGACGGGAAGGAGATCACAGCTGCGGGAACGCATCTCGATGTGATTCCCACGAAACTGGATGCATCGAGACTTCAGCTTGAAAATGAGGTGCTTCTGCCAGGCGAAAGCTTTGAACTCAGCAAAGATTTTGAGTTTGAGGTCTGGGTACGCGATCCGAAGCATTTGTGGGAAGAGAGCGTGAACGTACAGCTTACCGGCGTAAGAATCAATGATCCGGACGAGATCTTCAGCTATAATGGAAATGAAAATGGAGTTGTTCAGCCGGATGAAGATGGTCAGTATTGTATTAGGGCAAAAAGCGAAGAGGAATCAAAAACCGGAAGCGCAGATGTTTTTCTTTACTTTGCAGGGGTTGCTGATGAGTATCAGGATATTAATGGAGAATGGCAGTTCTCACTCACTGTGAATACGGAAAAATACTGTGTAGACTCTGCCTACAGCACACAAAAGGGCCAGATGATATGCGGCAGTGGACAGGATATCTTTACTTCTGTATATCGTGAGTGGTATGGGTCGGATGGAGACACCGAGAGGGAAGAGATCACGGATTATACGGTAGAAGTGGGAACGGATTATGATCAGGAACTGGTAACGGCTACCGTATCCGAAGATCAAAAGACTATTCATGTGGAAGCGCACGAAAATGAAGGCGGAACAGATATTCCCGTTTATTATAAAGTAGGCGATCAGAAAATCGGAAAGGCAGCCATTTATGTAAATGTGTCTAAAGATGTCTATCAGCTGGAACCTGAGTTTCTGGCAGATGAAAACGGAAAAGCAGTAAATCCGCTGAAAGGAGAGATTTTAGACCTTCCCGCGTTTGCAGAAGAGTTTAAAGTGTACCATTTGCACTACAATAAAGAGACCAGAGACGTGGAGAAAACAGCGGAGCCGGAAGAAAACATCCGCTATCTGGTAGGATATAACGGAGATGTGTGGAGCCGCGAGGATGATTTTGCCGAGGACTCTGCCGAGGATTATAGTCTGCCTGTTTTGAGAAGGCTGGAAGACTGTGAAACCAGTATCTGGATTACGGCAGAAATCAATCTGGCAGAGCCGGATTCTGAAAAACCAAGTTGGAGCTATGCTGCTGATCGGAGTTATACATTTGATTCCGTACATTGTGAGGTGGATCTTGAGTACAGCTATGGCGAAAGAGACAATTGCACCCTGTTTTACGGCGAAAGAGGCGAAGCGCTGACCCTGACTCTGAATAAGGATGGCTTAAATGGTCTTACGAAATATGATACACAGTGGATTGTGACCCAGTACTGTGACGGTGAAGAAAGAGACGTTACCGCCGTTAACTATGATGATCAGGACAACGATCAGATTACACTGGTTCCTACGGCTGATTTCCCGGAGGATGGCAGCTGGATTCATGTAGAAGCGAAGATTATGGTACAGGAAAATGAGATCGCTTCCACAGAGACAGATATTGGTCTGGCGGCGACAGAATGTAACCTTCAGGATTCCCTTCCTGGCGACCGCGTACTTCTGCCGGACTGGAGCTATGACATTGACAGAGAATGCTGGGTTTATGTACGGGATATCAGACATCCCGAAGGAGTAAGTGTACCGGTTCAGATCACCGGTGTTTCCGTGGACGATGGCGTGCTTCGCTGTGATGTGGATGAAAGCGGAGTTCTCATACCGGATGAGGAAGGAAATTATCACGTTTATGCGGTAAATGAGGAGGGAAGTGTCAAGTCTGGAACTGCGGAACTGACGCTCTCTTATAACTACACAGAAGACGAAAACTATAAGATCAGCGGCGAATGGAAGGCTGCTGTCATGGTAGAAAGGGAAAACTACGACATAAATTTCTACTATGGCACAACCTGGCATATGCAGCCGGGGGACGAGCAGGATATTACGACTTCCGTTCATCACAACTGGTACGATCTGGAGGAGGGCAGACACAAGGATGAAGATGTAAAAGATTATACCGTTGAGGTGGCCCTCGATGCGGAATGGACAGATTTTGACGAGGAGCTTCTGGATGTGAGCGTGGCGGATGACGGTCAGACGATCCATGTGAAGGCAAAGAAAAAAATGGGTGGAACGAACATTCCGGTCCGTTATCTTGTCGGAGATCAGGAGATTGGTCAGGCAAACATCTGGGTGGATGTTTCCGAGGAATATTATGTGATCGAGCCGCAGGAACTGAAATCCAATCCGCTGATCGGTGAGACCCTGGATCTTTCTCAGGTGGAGTTTAAGGTTTATCAGGTAATTTATAATCCGGATAAGGGAGAAAAGACCACATTTGAAGTACCGGCAGAAGAGCTCCGCTTCTGGGCAAAATACGATGATAATGCCTGGATTCGCACAGATGAAGGCGATGAATACACCCTTCCGGTTCTGAAAAGAAAAGGAACCTGGGGAACCAGCATAAATGTCATTGCGGAGATGAATTTTGCGGGTGAGGATTCCAAAGAAGATGACTGGCAGCAGATCGGCGACTCTCAGAATTACTGGTTTGACGGATTTGAGTATCAGCTGGACCTTGCTTACAGCTACGGCGGACCGGAAAATTCCAGAGTCTATGTCGGCGCACCGTTGACCCTGACAGCTAAGATTGATCCGGTCATCGAATGGAATGAGGATATTTCCATTGAATGGAAGGTCTTTGTTTATGATGAAAACGGCGAGCGCAAGGATCTCGATCCGGAATCTATAAGCTGTACAAAGGATGGTCCGTCTCTTACCATAACGGCTAAAGATGGTTCTCAGGGAAACTGGTTCCAGGCAGAAGCTGTTGTAATGGCTTATGGCCAGGAGATCGCCCGCTGTGAGTACAGCATCGAAGTGCGCGGTGAGAGCTACTATTTTACCGGCATGGAGAATATGAGCGTATGCCTGTTCATCGACCAGAAAAACGGTCCCTTCTTTACAAGAGATACCAATGGCAAGATCTGGATGGAAACTTATCAGGAAAGTGGAGAGTATCCGGAGGGAAAACGTACAAAAGTAGAGGTAACAGGAATCGAGGAAGACTGCGAGGAGGGAAATAAACTTCTTCAGATCACGGACAATGAAGAAGGGATCCATATCCTGCCTCTGGGAAAAACAGGTCAGACATCCATGCGCTTCCTGCTTGTGGATGAAGAAGGAAACGAACTTCCGTCGATCAGCTGCGAGGCTTATGTGCAGGAGGATTATATCAACATCATCGACATTGAAGTGAAGCGGGAATCCGGCGAAGGCACCTGTCTTCTTCCGGGAGAAACGCTGAAACTTCAGCCGGTGCTTGCACGGCTGTTCACAGATGAAAACGGAGAGATTCAGCAGGAGCCTCTGGAAGCATCCGATTATCATATCGTTTATACTGATTATGATGAAAATATCATTCGGGTAGATGAGGATGGAACGGTTCACACGGTTGGCCGTGGAGACAGCTGGGTTACCGTACAGGTTCTGGATGCAGAAGAACAGGAGCTTACCTCCAATGGCCTGAATATCACAGTTAAAGGAAAGTATTATCAGCTGAAGACCGAAAAAGAGAACTTGCAGGTGCTGGCGCCCGGAGAGAGCCTGAAGGAGCAGTTCACTCCTTATGTATACAGTATCAGCAGGCCGGAAGGAAAAGAAACTGAAGACGGAACCTTTGTGATCCGGGAGATTTTAAACAATACAGAGGGCGTTCATACTTCCATAAGTGAGACAGGTCTTCTGAGCGTGAGCCTGGATAAGGATACCACTCTGAGAAAAGGCAGCATTCAGTCTATGGAGATCATAGTGGAATATCGGGATGCGGACGGAAATTATCTGGCAGATAAGAACTATATACTTATTCTCTGCAATCACGACGAAAAAGTTATAGATCATAAGGATGCGACCTGTACGGAAGATGGCTATACAACCTATGAGTGCAATGTGTGCGGCTCCACCTGGAAAGATACCCTGCCTGCAGCGGGTCACGCCGAAGTAGCAGACGCAGCCGTAGAAGCAACCTGCGAGACCGCCGGAAAGACGGAAGGAAGCCACTGCACGACCTGCGGAAAAGTGCTGAAAGCGCAGGAAACGATCCCTGCAAAAGGCCACACCGCAGTTACCGACGCCGGAGTGAAAGCTACCTGTGAGACCGCCGGAAAAACGGAAGGAAGCCACTGCGCGACCTGCGGAAAAGTGCTGAAAGCGCAGGAAACGATCCCTGCAAAAGGCCACACCGCAGTTACCGACGCCGGAGTGAAAGCTACCTGTGAGACCGCCGGAAAAACGGAAGGAAGCCACTGCGCGACCTGCGGAAAAGTGCTGAAAGCGCAGGAAACGATCCCTGCAAAAGGCCACAC
>OLRQ01002112.1_pt1 | contig 13195 bp, 7 predicted proteins | sample 1671971 | NCBI WGS metagenome assembly OLRQ01 (sample SAMEA3136631, study PRJEB25190) | human gut metagenome | biome: human gut; feature: human-associated habitat; material: faeces | place: Austria | collected 2013 | reverse complement strand
CCTATCATATACTACTTGGAATGATTTTTCAAGAAGATTTTGTAAGTATTTTTTCGAAAAACAGTCCAGTGAGAAACCAGACCGGGAGATAGTCCAGACGGATGATTCCTTTGTACTGATGGGGCACTCCAGAATAGTCCCAGGGGCACATGTGAAAAGCCTGCAGGATAGAACCGCTGGTAAATTCTGCCAGGTAAAATCCGGCAGTATAAAGGGAGCCGCGCAGAAGTGCCGGAAGGCTTTTCAGCTTTTTGTATACAGGCAGAATCAGGGATGCACAGCCATAAATGGGGAACATAAGAAGAGAGGTAGTGCCTTTCATGGAAGCATCTCCCCGGAGCAGGGAATGGAGCCCGGTCCAGAGAATCTCCAGACACAGGCCAGTAAAACCACAGAAGAGAAAAGGGTATTTTTTCATATGCTTGGTCTCCTTGGGTAAAATGATAAAAATAACATTCCCATTCTTGCTAAATTTATGCTGCAAGGTTATAATGGAGAGAAAAAGATATTTGATAAACGAGGAGCTTTTATTATGAACTATCAGGAATGCCGTGCATACATCGATGATTCGGCGAAATACGGTTCTGTGCTGGGACTTGATAATATGCGTGAAATGCTGGACAGGCTTGGAAATCCACAGGATGCAGTCCCTTATGTTCACGTAGCCGGAACCAATGGAAAGGGTTCCGTGATTGCTTATTTATACACCACTCTTACCCGGGCAGGCTATAAAGTGGGCAGATACATATCTCCAACTCTTTATTCTTACAGAGAACGTCTTGAGATTGCCGGTGAGAAGATCTCACAGGAAGATTTTGCAAAGTATGTGACAGAAATTTCCAGGTCAATTGATCAGATGACAGCGGTTGGCATGAATCATCCCACCCCTTTTGAGATTGAGACCGCAGCAGCGTTTTTATATTTTAAGGAAGAAAATTGTGATCTGGTCCTTCTGGAGACCGGAATGGGCGGTAATCTGGATGCCACCAATATTGTGAAGAATACCAAACTGGCTGTGCTGGTTTCTATCAGCATGGATCATATGTCATTTCTTGGAAATACCCTTGGAGAAATCGCAGAGAAGAAGGCGGGAATTATCAAACCTGGCTGCCTGGTTGTGACCACAAAGCAGAAGCCGGAAGCGGCACAGGTGATTGCAGATACCTGCAACAAGCTTCATGTACCCTGTGTGGTATCTGACCCTGATGAGGCTGTTTTGGAAAAAGAGAGCGTATTCGGTCAGACCTTTTCTTATAAAGGAGAGAAATTTGCAATTTCCCTTGCCGGTGTTTACCAGAAAGAAAATGCAGTGCTGGCATTAAACGCCCTTGAAGAACTGGACAGACTTGGCTGGACTACTACCATGGAACAGCGGAAGGACGGTCTTCTCCACACAAGCTGGAAGGGAAGATTTACGGTTATCAATAAAAAGCCTCTTTTTATTGTAGACGGCGCTCACAATGCCGGAGCAGCCGACAAGATGGCAGAATCTGTCCGGCACTATTTTAATGGGAAAAAACTGATCTATATTATGGGGGTTTTTGCAGACAAGGAATATAAGATTGTCCTTGAAAAAACAGCCCATTTTGCAGAAAAAATCTATACCATAGAGACACCGGATAATCCCCGTGCACTGCCGGCAGAGGAACTGGCGAAGGCGGCAAGGGTATATAATTCCAGTGCCGAGAGTACAAAAAGTATAAAAGATGCTGTAGAAAAGGCATTTTCCTGTGCAGGAGATGACGAGAACAGTGTGATTCTGGCATTTGGTTCACTTTCCTTTATTGGAGCGCTTACAAATGCGGTGGAAGAATATGTCGGATAAGTGTCAGGTACTGAAATGGCAGCGTGTTACTGGTCACGGAGTGAACAGTAATGGCAGTACATTGTGGAAATTGAAGTGTGCAGCAGCTGAATTTGCATGATTAAATACAAAAACTGGAGAGAAAACAATATGACAGATTTGCAGGAATGCAGACGAAAAATAGATGAAATTGACAATCAGATGGTGGAACTTTTTGAGAAGCGGATGAAGGTCTGCGAGGAGGTTGCAGAGTATAAGATCCATACCGGAAAGAAAGTGCTGGATCCGGAGAGAGAGCATGCCAAACTGGAAGAGATCAGGAAAAAAGCGCACGGTGAGTTCAACGAACTTGGAGCCCAGGAGCTTTTTCAGCAGATCATGGCCATCAGCAGAAAGCGTCAGTATCAGCTTCTCACCGAATATGGTCCGAAAGAAAAGGAAGACTTCCAAATGGTGGAGCAGCTTCCCAGAAATAATGTGACTGTTGTTTTCCAGGGGGTAGAGGGCGCCTACAGCTATGGAGCCATGCGCGCCTACTTTCAGGAAGACATTGAGAGCTATCATGTGAAGCTGTTCCGGGATGCCATGGAAGAAGTTGCAGCAGGAAGAGCAGATTACGCAGTCCTTCCTATTGAAAATTCCACAGCTGGGATTGTGGCAGATATTTATGACCTTTTGACAGAATATAATCTGTTTATCGTGGGAGAGCAGATCCTGAAGGTTGAGCATGTACTGCTTGGCCTGCAGGAGGCTGAGCTTTCCGATATTGCCGGGGTATATTCCCATCCTCAGGGGCTCGCCCAGTGTAAGGAATATCTGGAAGAGCATAGAGATTGGAAAACCACAGCCGTAACCAACACCGCCGCAGCGGCCAAAAAGGTCAGCGCAGATCAGGATAAGACTCACGCCGCAATTGCCAGCAGGGCTGCCGGAGAGATTTATAATCTGAAGGTTCTGGCAGAGAATATCTGCAAAAATGACAGCAATGTGACCAGATTTATTATTCTGGCAAAGAAACCGGTTTATGAGAACAACAGCTCCAGGATTAGTGTATGCTTCGAGGCACGTCATGCAAGCGGAACTCTTTACAATGTACTTTCCCATATGATCTATAATGGTCTGAATATGACCAAGATCGAGTCCCGGCCTATTCCGGGAAAAACCTGGGAATACCGTTTCTTCGTGGACTTCGAGGGAAACCTGCGGGACAGCGCGGTAAAGAATGCACTGCGGGGCATGGAAGCAGAGACCAGCTATTTGAAAATTCTGGGCAATTATTAGAGTGTGTTTGAAAAAGGCTTTCTGCAAAATCTCCCGCAAAGTGGGGCGTGCGGTAATGATTTTTCAAACACGCTCTAGAGCCGGTTATAGCTGCGAAGGCAGAGAGTGGCAGCAATTTCATTTATTGTTAAAATTAACCAAAGAATTTAAGAAGATTTTATCTGTTTTTAATATAAGAAAAGTAAAATGAAAAACGGTGCAAATGCGTGAGCTTGTATATCCGAAAGTGTGCTGCCATGAATTGTGCGGGCGGCAAAAAGGAGAAGAGGCGCGTAAATGCGCTATGGAATTGAGAGGAAACAAAAATGGCAAGAACAGAAGAATGTATCCTTTACCGCAATTTCGACAACGGTGAGGTACTGGACATAATGACATCACTGATGAACAGCTATGAGGCTGGTGAAGAAGGCTTTGAGAATCGGAAAGAGGAATTTTTCCATATGGCAGGAAGCCTGGTGGAAATGGCAGGAATGTATGGGTTTTCCGGGAATCTGTGGCACACTTATCTGACACAGCTTCTTGTCAATCACGAGAATGCATTCAGTACCGCTTCCGAGATCAGAGGGGTAGTGGAGGGAAGCATTAACCATCTGGCTCTTCATGATTTTGGGATTTTCAAAGAACTTTATGACTTTGATCTTGCTGTTTTTGACAGTGCGTTTGGAACAGACTGTGCTGATTTTCTCTGTAATTATGTGAATACAGGATGTAACAGCAAGGTATACAACCAGCGTATCTGCGACAGAATCTGTGATATGAGCAAAACACTGGCAGAGGCTTCTACAGTGGAAGAGTTTATGGCAGATATGGTGCAGTTCTACAAAGATTTCGGCGTAGGTAAGCTGGGATTGAACAAGGCATTTCGTATTGAGCATGGCAAGGATGGCAAGCCGGTGATCACACCGATTACCAGAATCGCCCATGTGAATCTGGATGATCTGGTTGGATATGAAATCCCCAAGCAGAAACTGATCGAGAACACGGAGGCTTTTGTAAGAGGAAGAAAGGCCAACAACTGCCTGCTTTTTGGTGATGCAGGAACTGGTAAATCTTCCAGTATCAAAGGTATCTTGAACCGTTATTATGACGAAGGACTTCGTATTATCGAGGTGTACAAGCACCAGTTCCAGGATCTGAATGATGTGATCGCACAGATCAAAAACCGTAATTACAAATTTATTCTTTATATGGATGATCTTTCCTTTGAGGAATTTGAAATCGAATATAAATATCTGAAAGCAGTGATTGAGGGCGGCCTTGAGAAAAAGCCGGACAACATCCTGATCTATGCAACCAGCAACAGACGTCATCTTGTTCGGGAGAAATCCGGGGATAAGCTGGAGGTGGCAGACGATGAAGATCTGCATTCCTCCGATACTGTGCAGGAGAAGCTTTCTCTGGTTTACCGTTTTGGCGTGCGTATTTATTTTGGTGCACCGAATAAGAAGGAATTCCAGAATATTGTTACTACACTTGCAGAGCGCTATGGTGTTACAATGCCTGCAGAGGAGCTTCTGATGAAGGCAAACGCCTGGGAGCTTTCTCACGGCGGTCTCACTGGAAGAACGGCGCAGCAGTTTATTGATCATGTTCTGGGAACAAGTGAGGAACAGTAAAAGAATACCAGAGATTATCTGAAATTTATACCTGTGCAACCGAATTCGGGTGAAATCTCCCGCAAAGTGGGGCGTGCAGATTGCGGGAATGATTTTTTAAACAGGCTCTAGGTTTTGGCGAAAGCGGGCAGTACAATAGAAAAAGCTTTTGCTTGTGTCTGACTTACAGGCACAGATAGAAGAAATAATCCTTGGCAGGAGGGAAAAACGTATGGCAGTGACCACATTTGCGGCAATTGATATCAGTTCCTATGAGATCACCATGAAAATTTTTGAATTTTCCAAAAAGGGTGGTTTCCGGACTGTGGACGATATCCGGTATCGTCTGAATCTTGGAGTAGGGGTATATTCCGGCGGAACCATGGAAGTGGATAAGGTAGATACTATTTGTGAAGTACTTAACGACTTTAAGAGAATCATGGCAGAGTACGGTGTGAAAGAATACCGCGCCTGTACCACAAGTGTTTTCCGTGAGATGAAGAATCCGCTGATTATCATTGAACAGATTTTCAGAAGAACCGGAATTCATGTGGAGGTTTTAAGCAATGCCGAGCAGCATTTTCTGGGCTATAAATCTATTGCGGCCATTGAGAATGGTTTTAAGAAAATGATCCAGAAAGGAACCGCTATTCTGGATGTGGGTGGTGGAAACCTGCAGATTTCCCTGTTTGACAAAGATGCGCTTGTAACCACCCAGAGCCTGAAAATGGGAAGCGTGCGTATCCGTCAGCGACTGAAAGAGCTGGAGAAAACCAATACGAATTATGCACAGCTGGTGGAGGAGTTTATCCGTAATGACCTGACCGGGTTTAAGCGTCTTTATCTGAAAGACCGAGAGATAAAGAATTTGATCCTTATGGGGGATTTTCTTACTGAGACTATTTTCCGTGAGGAGAGACAGGACAACATTATTACACGGGCTGAGTTCGAGAAGCGGTATGAGAATACGGTTTATAAGACCGAGACTTCACTGTCAGAGGAAATGGATATTGATCCGGAGTATGCCGCTTTGATTGTGCCAACTATGGTTATCTGTAAAGATTTTATGGATCTTTTCAATGCAGAAGCGCTTTGGATGCCAGGTGTATCTCTTCTTGATGGTATTGCCTATGATTTCGGGGAAAAGAAGAATTTTATTAAGAGTGCACACAATTTTGAAAATGATATTCTGGTGGCAGCCAGAAACATTGCCAAACGTTATTCTACTGGAAAGGATCATATTAAGGGCACTACCGACCTTGCCCTGGCGATTTTTGACAACATGAAGAAAGTGCACGGAATGGGAGACAGAGAGCGCCTGCTTCTTCAGATCGCAGTGCAGCTTCATGACTGTGGCAAATATATCAGTATGGGAGATGTGGCAGAGTGCTCCTATCAGATCATTATGGCTACGGAGATCATTGGACTTTCCACAGAAGAACGTCAGATCATAGCAAATGCGGTGCGCTACAATACCGCAGAATTTGTTTATTACAGCGAGATCGCAGGAGAGGTCGGAATGGATCGTTCCGTATATCTTCTGATCGCCAAGCTGACTGCAATCCTTCGTATTGCAAATGCTATGGATCGCAGCCATTATCAGAAGGTAAAGAATATGAAGGCTATGCTGAAGGACAGAACTCTGCTTCTTACAGTTGATTCTGAGCAGGATATCTCCCTGGAGCTTGGACTTCTTATGGATAAAGTTGAATTTTTTGAAGAGGTATTTGGTATCCGTCTGGTATTCAGACGTAAGAGAAAAGTGTGAGGAGGGGCACAATGGATCTGAAAAATTTTGAAAAACCGGAGTATTTTGTGAACAGGGAGTTGAGCTGGCTGAAGTTTGACGACCGTGTTCTCTCAGAAGCAAGAGATAAAAGTCTGCCATTGTTTGAAAGACTGAAATTTACCAGCATTGTATCTTCCAATCTGGATGAGTTTTACATGGTTCGTGTGGCTTCCCTGAAAGACCAGGTTCATGCTGGTTATGAGAAAACAGATATTGCAGGAATGGGACCAAAAGAGCAGCTGAAGGAGATCAGTGTCCAGACACATGAACTCGTCCGTTCCCAGTACAGCACTCTGAACCGTTCCCTTCTTCCGGCACTTGAGAAGGTGGGGCTTCATCTGGTGATGGAGCACGAGAAATTAAACGAAGAACAGCAGGAGTATGTGGACCGTTATTTCGAGGATAATGTTTATCCGGTTCTTACCCCTATGGCAATGGATTCTTCCAGACCTTTCCCATTGATTCGAAATAAGACATTGAATATTGGCGCCTTGATCTCCAAGAAGGATAAGAAAAAGGGCAAGGATGTACTGGTATTTGCTACTGTCCAGGTGCCGTCTGTACTGCCGCGTGTGGTTGTTATTCCATCCGGGGATAAAGAGGACACTACTGTGATCCTTCTGGAGGAGATTATCGAGCGCAATATTGACAAGCTTTTCCTTGGATATGATGTGGTTTGTGCACATCCTTACCGTATTATGAGAAATGCGGATCTTTCCATCGATGAGGACGGGGCGGAGGATCTTCTGGTGGAAATCCAGAAGCAGCTGAAGAAGCGCCAGTGGGGTGAGGTGATCCGCTTGGAAGTGGAGGATAAGACGGACTCCAGACTTCTTGGCATTCTGAAAAAGGAATTTGACATTAAAGAAGAGGATATTTTCTATATTAACGGACCACTGGACCTTACCATGCTGATGAAGGTTTATGGACAGGATGGCTTTGATCAGTACAAAGAGCCGAAATATACCCCTGCTGTAGTGCCTGCATTTGCAGATACCAGCAAGGATATTTTCCAGGTGATCCGTGAGGGTGATGTGTTCTTACACCATCCATACATGAGCTTTGATCCGGTGGTAAATTTTGTGCGCCAGGCGGCAAAGGATCCGGATGTACTTGCGATTAAGCAGACGTTGTACCGTGTCAGCGGAAATTCCCCGATCATTGCAGCACTTGCCCAGGCAGCGGAGAATGGCAAACAGGTTTCGGTTCTGGTAGAGCTGAAAGCACGTTTTGATGAGGAACATAATATTGTGTGGGCGAAAATGCTGGAAAAAGCAGGCTGTCATGTTATTTATGGTCTTGTTGGCCTGAAAACACACAGTAAGATTACTTTGGTGGTTCGCCGTGAGGATACCGGAATCCGCCGTTATGTCCATCTGGCAACTGGTAACTATAACGACTCTACTGCAAAGCTTTATACGGACTGCGGCATTTTTACCTGTGATGAGCGCTTCGGCGAGGATGCAACTGCAGTGTTTAACATGCTTTCCGGATATTCTGAGCCGAAGAACTGGAATCGTCTGATCGTGGCACCAATCTGGATGAAGGATCGTTTCCTGAAGCTGATCGAGAGAGAGGCAGAGCACGCGAAGAAGGGAATGCCGGCTATGATCGTAGCGAAGATGAACTCTCTTTGTGATCCGAAGATCATTGCAGCTCTTTATCATGCATCTTCCTGTGGCGTGCAGATTTACCTGCTGATCCGAGGCATCTGCTGTCTGAGAGTGGGAATCCCGGGTGTGAGCGAGAATATCCATGTGCGTTCTATCGTAGGAAACTTCCTGGAGCACAGCCGTATCTTTTATTTCCACAATAATGGCAGCGACGAGATTTATATGGGAAGTGCGGACTGGATGCCACGTAACCTGGACCGCCGCGTGGAGATCGTTTTCCCGGTTGAGGACGAGCAGATCAAGAATGAGATCAAGCATGTTCTGGATCTGGAGTTCCGTGATAATGTGAAAGCTCATATTCTTCAGCCTGATGGAACCTATGAGAAGCAGGATAAGAGAGGCAAGCTTCTGATTAATTCCCAGATGGAGTTCTGCAGGGAAGCCACTGAGAAAGCAGAAGTGTTAAAGAAAAAAGAGAAACATGAAAATTCCAGAGTCTTCATCCCGGCAGAACCGGCGGAGGATGTGGAAGAATAAGAAGTTGAAGTGAATTAGGAAAAATAAGGAAAGCCGCTGTATTGTGATGTGAGATTATAATACGGAGGCTTCCTTCGTTTGTTTGCAAAATTTAACCAAAATGTACTTGAAATAGAAGAAAGAATATTTTATTATTAAATTAGTCCAGTTTATCACGGTAAACCGGAAAAATATTTTAACGAAGGAGGAGCATTATGAGTAAGAAAATGTGGAAAAAGCTTTCTACACTTTTGCTTATGGTTGTTATGGTGTTGACTATGAGCCTTTCGGTCCAGGCAGCAGCCGTAAAAATGAATAAGGCAAAAGCAACCCTGTATCCAGGCCAAAAAGTTACACTCAAGGTTACAGGAACCAGTAAAAAAGCAAAATGGTCCAGCTCAAATGCAAAAGTAGCAAAAGTAAGCAAAGGTAAAGTTACCGCAGTGAAAAAAGGTAAGGCTACGATCAAAGCCAAAGTAGGAAAGAAGACCTACACCTGTAAGATTACGGTAAAAGCACCGGCTCTGAGCCAGAAAAAGCTGAATGTAACAGTTGGCTCAAAAGCAACTGTAAAGCTGCATGGAACAAAGATCAAATCTGTATCCAGCAGTAATAAGAAAGTTGCGACTGTTACCAAAAAAGGTGTGATCACAGGTAAAAAGACAGGAAAATGTACCGTTACATTTAAGGGTGCGAATGGAAAAAGCTACAAATGCACAGTAACTGTCAACGTAGCCCCAACTGCAACCCCGGCACCAACCGCAACTCCAGTGCCAATTGCGACTCCGGCACCAACCGCAACTCCGGTGCCAACTGCAACTCCGGCACCAACCGCGACTCCAGTGCCGACTGCAACCCCGGCACCAACTGCAACTCCAACCCCTACTCCAATTACTCAGCAGGTGGTTTCCACTCAGGCTGAACTGAATGCAGCACTCGCTTCTTCTAATCCGGATCTGAAAGAAGTAGTAATTGAGCAGAGTGGAGCAAGCAGCTTCGAAATTCCAAAGGAAGACAAGTCTGATTTAACACTTGTAGTAAATGCACCAAACGGCGAAGTTGTCAACAATGGTAATTTCAAAGAAATTGTAATCAAAGCAATTGCATCCAATACCTTTATTGAGAAAGCAACTGGCAATAACATTATATTCCAGGCAGCAACCGGACGTGTGGCAATTGATGAAGGCGCAAGCGCAAACATCGAAGTAAACAAAGGTGAGTCCGAAGCACCAAAGCTTGATCTGGTAAATAACGGAACTGTATCCGAACTTACCCTGTTCACAAAGGCAGATGTAAATGTATCCGGCAAAATTACTGCAACGGCAATTCCTGTTACCAGTACGGCTTCAGCAGGGGGAAGTACCATTTCCACCAGTCAGAACCTGAATCTGAAAGCAGAGAGTAAGGTAGAACTGACACTGAACGCAGGTGCAGAAAGCACAACAGCTGCTGTATCTGACGTAGCTAATATTCCAGATGTAAAAGGTCTTGGAAAAGTTCAGGTAAAAGATTCTGATTCAGGTAAAATTCTGGATACAGTAGTGGCAGAGAAAGATGAAAATGTGGCAGTTAATAAGGTTTCTGTAACCGGTAACGTAAAAAATGCAGGGGATAACACTGCATTTTCCGGTGCTTCTGTATATCTGTTAAACTATGTTGCAGGAATCAATGCAGGAAATGTTTCCCAGTATCTGACTGCAGAAAATAAAGTGGCAGATACAGCTGAAGACGGAAGTTATGCGTTTGAAGCAGAATGGGGAAATTATTATCTGGTAGTTGTTGCAGACGGATACCGCACTGCATTACAGACTGTAGAGATCACAAGTGCAAATGAAAACTCATTCAGCTGTGAGCCAATCAGCCTTGTAGCTGGCGGCGAAGATGAGACAGGCAGCGTGGATCTTACATTTGTAGATGCTGCAACAGGAAGCGTTATTGATTATGCAGTTGCCCTTGAAATTCGTGAAGGAGCAAACAATGTTTCTGGAAAAGTATTAAAAGAGATTGCAGTAGATGCGTCTGAAAATGGAAAATGCACAATAGAAGAGCTTCCGATCGGAACGTACACCATTCAGGTAGTATCAGCAGATGCAAAGTCTGAAATTGTTGCTGCGCCGTTCAGTGTAACAGTAGTAAGCGGACAGACAGTAACCAAGACCTTCTCTGTAACGAGGATTATCAATGATGACCAGATTCGTTTCGTTCTGAGATGGGGCGATGAGGAGTCTGACGCACCTTCTGACCTTGATTCTCATCTGGTTGGTCCAAAAGCAAGCGGAAATGGTAAATTCCATACCTATTATTCGGATAAGACATATGGAGATACAGACACACAGGAGAATTATGTGACCTATGCAGATCTGGATGTAGATGATACAGATTGGGAAGGACCAGAGACAACCACAATTTACAAACAGACGGCAGGAACTTATAGTTTCTATATTTATGATTTTACAGATCAGTCTGATGAAGAAAGCACCAACATGTCTAACAAGTCTGGTGCAATTGTCACAGTTTACAGAGGAAGTACCCTTCTGAATACATTTAGTGTACCGACTGGTCAGGCTGGAAATCTGTGGCATGTGTGCGATTATGATTCTGTTACTGGCAGGGTAACCGGTATTAATACAGTTGGTTACTGGCCAAATGGTGGAAGCGATACTGTTGGTATGTCTGAGACTGATGTTTTGAAAGCAGAATTGGACAGAAAAATCAGCGAAGTATCAAAACAGAAAGCGGCTCTTGTAGATAATGCATTTAAGGCTGACCTTGATATCCTCCTTTCTGAAGCAAAGAGTGTGAATAGTACTTCAGATAATATAGATGACATTAAGGCAATGATTCAGAAGCTGAATGATATTATAGATGCCATTGACAGTGTTTCAAATGTGGAAAATGTTATAATAGACGGTGAGTACGCTGACTATGAGAAAGTGTATAATGATGAAGAAGACTGTGATGGAATCCTAATCCGCGGCAAAGGTGAAAATATTGGAAATCTGGAAATAACTTTTGCAAACGAAAATGGAGAAAAGGCAGATGTTCAAGTAGCAGATGTATCTGGTCAAGATTATGTAAAAATGGTTACGGCTACTAATGCTAAATATGGTATCTCTAGAGTTTGGAAAATCTTTTATGAAATGGATTTAAGAGAAATATTCAGCCTCAATGAAGATGATATTGTAGGTAGTATGATTACGCGGGTTGATATTGAAACCTATGATACCAGTGGATGGATGGCAATTTATGGAGTTTCAGAGTCCTTGCCAGAATTTACAGTAAATACAGCTGAGGGTATTGAATATACAATTAGCGAGGATGATGGAAGTCATGAATGTGATGTAGTAATTACATTAACATCCGGAGAAAAAACTTTTAAATATTATGTTGAATATGAAAGAGACTTTAAACTTGTACGTCCGGACAGAATTTCTGGAAAAGGTATTGTTTCATATTCTGTAAGTAATATTAACAATATTATTAGTGTAACAGGAACGGAAGCAACGTTGACAGACTTGTCTGTAACAAATGATGACGAAAATAAATCTGTACAGATTAACAAGGATGAACAGGGCGTTGTAAAAGAAATTGTAGTAACAAACAGCAAATATAATATTACTGTTACATATTCGGTTAAATACACAATGTTAGAAGCTTCTGCAATTGAGTGTGACACTGAGTATGAAGTATCTCTGGAGGAAGGCGAATATGCGGATTATACGTTTGTACCGGAGAAAACAGGTTGGTACAATATTAAAAATATAACTTCTGATTATAGTGATGTATATATTGAACTGTACAAGAATGGAATAAGAGTTGATTATTCTAGTGACGGTTTCGTTGAAGATGCATATCTGCTGGCTGGTGAAACTTATTATTGCAGAATAAGACAATTTGAGAATGAGAACGGTGTTTATACGTTTACGTTCAAAGTGATTTTTGCAGGGGATGACGTGGATATGCTCTCTTTACCAGAATCTGACGGATTCACTGATGAAGCAGTAGTAGCAGATACCGAAGGAACCGCATTTGGTGACGAGAGTTTCGTAGAAGAGGGCGAAAGCACACCAGAGGCTGACGGATTTACAGCTGGTTCCGGTGATTTCACAGAAAATGCTGGAGAAAGCATTGAGGCAGATGCAGACGACTTCGCTTCCGAAGATTTCCAGTAAAAACTAAAATCCTGACTTTATACTTGTAAAGCCGGATCAAGGGTGCCGCAGGGCAGACTGATATAGCAGTCGCGCTGCGGCACCTTTTTGAAAAAAAAGAATTTAACAATATTTATGGGAACTTGTTTTTCCATAAGAGTGAATGGAGTTGGTTTCTTGTTTAAACTATAGAAAAATGCAACAATATACAAAAAAACTTTCATAAAATCTGGTAAACAAAAAAACTTCCGAATCACTTCGGAAGTTTCTAGCAGCCAGTACGAGAATCGAACTCGTGTTTTCGCCGTGAGAGGGCGACGTCTTAACCCCTTGACCAACTGGCCATGTAAGCGGTTCGCTTAACATATGTATTCAATTTGTCGGAAAATAAAGCAGCCAGTACGAGAATCGAACTCGTGTTTTCGCCGTGAGAGGGCGACGTCTTA
>OLRQ01002105.1_pt1 | contig 13222 bp, 11 predicted proteins | sample 1671971 | NCBI WGS metagenome assembly OLRQ01 (sample SAMEA3136631, study PRJEB25190) | human gut metagenome | biome: human gut; feature: human-associated habitat; material: faeces | place: Austria | collected 2013 | reverse complement strand
ATATGAAAAATGTTCCTGGCAAAAAGACCGATATGCGGGATTCCGAATGGATTTCTACCTTGCTTCGCGCCGGACTTCTGAACGGAAGTTTTATTCCCCAAAAAAGGATTCGCGAATTCCGTGATTTAAATCGTTACCGTAAAAGTGTCATCCGCGATATTACATCACAAAAGAACAGGATTGAAAAATTCTTACAAAGTTCCGGCTTTCGTCTATCATCCTTTATTTCTGATATTTTCGGGGCTTCTGGCAGAAATATCATTTTGCATTTAATAGAACATGGGCAGATTGATAAAACTACTTTAGATTCATGTCTTAAAACCAAGACCAGAAAACATATTGATGAAATTCTCATGTCCGTAAACGGAACGTTGTCAGAACACCAAAAGGCATTTTTAAGAATTCTCATGACTCATTACAATTCTTTAAAGAAACATCTTACTGAAATTGAAACGAGTCTCGAGGAAGATATGCCTCCATTTGCCCTGCAGGTTGAACAGTTGAATAGCATCTATGGAATAAGCACAACTGCTTCCTGTGCAATTATTGCTGAAATCGGTATTGATATGAATCCATTTAAAACTGCGGAACATATCTGCTCATGGGCTGGTCTGTGCTCAGGTAATAATGAAAGCGCTGGAAAACGAAAAAGCACCTCTGTCACAAAAGGTAATCCTTACATAAAAAGCATGCTCTGCGAGATTGCCTGGGTTATTGCAGGAAAACGCAACACCTATCTTTCTGCATGGTACTGGCGAATCAAACAGAAAAAGGGAGCCAAAAAAGCCATTGTCGCACTTGCCCGAAAACTCCTTGTCATTATCTACACAATGTTAAAGCAAGGAACTCTATTTGACGAATCTTGTTTTGAAACCAGACGTAAGAACTGTGAGCAAAAACAGCTTTCTCGTTATATACGGGAATTGGAAAAGCATGGCTACCATGTGAAAGCTCAAAGCTAGCCTTTCTTAAATACGATCAATATCTTACTTCCGGCAGCCAATACTGTGACTGCTTTATAGTGATGCTCTCATAATTGTTGAAAACATTTGTTGTCAAGGTTCAGTTTTTTGCTACGAGTTTTATTTTCGTAGCAATGTACATTTTTTATTTATATTGAACACCCATATGAGTGAATCAATCTAAATTTCAGTGAAGACTCATCCTAGTTTTCGGACAGTCTCCCCCTTTACATCATACCAGCATCCATAATGGCATTGAAATTTGATGGAAATATGAGAGAAATCCTTTTTCTTTAATTTTTCATTACGGAAAAGTATCATAATGCAATGATTTCTTCACACTATTTCAATCTGACAGTTCTTCATAAAAAGAAAAAGCAGTCCCAAATAACATTTCTGCCATTTAAAACCGCTCTTCTCTTATTTGCTCAGAGTCAAATCACCTTCATTAGTTAAACAGTTATTCGGTTAGATAAATTACTCAATCACATCTTCACCGGAATCTTAAACACGATCTTCGTAACCGGCTCCGGATCTGTCACAGCAATGCTTGGCATATGTCCATCCTCCGGTGCATAAAATCCAAACATTCCCCTCTCCATCAGAGTATATCCCTGGTCAACTCCAGACTCATAAAGCAGATAATCCCCGTCCTCTGTGTGATCATCCACAACGGTCAGCTTCCGCAGAGATAGCCAATAAATTTTCTCATTTCCGCTTACAATATACTGGAGATCACAGTATTTCTTGTGGGATTCCATCTGTGCACCGGCAAATGGCCTGATGTTATAGTTCTGCAAGGATGCAAATACGCCCTTCTCCAGATCATATCTGCCAGCCAGAAGCTTTTCTTTCTCAACTCTCTAGATAAAACCGTGAACCATGTCCGCATATTCCTGAAGCTCCGGATAAAGATTTATTTTGTCAACATAATCAATAATCATGATGACTACCCTCTTTAAAATATTAGTCGTGCTTTTTTCATTACCTATACGATACCATGCCACCTAAAATTTCTCAAGTAAAAAAGGCCATCAGCCGCCAAACTTTTCAATCCGGCGGCTGATAGCCTTTTTCAGATAAATTTAAATTTTATGCCCACTCAGCATCTTTCCATTTTTCATGTTTATAAACATCCGGATTTGCAACTAGCTTCCACTTCTTTCCGGCGCATACAGCCTTGCAGCCTTCTACACACATTGTTGCCATGTTAATAACAGCCTCTCTTGTCTGTGCTGCACTGTGCGGGCTGAAAATAAGATTCTTTGCATCAAGAAGAGGATTTCCTGGATGAATCTCCTCACCTACAAATACATCAAGTCCAGCTCCAGCAATCTCGCCACTGTCCAGAGCCTCAATCAGATCTGCCTCATTAATGATTCCACCTCTGGAACAGTTGATAATAATAGCTGTATTCTTCATCTCTTTCAGCTGTTTTGCAGAAACCATGTTCTCTGTCTCCTTTGTCAGCGGAACGTGAATGGAAATAACATCACAATCCTTCAAAAGATCCTCATAATTTGCATAGTACTCATATCCCATTCCTTCAATCTGCTCTTTTGTCAGGAAAGGGTCATAACCGGCAACCTTCATACCAATACCAGTGCAAAGAGATGCAGTGTCACGGCCGATACGGCCAAGTCCGATGATTCCGGCTTTCTTTCCGTAAAGCTCAAACTGCTTATGTGCATCACGGATTGCCCAGTTGCCCTTGGAAGCCTCAACCTGTGCCTCAACAAGGTTTTTGGAAAGAGCCAGCATCAGTGTCAGGGAATGCTCTGCAACAGCACGGTTGTTTGCACCAGGTGTGATAACTACCGGAATACCAAGCTCTGTCGCTGCATCTACATCTACGCTGTCATAGCCAACTCCGGTTCTTCCGATAGCCTTCAGCCGTGGAGCTGCCTCCATAACTGCTTTGTTTACAATCTTTGCCGGAGCAGCACGTACGATCAGCGCATCTGCATCCTTCATTTCCTCTGTATAGTTTGCAGGGTTTGCGTCATGTGCAACATAAACCTTCTCGCTCTGGTCAAGAAGAGCCATCCCTTCCGGAGCAACTGCTTCTGTCATTACATACTTCATAATTAATTCTGCCTCCTTCTCATGCCCGACGACATATTTTATCCGCCATATCTGTCAGAAGTGTCTCTTCTCCGAAACCTCCTGATTTTGTGAAAACATGAGTTTTGTTATTATCTGAAATTAACTTGGAAAGAACGATTCCAATTTCAAACTCGCCCACAGGTGTAAGCTGAGCATTGCCCAGATTCCTGATGCAGCCAAGAAGGGTATCCCCACCTGTCATCAACATCGAACTATTCAATCCACGTTTCACCATATTTCCAATGATGCATCCAAGTGATGCCGGAATCCGCACCGGTATTTCCGATTTCGGGATGCCGTTTGCAATGGCAAAACGCTCTGTTTCATTATCACCTTCCGGGTCATTCGTATCAATGATTACTTTTGAGTTCTTGCTGCAAATATCCCAGAACCAATCCAACCATTTTTTTCCGTCTTCCTCGGAAAAATATTCCATATTCAGTTTTTGTTCCGGCGTCAGCTGGATACGGATAAATCCATGTTTCTCCGCATAGTTCAGCTGTCTGACCGTAATTGGATTTACACTTCCACATACTACCAGAAACTTTTCCGGAAGTCTGGGCTGTGTTGTTTCGGATTTTGGCCATCCAAGAACATCAGGCAAAATTTCCGCAAGACCTGCACATCCGGCAATCAGACCAAGAGAATCTGTCTTTTTCAGAGAATCCGCAATTCCCTTTAATTCCTCATCTGATGCACAGTCATACACGGCAATGGTTTTCTCCTGACATGCATCTGGCGTATGTCCTGCTGAAATGGTTTGCACATTTGTTTCACACTGCTGGTGAATCAGCTTTTCCACATTTGCTTCTGTAACCGGTTCAAAAGGGTCAGAGCCAAATACACTTCTGTCAACCGGAATCCCCTCAATATAATGAACTCCATTTACCGTAACTCGATTTATCTGAGGAAAAGCTGGAACAAAGCTCAGCAGTGATTTTCCTGTTGCATCCAGCATAGCAGTCAATTCTGCGCCAATGTTTCCCCGGAGAGCGGAGTCTGTCTTTTTAAACAGATACTTCACTCCGCTCTCAGCTGCCGGCTTTACAATCCGAAATATAGTAAGGTAGGCTTCCAGAGGCTTTTTATGCCGTGTCTCCGCATCTACCACAAGAACATCTGCGTCTTCTGCCTGAAAGGACATATCCTTGGAATAAACCAGCACTTTGGTGGAAAATCCCTTTTTTGCAAACTGTACGCCCGCATCCAACGCACCTGTAAAATCGTCAGCAATCATCAATAATTTCATTTATCAGTTCATTCCATTTCTCTTATTCTCTTCAAGAACTGCCTTTAATGCTGCTACGCCTTCCTCAGACATACTGTAGAATGGCTTTCTGCACTTTCCTACAGGATATCCAAGAAGCCCAACTGCAGTCTTTACGATGGTATTCGGGTTTCCATATTTGAAGCAGGCACGAAATGATGCAATTGCATCCTGTGCAGCCTGAGCACCTTCCAGATCACTAGCTTTGAATTTCTCATAAATAGCAACCATGTTGTGTGGATATACGTTTGCGCATCCTGCGATACCACCAACGCCGCCTTCTTTCAGTGCGGAAAGGATCAGAGAGTCATTTCCGGAAATAACAGCGAAATCTTTATCTCTTGTAAGCTCGATGTATGCTTTCAGATTATCCCAGTTTCCGGAAGAATCCTTAGCACCAACGATGTTATCAATCTCTGCCAGCTTTGCTACAGTCTCAGGAGCGATGGAGCAGCCTGTTCTTGCAGGAATGTTGTAAAGAACAATCGGGATCTTAACTGCCTCAGCAACTGTCTTGTAGTGCTCATATAACTCGTCCTGGGAAACAGCTGCAAAGTATGGTGTGATAACAGAAAGGATATCAGCACCAAGAGCCTCAGCACGTTTACTCATCTCAACGGTCTCTTTTGTTGTGATGCATCCTGTTCCTGCATAAACCGGAACACGGCCTTTGATCTGGTCAACAGCAACCTTCAGGATTTTTTCTTTTTCCTGAGTATTTAATGCATAACACTCACCATTTGTACCATAGCAGAAAATACCATGAACACCACCCTCGATCTGACGCTCGATCTGGTTGCGGAACTCTGCCTCGTTGAAGCTCTCATCCTCATTCATTGGTGTAATAATTGGCGGGATGATTCCCTTGATCATATCATATCTGCTCATTATGCTTCTACCTCTTTCTCTTTCTTTGCATTTGCCATACGGATTGCATAATCCATTGCGTTTACAAGACTCAGTTCATTTGCACTTCCGTCACCGGCATGGCCCTCGCCAGTACCATGGTCAACGGACGTTCTGATGATCGGCAGTCCAAGAGTAACGTTTACCCCTGCTACTGCATCCCATTTCTTAAGCTCTTTATTATATACGAAACCTTTTACTTTCAGCGGGATATGTCCCTGGTCGTGATACATTACAACTACAATGTCGTACCAGCCGCCAAGTGCTTTACTAAATACCGTATCTGGCGGAGTTGGTGCTTTTTCCGGAATGTTGATTCCTTCTGCAAGTGCCTCATCAATGGCCGGCTGAATTTCTTCAATTTCTTCTCTTCCGAACATACCATTTTCACCGCAGTGTGGATTCAGGCCTGCAACACCGATCTTCGGCTCCTTGATACCAAGTGCCTTACAACCTTCATTTGCAATGCGGATAACATCGAGGACTCTTTCCTTCTTGCAAAGATCACATGCCTGACGGAGGGATACGTGTGTGCTTACATGGATGACACGCAACTCATCATGTGCAAGCATCATGGAGTATTTTGCTGTATGTGTATAGTCTGCATATATTTCGGTATGTCCGGAGTAATGATGACCGGCCATATTGATGTGGTCTTTATTCAGTGCGTTGGTAACGGTGGCATCTACTTCACCGGCCATTGCCAGCTCGATAGCTTTCTTTACATACTGGAAAGCAGCTTCACCGCACATGGTCATGCTTTCTTTGTATGCTGCGTCAAGAACGTCTGCCTGCATTATCTCTGCCAGCTTCTTTCTGTCTTTCTTATACAGACGTTTGGAAAGATCTACGACATCCAGATCATAAACATCAATGATTCCTGGCTCAAATTTTGCTTCCTTTACACCATGGATCACATTGATCTTCATGCTCTCAGCACCCTTGACAGTTGGGATTGCTGCTTCCATGCACTTTGCATCTCCAACAATAAGAGGTCTGCAAACTTCATAAGTCTCTGGCTTCATTAATGCTTTTACAGAAATCTCCGGACCATTTCCAGATGGATCACCCATTGTAATTCCAAGTATTGGTTTCATATATGCCTCCTTATTTTACAACTTTCAGATAAATGTTTCTGATGTCATCAAGACTAAGCTCTTTCATGTTGTTTACCAGAAGTCTCTGCTGCTGGCTTCCTGCTGTAACAAGGAAATCAAGATCATTCATTGTTACACCGTACTGTGTCAGGTCAGTTGGGATATTTGTTACTTTTACGATGTCTGCGATCTGGGAAATAATGTAGTCTGCTTTTTCCTCAACAGATTTCTCTGCATATGTAGGATATACAGCGTCACAAAGTGCTGCAAGACGATCCTGGCAGGCATCTTTATTGAATTCCATTACGTGAGCAAACAGGATTGCGTTGGAAACACCGTGTGCAATATGGAATTTGCCGCCCAGAGGATAGGACAGAGCGTGAACTGCTGTTGTACCACTTCCTGTGATAGCGATTCCGCCATAGTATGCACCAAGAAGCATATTGTTCTTTGCTTCCATGTTGTCCGGATTATTGTATGCTTCACGAATGTTTCTGAAAATCAGTTTTGCACCCTCTACTGCATATGGGTCACTGAATGGAGTTGCTTTCTTGGAAGTGTAGCACTCAACTACGTGAGCAAGGGCGTCAACACCGGTAGCTGCTACGATTGATTTCGGAAGCTTTGCGATCATCTGTGCATCCAGAATTACATAATCCGGAATCATATTGTCATTTACGATACCTTTTTTGGATTTTTCCTCAGGTACCGCTACGATTGCGTTGCAGGTAGCCTCAGATCCGGTTCCGCAGGTAGTAGGAATCATAACAGTTTTCACTTTTTTCTCAGCAAGTGTAGGATCATTCATAAGATCCTTGATTGTATAGGAAGCACCCTTGAGAACACTAGCAAGCTTTGCAGCATCCATAACAGAACCGCCGCCAAGTCCGATGATCAGATCGCATTCCTGTCCCTGCGCCATATCTACAACTGCCTCTACCTGTCCGTATGTAGGCTCTGGTTTGCAATCCGTAAATACATGATACTGAACACCAGCCTCATCTAACCGTGCAGTCAGGATTCCAAGAAGTCCTGTTGCTTTGATACCTTCATCAGAAAACACAACCACTTTCTGTGATTTTTCTTTTTTGATAACTTCCTTGACCTTTTCGATACTTCCTACACCACCAAAGGCACAGGATGGAATTTTTACCTGATAGCTCATTTCATTTTCCTCCTCGTTCGTTTATCTCTTTAGAAAAAAATCTGACGATATGCTGTTCTTCCACCTTTTACAGTCATAAGAGGAACAAACAACTTGTTGCCGGAAATACTGTTTCCATAATTATCGGTAAAGGTTTTATCCTTCACATCTCTGATATCCAGAATTGCCACATCTGCCGGTGCACCTTCACGGATCACACCTGCTTTCTCTTCAATGCCAAGAGATTTTGCAGGGGTATAGGTTACGCTCTGTAAAATTTTCTCTGTTGGCATTCCTGCTGCACTGTTTACTGACATTGCATACAGAAGGGAGAATCCAGGACGGGTATACTCGCTGACACGAACCAGATCGGAACTGATGATATCCGGATAGAAGCTCTGTGAAAATGCATTCTGAAGATTTGGATAGGACCAGTGAACACGGCCATGGCAGTCATCCATGTAAACGCCACGCTTCTTAGCATCCCATACACAATCCTTGATCTTTCCGTTTTCATCGAAAATGGTTTCTGCCTTTGTCTGGAATACGTGGGCGATCACATCGTCCTTACGCATGGTTCCAAACAGCTCTTTTACGGTTACATTTTCCGGAAGGTCATCATAATGGATGGCAACCGGGCAATGATAGCCTTTTGCTTTCAGGTGCTCGCTCATCTCGATGCCTGCGTGTAAAGGACTTATTCCATGGTCGCCCAGAGTTTCCTTACACATACGAACTTTCAATCCACGAAGCACCTGAGGATATTTCTCAAACAAACTGTCGATCAGATCCTCTCTGAAATCTGCAGGATCGTGATCCTCTTCGTGTTTGCATAAGCTCTTATTTCCAAAAGTAGAAACATTCAGATAAGAATAAACAGTAGATTCATATCTTATAATATTGGACATATAAAACTGTTCAAAGTTTGATGCTCCGCAGGTTCCGCCATCGCAGGCTGTTGTAATGCCATTTGGGATGCATACGGTATCTGCATTGGCTCCGATGATCGTTCCATATAAATTCAGGTGTGCATGTTCATCAATGATACCCGGAACTACATAATTGCCTTCTGCATCTACTTCGTTATTACTCTGGGTATCTTCATCCAGGGCAACAAATACGCCCTGGTGAATACCGATGTCTTTCTTTTCAAACTTCGCATTGACAGAATCGAATACCTGTCCATTGCGAATGATCATGTCTATCTTTTTCATATTTTAGCCTTTCATCAGGTTCGGCAGGAATGTTGAGAATGCCGGAACATAAGAAACCAAAAATACGGTTGCAAACAGGATAATTACAAATGGGAATACATTCTTTGCAAGTGTTACTACATCCTGCTTGGTTGCCGGAATTGCTGCAAACAGACAGTTTCCAAAAGGTGGTGTTGCCTGTCCTACTGCAAGGTTAAATACGATGATACATCCTAAATGAACCGGGTCAATTCCAAAGGACATTGCGATTGGATAAACAAGAGGCGCAACGATAAGGATGATAGCTCCGGAGTCCATCAGCATACCAAGAATGATAAGAAGTACATTCAGGAATAACAGGAATGTAATCTTACTGTGGATCATGGATGTCATCAGTGATGTAAACAGTTCCGGTACATTGTAAACAGTAAGTACATAGCCGAACAGTGTGGCAGCCATGATCAGAAGAAGAATGTTTGCAGTACCTTTTACGCTGTCGATTACGATCTGTTTGATACGCTCAACAGTCATTTCCTTGTATACGAAGATAGAAACGATCAGGCCGTATACAACTGCAACTGCTGCGGATTCTGTTGGTGTAAAGATACCTGTGTAAATACCGCCAAGAATGATAACTGGCATCAGGATTGCCCAGATTGCTTCTTTTAAGCTCTTGCCAACGTTTGCCCAGGAAAAGTCATTTGATTTCGGAATGTCATGCTTGCGTGCATAGAGATATGCGTAGATGCACATAAACACACCAGCCATGATTCCAGGGATAACACCAGACATCAGAAGTTTGGATACGGAGGTTCCGGTTGTGGAACCATATACAACGAATACGATACTTGGCGGAATAACGATTCCAAGAGTACCACCAGCTACCGGAAGAGCAGCTGCATATCCTTTCGGATAGTTTTCTTTAACCAGCTCCGGATAAAGCATAGCTCCGATTGCTGCTGTTGTTGCGATGGAAGATCCGGAAAGTGCTGCGAACAGCATACATACCAGAAGAACTACGATAGAAAGGCCGCCACGAAGATGTCCCACACAAGCTTTTGCGAACATGATCATTCGGCTTGAAATACCACCATGCTGCATGATTGCCCCTGCCAGCATAAAGAAGAAAATTGCAAGAAGTGTATATTTGGCACCGCCGTTATACATCTTAGATGCGATCTGCATCAGTGGAAGTCCGTCGATCATACAAACGGATGCAGCACTTGCAAGAAGTAAGGACCATGCAAACGGAACTCCCAAGATTAAAGTCACTACAAATACGATTAATAAAACAAGTATGGGATTCATTATTCCGCCTCCTCTTCTACTCCCGTCTGGATTGCTGCCAGATGTTTAAATAAAACCACTACGTGATCAAATAACATTAAAATGGAACCGATAATTAACAGGCTGTATAGCTGCAGGTATGTAATAGGAAGTGTTGCTACCTGCTGATTGTACTGTGCTGTGTGCTGAACCAATGCGATAGAACCAAGTAACAGACATACCAAAGCAATGATGCTGCAGATATCGGAAATCAGTTTAAATGCATTCTTTTTTCTCACATCTTTGAATCTGCACACATCAATACGAATTTCTGAATCAGACTTTACTGCAATGTTTCCGCCAATAAGAATCAGCAGCATAAACAATGTAAGACTTAAGTTTTCGCAATATGCAAGGCCACTCTTAAATATGTAACGCATGATTACGTTTACGAAATTCACAGCGGTCACTGCGATAACAGCGATCATCAGGACCCATTTCTCAACGATGTAAACTTTATTACTGATGTTTTTCAGGGTCTTTGCTATTTTATCCATTCTCGCATCTCCTCTTTATAGCTTTTAGAAATAAGCAGTGCCCTGTATCAGTTTTACCTGAATACAGAGCACAGACAATTTATTTTGCGTAACTCTGTATTTCAGCAACAGTGTCTGCATAATCCGGGAACTGGTCATATACAGATTTTGTAGCTTCCTTCAGCTCATCTTTGTCAAGTTCGATTAATGTCATGCCCTTGTCATTGATCAGAGTTTCTTTTGCTGTTTCATTGTCGTTCTCGCAAGCTGCTCTTTCAACTTCTGTTGCATAAGCTGCTGCTTCGTCAACCCAGCCTTTCTGTTCGTCGGTAAGTCCGTCATAGGTAGATGGGGAAACCAGGAATGCTGCTACCTGAAATACGTGCTCTGTCTCGATCAGATATTTGTTTACTTCAAAAACATTGCTCTGAAGGATGTTTACGTATGGGTTTTCCTGTCCATCAACTGTGTTCTGCTGCAATGCTGTGTAGAGCTCGCTGAAGCTGATTGCTGTAGGGCTTGCTCCAAGTGCATTGAAGATTGCCATCTGAATATCGGAGCTCTGTGTACGGATCTTCAGACCTTTGAAATCGTCTACGCCATTGATTTCTTTGCTTGCGGTTGTGTTTCTGAATCCCATCGCCCACCAGCCTTCTACTTTCAGTGCGCTGCCCTGAAGGGAATCTGCAAATTTCTGTCCAACCTCCCCATCAAGTACTTCGTAAGCCATATCATAATCATCAATAAGGTAAGGCATATCAAATGCATTTAACTCTGATGCAAAGTTTGCTAATGTTGTGGTAACGATTGGTGCTACATCAACGGTTCCCATCTGAATTCCTTCCGCAACCTCTGAAAGAGAACCAAGTGTACCATTACGATAAAGTTCAACGTCCATTGTTCCACCGGAAAGTTCCTGTAATTTCTCCTGAAATGCAACTGCACCCTGATCGAAAATAGTTCCCTCTGCATCAGCGTGTGCAAGCTTCAGTGTAACGTCTGCTGCGTATACAGATGTTGTGCTTCCGACTACTCCGCAAGTCAGAGCTGCTGCAACTAATAATGTAACGATTTTTTTTGCTTTCATAATTTTCCTCCTTAAAACATCCCTCTTTGGTATTTTAGTTTCAATTTTAAACGTTCATTTGTGTTCTGTTCTTTGATGGTTTTATAATACCACCTTCTGCACCCCTTTTTCAAGCCATGTGTTTCATTTTATTTGTTTTAATATGAAACATTTATGATTTTTCGTCAATTTTAGAGTTTTTCAATTCTCTTATGTTTTATTTTGAACCGATTTGATGGTGTTTTTATCAAAAAAGATTCCATTCTGAAACATTTTACCCTGCAAGCTCTCCCTTTTAACTTATCTCTGTAATCCTTATGTCTGTCATTTCGGCTGCTTCTGCTCAAATCCGGCCGCTGCCCGTCCATTATCCGCAGCACAAAATCATGACCACCCGTCCAACGGGTGGTTTGCTCTAGGGCTATAAGCCCTTGTTACTAGGCCAGCGTCTCAAGGCGCTGGCTTTCTCTTTAGGCTATGGGAATTCTGTTTTCACATTCTTCCCACAGCTCCGTTCAAGCCATATTGCTCTTGACTCGTCGCTATCCCTTAAGGGGCATTGTTACTACTTAGCATTAACCCTTAAAAAGGTCTTCATATTCTTTTACACTTAACTTATCCATTGCGATATCATGCTTTTCCTGTTCCTGGATATACTTTTTTATTGTTGCTTCATTTAATCCTACTGTGCTAACATAATATCCTTCTGCCCAGAAATGACGATTTCCAAACTTATATTTTAAGTTTGCGTGCTTGTCAAATATCATAAGTGCACTTTTACCTTTTAGATATCCCATAAATGAAGATACGCCAAACTTTACAAAGGGCGAAAACAGACCGTGAAACGGGCTGCTGACAACAAATAAAGGCTGAACATCAAGCACAGGAAAGTGCGAGGTGTTCAGCCTATTTTGTTGTCTGGGGTTTCCAAAGGGGTGTCCCCTTTGGCACACGACTTTGCTTGCAAAGTGTAGTGTGTTATACCTGCTGGCGTGGCTGACGGGGGAAACGGGGTGCGGTGCTTTATGCGCCCCGTTTGCTCCGGCAGGAAAACAGGCTGAATTTTTGCGAATGGGAATGAGCAAAAAATCGGGCTGTTTTCAGAGAACGGCGGCAGGTATATGAAAGCCCCCGTTCTTCGTCCTACGCTCTGACTTGTGGACAAAGTGTCCCGAAGTTGTGGCCACACTCCCGGAAAAGTAACAGGACAGCGGGTAACCGTCAAGGCTGAAATGAACGGGTTTACACCCGGCCTTGACCGCCGCCCGCCGTCCCACTGAATGGGTGGACAAGGCGGTCAATCCCTCAAAGTGCTTGTCCGCGCTCTTTCTGATTTTGAGGTATTCAGTTTTTCAAAATTGAATAATCAAAATAAATTTTTTCGATTGAAAAAATTTTATTTGTTATCATCTTCAATGCCATATTTTTTCTTTTGCCGAATCACATAATTACTGATTTTTTCATCATATAGTGGATACTGGTAATCCAACTGGCATGCCACTTCTGACGAAACCTCCCGGAACAATGCCATACATTGTTCAAAGGATTCCCACATATGGGGATAGGAATCCATATTATAAGTGGACATAAGTCGTTCCCACAATTCCTCTGGGGCATATTGCTTCATAAATTTATAGTTTTTTCCCAAACTGAAATGAAATCCCTGTTTGATACCAATC
>OLRQ01002102.1_pt1 | contig 13251 bp, 11 predicted proteins | sample 1671971 | NCBI WGS metagenome assembly OLRQ01 (sample SAMEA3136631, study PRJEB25190) | human gut metagenome | biome: human gut; feature: human-associated habitat; material: faeces | place: Austria | collected 2013 | reverse complement strand
ACATCCATATTCGGTTGTATTGTTCGACGAAATTGAAAAAGCGCATCCGGATGTATTTAATATATTGTTACAGGTTTTAGATGATGGACATATTACAGATTCACAAGGAAGAAAAGTAGATTTCCGTAATACCGTGATTATTATGACATCGAATGCCGGAGCACAGGCGATCATTGATCCGAAGAAGCTTGGATTTAATGTGAAGGAAAATGCGGCCGATGATTATAAGCGGATGAAAGATAATGTCATGCGTGAGATCAAACTGATCTTCCGCCCGGAATTTTTGAACCGTATTGATGAGATTCTTGTGTTCCATCCGCTTGGAAAAGCAGAGATCAAGAAGATTGTCGGAATGATGTGCCGCGAACTTACGAAGCGTGCGAAAGAACAGCTTGGAATTAAACTGACGATCCGTGAATCTGTGAAAGAGTATATTGCAGAAACGGGAATGGATCAAAAATATGGCGCAAGACCGCTCAGAAGAGCGGTACAGAACCGGCTGGAGGAACCGCTGGCAGAAGCACTTCTGAATGGAGAAGTAAAAAAAGACTCCGAAATAGTAGTCGGAATGTCTAAAAAAGAAATAAAATTTATCCCAAAAGCTACAAAATAAAAATGTTTTGATATATAATAGGGATACGAAAGAAGAACTGTAGGAGGACACATGAAATGGCAGCTGTGAAAGAATTATTAAGAGCTGAGAATGATGGAACATTAAGCTTTGGAGATTATACATTAGGGAGTAAGACCAAACTGGACGGTTTTGAATTTCAGGGAGACATTTACAAAGTAAAGACATTTTCTGAGATTACCAAACTGGAGAAGAACGAAATGTTCGTATATGAATCCGTACCGGGAACAGCAGTTACGAATTTTAATGCATCTGAACAAGTCGTTACATTTTCTGTATCAGCAATGCAAGATGTTCAGTTTACACTGGAACTGGAGGCAGATACCGAATATGTAGTATATCTGGATGATGTGAATGTCGGAGATATGAAGACGAACCTGAGTGGTAAGATCAGCGTGAGTGCTGAGATGGATCCGGGCAGAACCGTAGAAATCAAGGTTAAAAAGAAATAAGTAAAATATGTAAGAGATTGCGAGGGGCAGCAGATTGCGGCCCCTCGTTGCATCATAGTTGGGGACTTGTAAGTTCAACAGCATAATGTTAATGGGAGGTAACCGGGTGGCGAAAGCGAAAAAGAGTATATATTTCTGTCAGAACTGCGGACACGAGGAAAGCAAATGGCTTGGGCAGTGTCCGATGTGCAGGGAATGGAATACATTTGTAGAGGAAAAGGTGACGGTATCAAAGGGTACGGCTGCAAAGAATACAGTGCGTGAAGCAGAGGTTGTGACATTATCCAGCGTGTCTACCGATCAGGAAGACCGGATGCAGACGGAGATCGAGACATTTTCCAAAGAAGCGGCGGATGATGTGCGGAGCCTGGAGGAGGAGATCGCGGCCGAGAGTCGGCAGCGCTATGACTATCGGGAGTTTTTGCGGAAGTTCTGTGTGCTGAAGGAGGAAATGCAGGTCGACCTGGATTCCTTTGACTATATTTTTTACAATTATGGAATGGAGCTCTATGGCAACATGCCGCTGATCGAGCCGCTTGAGACGAAGGAGCAGCAGAAAATCGAGGATTTTGTTATTGTGGTCGATACCTCGATGTCGTGCAAGGGCGAGCTGATCAAAAGCTTTCTGGAGCAGACGTGTGCAATTTTGCAGGAGTCGGAGAGCTTTTTCAGGCGGCTGCACATCCACATCATTCAGTGTGATGACAAGGTACAGGAAGATGTTGTGATCCGCAGTAAAAAGGAATTTGATGATTACATGCGGCATTTTACGGTCAGAGGTTTTGGCGGTACCGATTTTCGGCCGGCATTCGCCTATGTGCAGGAGCTTCTGGCGAGAAAGGCATTTACGCGGCTGCGGGGACTCATTTATTTTACAGATGGTTATGGGACATTTCCGGTAAAGAAGCCGCCGTATGAGACGGCATTTGTCTTTCTGAAGGAGGACTACCGGGATGTGGATGTGCCGCCGTGGGCGATCAAGCTGATCCTGGAGGAAGAGGATCTGGAGAGGAGACAAGAGGATGAATATTAAGCGTGCAAAGCAGGAGATTAAGGATGCGATCGAGGCATATCTTTTGAAGGATGAATACGGGGCTTATGTGATTCCGCAGATCCGGCAGCGGCCGGTGCTGCTGCTCGGCGCGCCGGGTATTGGCAAGACGCAGATCATGGAGCAGATCGCAAAGGAGTGCGGCATCGGGCTCGTGGCCTATACGATCACGCACCATACGAGGCAGAGTGCGATCGGTCTGCCGTTTATCTCGAAGCATGAGTACGGCGGAAAGGAATACGCCGTCACGGAATATACGATGAGCGAGATTGTCGCGTCGATCTATAATAAAATGGAGCAGACCGGACTTTCGGAGGGCATTCTCTTTATCGATGAGATCAACTGCGTGTCTGAGACGCTCGCTCCGGCAATGCTGCAGTTTCTGCAGTGCAAGATGTTCGGAAATCATGCGATTCCGCAGGGCTGGGTGATCGTGGCAGCAGGAAATCCGCCGGAGTATAATAAATCTGTCCGGGAGTTCGATGTCGTCACGATGGACCGTGTGAAAAAAATCGAGGTGGAGCCGGACTTCGCAGTATGGAAGGAATATGCGGTACAGAATCAGTTACATCCGGCAGTCATTGCCTATCTGACGACGCGGACGGCGAATTTTTACCGGATGGAGACGACGGTCGACGGTAGAAAATTTGCCACACCGCGAGGCTGGGAGGATCTCTCGCAGATGCTTTATGTCTATGAGCAGCTGCAAAAAAATATGGATCGGGATGTGGTCGTGCAGTATATTCAGCATGAAAAGATCGCCAAAGATTTTGCAAACTATCTGGAGCTGTATTATAAATATCAGATGGATTATCAGCTGGATGCAGTGCTGCAGGGCAAGATTGATCCGCTGCTTCTGAAAAAAGCAGGGAATGCGTCGTTTGATGAACGGCTGAGTGTGCTCAGTCTGCTGCTGGCCAGGTGCAGAAGAGCATTTGCAGCGATATTTCAGAAACGGGCGGAGCTGGAGCTGCTCTTCGGCGAGCTGAAGAAGCTGCGTATGCAGCTGCTCGAAGAGGAGGCAGTGATAGAGCCGCAGCGCAGGGTACAGGCGGCAGTGGAAGCATTTGCCGGGGAATATGAGGCAAAGCATCGTGCGGAGCTTCTGACCCGTCGTGAGGATCATATTTACCGGGCGGTGCAAGAGACACTGGAGCATTATGCCAGCCGACTGCTTGCTTTGGATGAAAGAGAAGCAGCGACGGCAGAGGGAGCGTTTGCCTGCATTCGCAGCTGGTTCAATGAGGCACAGGATGCGCTGGATGCGCAGGAGACGGAGGCGCTTGCCATGCTGGAGCATGCCTTTGATTTTGTGGAAGAAGCCTATGGCGGCGGACAGGAGATGGTCATCTTCATCACCGAGCTGAACAGCGATTATTATAGTGTGAAATTCCTCGGAGAGCATGAGTGCGAGCGCTATTACCGGTATAATAAACAGCTGCTGCTGGATGATGCGAGCCAGAGCATTGAGGAGCAGCTGCGGCAGATGGGAAGATAAATGATAAAAGCTTCCGGTCTATTGGCAGGGCCGTAGGCCTGTGCGGATAACAATAAATGAATAGCATGACGAAAAATAACAACCCCTGGGAATATCAGATCAAACATTCCCAGGGGTTGCATATATAGAAAATCAGAACTTACTCAATTACCTTGATCCAGCCCTTCGGAGCCTCAATGCGGCCCATCTGGATGCCGGTCAGTGTCTCATACAGCTTCTTCGTGATCGGTCCCATTTCGGTCATGCCGCTCGGGAAGCAGATCTCATTGCCATGATCAACGATCTTGCCGACCGGAGAGATGACAGCTGCGGTACCGCAAAGGCCACACTCTGCGAAATCCTTTACCTCATCGAAGTAAACCTCGCGTTCCTCGACATCCAGTCCGAGGTAATCCTTTGCTACGACGAGCAGAGAACGACGGGTGATGGACGGCAGGATGCTGTTGGACTTCGGGGTAACGACCTTATTGTCCTTTGTGACGAACAGGAAGTTCGCTCCGCCGGTCTCCTCGACCTTCGTTCTGGTCGCTGCGTCGAGGTACATATTTTCATCATAGCCCTGACGGTGCGCATCCATGATCGCGTACAGGCTCATCGCATAGTTCAGACCGGCCTTGATGTGACCGGTGCCATGAGGTGCTGCGCGGTCGTAGTCGCAGACACGGATCGTGATCGGCTTTACGCCGCCTTTGAAGTACGGGCCTACCGGAGTGACAAACACACGGAACTGGTACTCATTCGCCGGCTTTACACCGATGACTGCGTCGCTTCCGAACATGTACGGACGGATATAGAGCGTAGCGCCTGATCCGTAAGGCGGAACATATGCTTCATTTGCCTTTACGGTGTCAACGACCGCCTGTACAAAACGGTCCTCCGGGAATACCGGCATCTCAAGTCTTTCACAGGAGCTCACCATACGGGCTGCGTTCAGGTCCGGGCGGAAGGTAACGATACGGCCGTCCTCGGTCGTGTACGCCTTCATTCCCTCGAAGCAGGTCTGTGCATACTGCAGGACGCCTGCACACTCGGAAATGGTAACAGTAGCATCAGAGGTCAGAGTGCCCTCATCCCATGCGCCGTTTTTGTAATTTGAAACAAAACGCTTGTCTGTCGGGATATAGCCGAATCCGATGTTAGACCAGTCAATATTCTTTTTTTCCATAATAAACACTCCTTTTTTTACAATTATGCTTAGTTTACGCCCCGTTTTACCGTGTGTCAAGCGGAAAAAGGAGATTCGTGAAGGAAAGTAAATCCGTGTCGGCCGGTCATATGCTGTCGGGGAACGGGCATGCGGATATTCATGAGTCAGGCGGATCGGTGCGGGACACAGGCCGTGCAAGGTGTGAGCCGCGCATGATGGCATCTTTTCCGAACCGCTGACGGATCTGATCCATCGCCGCATCGAGCTTTCGCTGCTTGTCCAGATCTGGCTTTTTTGCAGGGAGGTCAAAGGAAGGCGAGACATCTGACGGAGAGACGTTGACAAGCGAAAAGTTCAGATCGAACAAGGAGAGCTGGATCGGATCCTGCTCCGATTGCAGACGGCTTGTGCGTACGCCGAGCAGCCGGATCGGACTGCCGTTCCACAGGGCGTTAAACAGCTGACAGGCACAGTCGTAGAGTGCATCGGTCGTCGCAATCGGTGAGAGGGTCTGCATCTGGCGGGAAGCAGTGTGAAAGTCACTGTATTTCACTTCAACCGTGACCGTGGAGGCGAGCTGTCCGGCCTTGCGCAGCCGTGCGGCGACCTCTTCGGAGAGGGAGAGCAGGACTTCAAATGCTTCTGACCGGGTGGTGACATCGCTTGCGAGCGTCGTGGAATTCCCGATGCATTTAGCCTTTGTGGTATCCGAGTGTACAGCGGAATGATCGATGCCGTTTGCGTACTCCCACATGAGAATGCCGTGGCTCTTGAAATGCGTCTGAAGAAAAGCACGGTCCGAGTGCGCCAGCTCTCCGATCGTATGGATGCCGAGCTCCTCCAGACGGGAAGCACTCTTTCGTCCGACCATAAAGAGCTCGTGGACCGAGAGCGGCCACATTTTGACCGGAATCTCATCCCGGTAGAGCGTGTGTACGCGATCCGGCTTTTCAAAATCACTCGCCATCTTTGCGAGCAGCTTGTTCTCTGCGATGCCGACGTTGACGGTAAAGCCAAGGGTATTCCGCACCTCATCTGCGATCTGACGCGCTGCTGCCTCCGGGGAAGGAAAACGGTAGCTGATCGGTGTGTAGAAAAGGTAGCATTCGTCGATCGATACCTGCTCAATGTCAGAGGTGTAGGTGTGCAAAAGTGTCATCAGTTCCCGACTGCGTGTACGGTAAAGTGCATGATCCGGAGGAACCAGCGTAAGAAACGGACATTTCCGAAGGGCGGTCGCGACCGGTTCGCCGGTATGGATACCATAGCGCTTGGCGGGAATGGACTTGGCGAGGACGACACCGTGCCGCTGCTTTTCATCGCCACCAATGATGGACGGGATCGTGCGCAGATCCACAGATGCAGGATCCTCTTGCAGTCGCCTGGAGGCAGTCCAGCTTAAAAAGGCGGAATTGACGTCGATGTGGAAAATGATAGACATAGGCGTTCCTCCTGTTTTCAGAATCCGAATGTATGTTTGTACTTAGTATAGCACCGGAGAGAGGAGAAGGCAAGGGCGGGTGAGGGGGGAATGCTTATCTGCGGTAAAAATATCCCCTTTGACAGCCGGGAAAAACAGGGTAAAATGAGAGAAGGTCAACTACCCACGACCTAAAGGTCATGGGCTTGTAAATTTAATTTATGAAAGTAGGAGAAGATAAGAAAAGATAAAAAAGAAGAAAAGAAACGATAAGAGAAGGAGAAAGCCTGCATGGAACAAAAAAGTAATACATTTACACAGATTTATGACATCGTGCGGCAAATCCCGTACGGAAAGGTCGCGACCTACGGGCAGATCGCGGAGCTTGCGGGAAATAAACGGCTCTCCAGAGTCGTCGGCTATGCGCTGCATGTCAATCCGGATCCGGATGGAATTCCGTGCTACCGGGTCGTGAACCGCTTCGGTGCGGTCTCTCCGGCCTTTGCATTTGGGGGAGAGAACCGCCAGATCGGGCTTCTGGAAGCGGAAGGAATCAAAGTGACCGACGGGATTGTCGATCTGAAGCAATATCAGTGGGGCAGAAGAAGCTTCTGAATTCGCTCCACAGCACCTGGTACATCGGTATCGCTGACGTCGACGGTCAGATGTGCGTAGGCTTCATAGAGCGGCGTGCGTTCCTCGTAGAGGGTGGCGAGCGTCTGTCCCGGCTTTAAGACGACACCGCGTTTGCGTAGGTCACCGAGCCGCCGGGAGAGCGTATTGCAGTCGACCTTCAGATAGATGACCGTGCTGATATCGCGTAGATGCTCCATGGAGCGGGCACTGTAGATGACACTGCCGCCGGGTGAGATCACAGAATGGTCTGCACAGACATGGCTGTTGACGCGCTCTTCGATCCGGTTGAAGCCGTCAATGCCCTCGTCGCGCATGATCTGCCAGAGGAGGCGGTTCTCTTCCTTCTGGATTAGCAGATCTGTGTCGATAAAATCATAGCCTAATACTTTTGCAAGTACGATTCCGACGGTACTTTTTCCGGCACCGGGCATTCCGATCAGAGTAATATTGTTCATGTTCCGTTCCTTTCTGCCTCCGGCATTTGCGGCAGCGGGACGCTGCGGAGGCAATGCTTTTTTCCGGTCTATTTTACCGTACCTGTTTTGGAATTGCAACTGCGTAATACCTTTACGGGGCTCGGCAGGTATGGTACACTGAAAGGGATTAAAAACAAAAGGAAAGAAGAGGACAGGAGTATGAAATTTCACGAGATGCCCTACGAACGGGTGCAGCTGCCGGACGTTACACACGCATACGAGGAGCTGATCAAAGAGCTGCAGGCGGCAAAGAGCGGCGAAGAACAGTTTGCCGTACATCAGCGCTACTATGAGATGCGCGGCCATGTCATGACGCAGATGACGATTGCGAATATCCGACACGATATCGACATGACCGATGCGTTTTATGAGAAGGAACAGGAGTATTACGACGAGATCGGGCCGGAGATTCAGAATCTGGAACAGAAGTACCGGAAATGTCTCTATGAGTCTCCGTATCGGGCGTATCTGGAAGAAAAAATCGGTCCGGTCGCCTTTAAAAACATGGAGATTTCCTTCCGTTCATTTGACGAGAAGCTGATCCCTCTGATGCAGGAGGAGAACCGCCTGACGAATCGGTACAACAAGCTGATCGCGACTGCGAAGATTGACTGGGACGGAGAAGAACTGAATTTATCCCTGTTGCGCCCGTACTTGACTGCAGCAGACCGTACCGTGCGGCGTGCGGCCTACGAAAAATACACGGCATTTTTTGAGAGCATTCAGGATGAGCTGGATGAGATTTATGATGAACTGGTGAAGAACCGCACACAACAGGCACAGATGCTCGGCTATTCGAATTTTGTACCGCTTGGGTATGACCGCATGATGCGCAACTCCTATGGGGCAGAGGAGGTAAAGAGCTTCAGGGAGCAGATCAAGCGTGATTTTGTCCCGTTTGCGGAACGGCTTCACGAAGAGCGCCGGGCGCGTCTTGGTGTGGAGAAGCTTTCGTATATTGATGAGGGCGTTTATTATCCGGGGGGCAACCCGGCTCCGGAGCTTTCACCGGAGGAGATCCTGAAGGCCGGACAGGTAATGTATCGGGATATGTCGAAGGAGACGCAGGAATTTTTTGATTTTATGCTGGAAAATGAGCTGTTCGATGTGCTTGGCCGCAAGACAAAGCGTGCGGGAGGCTACATGACCTATCTGCCGGATTACCATGCGCCGTTTGTTTTTGCAAACTTTAACGGGACGAGCGGGGATCTGGATGTCATCACTCATGAGTGCGGTCATGCCTTTCAGGGGTATGTGGCAGGTAAGGATCCGATCGAGGAACACTGGGATATCACGATGGAGACAGCGGAGATCCACTCCATGTCGATGGAATTTTTCGCAGACCGCTATATGGAGCTGTTCTTAAAGGAGGATGCGGACCGGTATCGCAGAATGCATCTGGAGGATGCGGCGGCATTTATCCCATATGGCTGCATGGTTGATGAGTTCCAGCACATCGTTTATGAGCATCCGGAGCTGACCCCGCAGGAGCGCAGGGCTGAGTGGAGAAAGCTCGAGCAGGTGTACAAGCCACATCTGGATTATGAAGGAAATACATTTTTCGAGAATGGAGGCTTCTGGCAGAAGCAGCAGCACATTTACAACTCTCCGTTCTACTATATTGATTATGTACTGGCACAGACCTGTGCATTTATGTACAAGATCCGGATGGAGGAGGATCGTCAGGCGGCGTGGGAGAGCTATCTGCGGCTTTGTCAGCTTTCTGCATGTAAATTCTATTCAGATATGCTGCATACGGTAGGCCTTGAGGTGCCGTATGAGGAAGGATGTATCGCGCGGATGGCGGAAAAGCTTGAGGAACTGCGCAAGAAGATGTAAAAAGATAAAAAAGAACTTGATATAACAGAACATAGAAAAAACAGGCGGGAAATATAGGACCGGGTGTCAGGCTTCTTCCTTACAATCAGGTATGGTTGCAGAGGAAGAGCGGCAGCACGTCGGTTATATTTCTTGCCTGTTTTTTTGACTATAAATAAATGCTGAAAAGGATATGATATATGTTACGCGAACATTGCGCCGACCGCCCCGAACAGTCCTGCGCTTGCAGCCCCCATGATGATACCGGCTAAAAGCACACCGAGCAGTACTGCGATGACACTGGACTTGAAGTCCATGTCCAGAAGGCTGGCTGCCAGTGTCCCGGTCCATGCACCGGTACCCGGAAGGGGTATGCCGACGAAGAGCATCAGCGCGAGAAACAGTCCGCGTCCGGCTTTCGCCTGTAGCTTCTTGCCGCCCTTTTCGCCCTTTTCAAGACAGAACGTGAAGAATTTGCCGATCACCGGCTTATCTTTTCCCCAGATGAGCACGCGGCGGGCGAACAGATAAATGATCGGAACCGGGATCATATTTCCGATGATCGCGATTACATAGGACGGCAGCAGCGGAAGGTGAAAGCCCACTGCATAGGGGATGGCTCCACGCAGCTCGATGAGCGGCACCATAGAGATCAAGAATACGATGAGATAGTGTGTCATGATACGTCTCCTTTAAATTTTCTCAATGTTATTTCTTATGATACGATGTGGTCATACAGAACGAAGACGACAAAGCCTGATCACAAATCAGATGCGAAGCCGTTTTGAATGACAACACGCCTATCATTATACATGATAATTACGCCTGCGAACAGTGGAAAAATTCACAATATGAGCTTGACAAATACCGGGTGAGGGTATATGATTGCGACATAAGATACCGGTATGGGGTATACAAAGCAGACAGATAGAAGGCATAGCGGGAATGTGCGAGACCGGCTGTCAGGAAAGGAGCGATAGGATGGAACATAAAAATACAGAGACATGTGCAGACTGTAAAGAGCGCGAAGCGACGCCGGACTGCACCTGCTGTCAGAAAAAAAAGGAGCGCTCAGATAAAGAGTACCGGGATCTGATGAACCGCTTAAAGCGGATCGAAGGGCAGGTGCGCGGCATTCAGGGAATGCTCGAGAAGGATGCCTACTGCACGGACATCATGGTGCAGGTCGCAGCAGTCAATGCAGCCCTGAACAGTTTTAATAAAGTACTGCTTACGAATCACCTGCATACCTGTGTGGCAGAAAATATCCGCGCAGGCAATGACGAGGTTATCGATGAGCTGGCGACACTGTTACAGAAGCTGATGAAATAAGCGCTGTAAGGTGATGGCTGCAAGGCAGGAAATCTGCGGATAAAAGCGGTCACAGGCAAAGTCCGTATGGATCAATACGGCAGATCACAGGGGGCATACCGCTGTGATTGGCATCAAAGGAGGAATTGAGGATGGAACAATACAATGTGACAGGCATGAGCTGCGCGGCGTGCAGTGCCCGTGTGGAAAAGGCTGTATCAAAAGTACCGGGCGTGACGGGCTGTTCAGTCAGTCTTTTGACGAACTCGATGGGCGTGGAAGGGACAGCTTCGGAGCAGGACATTATCCGGGCAGTCGAGGCATCCGGCTACGGTGCATCGAAAAAGGGCGGCGCAAAGGAGACTTCCGGCAGCGGCGCCTCGGATTATGAAGAAATGCTCAGGGATAAGACAACACCGCTTCTGAAAAAACGTCTGATTGCTTCGCTCGTGCTCCTGATCCCGCTCATGTATGTGTCGATGGGGCATATGATGTGGAACTGGCCGCTGCCGTCCTTTTTCGACGGGAATCACGTCGCAATGGGACTGGTACAGCTGCTCCTTACTGTCGCGATCATGGTGATCAATCAGAGGTTTTTTATCAGCGGCTTCAAGAGTCTGTGGCATCGCGCCCCGAATATGGACACCCTTGTGGCGCTCGGTGCGACCGCATCGTTTGGATACAGCGTCTATGCACTGTTTGCGATGACCGGAGCACAGGTGCGCGGGGATATGGACGCGGTCATGGGTTACATGCATGAATTTTATTTTGAATCGGCAGCAATGATCCTGACACTGATCACGGTCGGAAAAATGCTGGAGGCGCTCTCGAAGGGACGAACGACCGATGCGTTAAAAGGACTGATGAAGCTCGCCCCGAAGACCGCGACGCTGCTAAGAGACGGACAGGAGACAGAGGTTTCAATCGATCAGGTAAAGATCGGTGATTGCTTTGTCGTGCGTCCCGGAGAAAATATTCCGGTGGACGGTGTAGTCACAGATGGCAGCAGTGCAGTCAATGAGTCGGCACTGACCGGTGAGAGCATTCCGGTCGACAAGGCGGCGGGGGATACTGTATCCGCGGCGACTCTGAATCAGTCTGGTTTTCTGACCTGCGAGGCGACCCGGGTCGGCGAGGATACGACACTTTCCCAGATTATCCAGATGGTCAGCGATGCGGCTGCGACGAAAGCACCGATCGCGAAGGTGGCCGATCGGGTATCCGGTATTTTTGTACCGGCTGTCATTACGATTGCGTTTCTCACGATCATAGGCTGGCTGCTGGCCGGACAGAGTGTCGGATTTGCGCTGGCACGCGGTATTTCCGTGCTCGTCATCAGCTGTCCATGTGCGCTTGGACTTGCGACGCCGGTGGCGATCATGGTCGGCAACGGTATGGGTGCGAAGCACGGCATCATGTTTAAGACGGCTGTTTCTCTGGAAAATGCAGGAAAGACGGAGATCGTGGCACTTGATAAGACCGGAACGATCACGGGTGGAGAGCCGAAGGTGACAGATCTGTACCCGATCACCCCGGTGACGGAGGAAGCGCTGCTGCTGGCGGCAGGTGCGCTGGAGCAAAAGAGTGAGCACCCGCTGGCACGGGCAGTTCTGGAGCTGGCAAAAGAGCGCGGCATGGACTGTGGTGATCTGACTGAGTTTACGGCTGTGCCGGGCAACGGACTGACCGGGCGGCGTGGCACAAGCTTTCTGGCAGGCGGAAACGCAGCTTTCATCGGAGGACAGGCGACGATTCCGGAAGCGGCAAAGGCTATGGCCGAGCAGTATTCCAAGCAGGGAAAGACGCCGCTGTTCTTCAGTGAAAATGGCCGTTTGCTCGGAATCATAGCCGTAGCGGATGTCATCAAGGAGGACAGCCCGCGCGCCATCCGGGAGCTGCAGAATATGGGCATCCGTGTTGTCATGCTGACCGGAGATAATGAGCGGACTGCACAGGCGATCGGTGCCGAGGCCGGTGTAGATGAGGTCATTGCCGGAGTGCTGCCGGATGGAAAAGAGGCTGTGATCCGTACACTGAAGGAGCAGGGGAGGACCGCGATGGTCGGCGACGGCATCAATGATGCTCCGGCACTGACACGTGCAGATGTCGGCATCGCGATCGGAGCCGGTACAGATATCGCGATCGATGCGGCAGATGTTGTACTGATGAAGAGCCAATTAAGTGACGTTCCGGCGGCGATCCGCCTGAGCCGGGCGACCCTGCGCAACATCCACGAGAACCTGTTTTGGGCATTTATTTACAACATCATCGGTATTCCGCTCGCAGCAGGTATTTGGTATCCGATCTTTGGATGGAAGCTGAATCCGATGTTCGGCGCGGCGGCGATGAGCCTCTCGAGTTTCTGCGTCGTCACGAATGCACTGCGGCTGAATCTGTTCGGGATGTACGATGCCGGCAAGGATAAGAAGCGCAGGAAAAAAGGCAGCACGACCGGAAATGGAAGCCGGTCTGCAAATACCGGAAGCGCCACAGCGGTGCAGCCGGAAGAAAATCAAAAAGAAAAGGAGAACAAAGACATGGAAAAGACAATGGAAATCAAAGGAATGATGTGCGGACACTGTGAGGCACGGGTCAAAAAGGCACTCGAGGCACTCCCGGAAGTGACTGAGGCAATCGTCAGCCATGAGGCAGGCACCGCAGTCGTAAAGCTTTCCGCGGCAGTCTCAGACGATGTGCTGAAGAAGGCCGTCGAGGATCAGGACTATGAGGTGACCGATATCCGGTAGGATAATAAAATGATACCAGGGTCAAAAGGTCATGCGTTTCATGCTTGCATGAAAAAGCATGACT
>OLRQ01002100.1_pt1 | contig 13276 bp, 11 predicted proteins | sample 1671971 | NCBI WGS metagenome assembly OLRQ01 (sample SAMEA3136631, study PRJEB25190) | human gut metagenome | biome: human gut; feature: human-associated habitat; material: faeces | place: Austria | collected 2013 | reverse complement strand
CCGCGCCCGCTGCCGCTCCTGCCGAGGCCGCTCCGGCTCGTCCCGCGCATTGGGTGGAGGTAACCGCTCCCATGGTCGGTACGTTCTACGCCGCTCCGGCTCCGGGCGAAGCTCCCTTCGTCAAGGTGGGAGACGAAGTTGCCGCGGGCGAGACCCTGTGTATCGTCGAGGCCATGAAGCTCATGAACGAAATCGCCGCTCCTCAGATGGGCACTGTGCGCGAGGTTTGCCTCGACGACGCTACCCCCGTCGAATTCGGCACGCCTTTGTTCTATATTGAGCCTCATGGCGCCGCAGATGCAGGCGAGGGGGAATAGGCGTGTTCAAAAAGATTCTGGTTGCCAACCGCGGAGAGGTCGCGCTGCGCATCATGCGTGCCGCTCGCGAACTTGGCGTGAAAACGGTCGCGGTGTATTCGACGGCGGATAAGGACACGCTGCCGGTGAAATACGCTGACGAGGCGGTTTGCATCGGACCTGCCCCGGCAGGAAAGTCCTACCTGGTCATGTCAAACATCATTGCGGCTGCTGTCACCACGGGTTGCGAAGCGGTGCATCCTGGCTACGGTTTCTTGGCCGAAAACGCCGATTTCGCCCGCGCGTGCGCTGAAAACGACCTTGTTTTCATAGGTCCTGCCCCCGAATGCATCGAACGCATGGGTAACAAAGCGGTTGCCCGCGAGACCATGGCCGCATGTGGAGTTCCTACGGTTCCCGGTTCGGACGGCGTGGTGGAAACGGTCGAAGACGCCCGCGCATTCGCCGAGGCTGTCGAATACCCCGTTTTGATTAAGGCTTCTGCAGGTGGCGGCGGCAAGGGCATGCGTGAAGTGCACAGGCCTGAAGACCTGGAGGGCGCGTTTACGGCTGCCAAGGCCGAGGCTGCTGCCGCGTTCGGCAACGACGATGTATATCTCGAGAAGCTCGTGCTGCGTCCCCGCCATATCGAGATTCAGGTTCTTGCGGACGATTTCGGCAATCATGTGGCTCTGTGCGAACGTGACTGCTCCATCCAGCGTCGCCATCAGAAGCTTCTCGAAGAGGCTCCTTCTCCGGCGCTTGACGACGAGCTTCGCGCCGCCATGGGCGAAGCCGCAGTCAAGGCTGTCGAAGCCGTGGATTATCGCAACGCCGGCACGATCGAGTTCTTGCTTGACGAGAGCGGCAAGTTCTATTTCATGGAAATGAACACGCGCGTGCAGGTGGAGCATCCCGTGACCGAGCAGATCACCGGTACCGACATCATCAAGGAGCAGCTGCGCATCGCTTCGGGCGAGCCTATGAGCTGCGCCGATCGCGCTCCGTTCTCTCCAAACGGCCATGCGATCGAATTCCGCATCAATGCGGAAGACCCCGAGAACGGCTTCCGTCCTTGCCCGGGCACCATCACGCGTTTCGACGTTCCGGGCGGCCCTGGCATTCGCGTCGAGTCTTACATCAATGCAGGGTCGGTTATCTCTCCGTTCTATGATTCCATGGTGGCCAAGCTGATTGTTTGGGGCCAGGATCGCGAAGAGGCGCTTGCTCGCGGACGTCGTGCGCTCGAGGAGTTCAAGATCGAGGGCATCGCAACGACCATTCCGTTCCATAAGCGTGTTCTTGATGCCGAAATCTTCCAGAAAGGCGAAGCTCGCACGGACTTTTTGGATGTGGCCTTCGGCGAGGAGTAGCCGGAATAGGCCATAAAGGAAAAGGCCCCGAAGACACATGCAAGCGGCGTCCGGTTGGGCGCCGCTTTCGCATACGGTGCGTTTCACGCCGGTTTTTTTATTTGTGGATGCTAATGGTTGTGCGTCTGCATGTGGAATGGGACTCGCCGTCGACAAGGGGGCACGCCTTCAAGTCGGTGCGAACCGCCGAACCGCCGTTTCGTCACCGAGCCGTCAGGCGTGGCCCGGCTATCGAGCCGCCAGGTGCCGGGTGTTGTCCTTCGCGGCCCCGCCACCGAGCCGCCAGGTCGTTGCCTCGCCATCGAGCTGTTGCTCTGCAGGCCGCCGGGCCGCTTGTGCGGGAGATCGAGGCCGATTCGCAGTCTAAGGGTGCCTGCGGTTCCGAAGCGAACTGCGGCCTGCGGGCGACCCGCGGTTCGGAAGCTGGTTGTGCTTTCGGCCTTTATTGCGCGAACAGGCACGGCCGTTGCGCTTGCTCGGGAGGTCAAGGCTGATTTTCAGCTTGTGGGCTGCTTGCGGTCCCGAAGCGGTTTGCAACTTTGAATCTGCAGCGCGTTTCGTATATTCCGTGGAACCAAGATGGGTTTCGGATGCCGCCCATGTTTGGGGTAAAATGATAGGATGCTTATTCAACAACGAGCCGAAAGGACCGTCATGAGCGAAGAATTGTATGTCGACGGCTTGGGCCTTGCCCCTGGCGTTATGGAAACTATCGTGGCCATCGCCGCTAAAGAAGTCGAGGGCGTTGCGAGCGTGGGTGCCTCCACGTTTTCCGGCATCCGTTCGCGTTTCGTGTCCAACGCGGCAAGCCAGGGTATCGAAGTCAGCATGAACGAAACCGAAGGCGTGGATATTGCCGTGCATATCGACGTTTTCTACGGCAGGCCCATTCCTGCCATCGCGTCCGATGTCCGCCAGGGTGTTGCCGACGCCGTTGTCACCCAGGTCGGCTTCAAAGTGTCGTCGGTGGACGTGTATGTCGACGGTATTCGCTTTTCGGCTTAATACATTTGATTGAGGGGTTAGATGAAACGACACGAACGCTCTTTGGCGCGCCGTTGCGCGCTGCAGGTTCTGTATCAGAGCGAGCTGCTTGATAAACCGGCCGATATCGTTGTGGAGGAAGGCCTTGTTCCCGAAGATGCGGGCATGGGCGATTACGCGCGCATGCTCATCTTCGGCGTTGCCTCCCATAGCGCGGAGCTCGACCGTACTATCAGCATGTGTTCACGTAATTGGGCGATCGACCGCATGCCCGTGGTTGACCGCTGCTTGCTGCGTCTTGCCGTGTTCGAGCTGAAATACGTTGAAGACGTGCCCGTTTCGGTTTCTATCAACGAGGCGGTCGAGCTTGCCAAGGAATTCGGCGGCGAAGACGATTCTCATCGATTCGTCAACGGCGTCCTGGGTCGTCTTGCGCGCAAGCTGGATGGCGAAGACCAGCAGGATTGCGAGGAAGAAGCCAAGGGCGAGGAGCAATCCGACCCTGCGGCCCAGCAGGAAGCTCCTTCGTTTTCCGCAGAAGAAGAGGCTACCGTAGAAGGCTTTAAGGATGAACGCGACCAGGCTTCGACGGAAGATGTCGTTTCGGCCGGGGACCGCAGTGAGCCGAATGCGACTTTGCGGACGGATTCTGCCGATTCTTCGACGGCCGCTGAATAGGCCCAGGCATGGACGTGGCATCCGATAGGAGTTTTACGGAAATTCGCAGCCGCCTAGAGGAAATTGCATCTCAGGTGCGCGGAGACGATATAGCCTTGGACAAGGCACTCGACCTCTACGATGAAGCAGTGAAGCTTGGCATGAGGGCTACGGAGCTTCTCGAGGTCATCGAAGAGGACGATTCTGGAAACGTCGACAAACAGGTATAGCGTGCGGGTGCGATTCGTATCGCACCCGTTTGACAACCCGCAACAAAGGCAAGGTCTATGGAGCACCGTATTCTTGACATGATTTCATCTCCTGCTGATCTCAAGCTCCTTACCGATGAGGAGCTTGGCATTCTTGCCTCCGAGATTCGCGAACAGATCCTTTTGACCACTTCCAAGAATGGTGGGCATGTCGCCCCGAGCCTCGGCGTGGTCGAGCTTACGCTGGCATGCCATAGTTTGCTCGATTGCCCCCATGACAAGCTTCTGTTCGATGTGGGTCACCAGTCATATGCCCACAAGCTGCTCACGGGTCGTCTCGGCATTTTCGACACCTTGCGCCAATACAAGGGAATGTCTGGTTTTCCCAAGGCCGCCGAAAGTCCTTACGACGTGCATCCTTCGGGCCATGCGTCCGATTCAGTGTCGGTGGCGCTCGGTCTTGCCATGGCGCGCGACTTGCGCGGTGGCGATGAAAAGATTGTCACGATCATTGGCGATGCGGCTCTTTCGGGTGGCATGGCGTTTGAGGCGCTCAATCATGCCGGACAGCTGCAGACGCCCATGGTGGTGATTCTGAACGACAACGAGATGTCCATCTCGCGCAATGTCGGGGCGCTTGCCACCTATCTCGGGCATAAGCGCGCATCGCGCGAATACACCCAAGCTCGCGACGGTCTTCAAAGCGCGTTGGAGGCCAAGGGGGACTGGGGTCATGGTCTGGTCGATTTCGGACGCAACGTGAAAGATTCGATCAAACAGATGATCATTCCCGGAGAGATGATTTTCGAGAAGCTGGGCTTTCTTTGTACGGCGCCCGTTCCCGGCCACGATATCGCAGCGCTCAAACATACGTTGCGCGTGGTACTTGACGCTGAGGTTCCCGTGCTCATGCACGTGGTCACCAAGAAGGGCATGGGCTATGCTCCGGCCGAGCAGCGCCCGGACGTGTTCCACGGCGTCGGGCCGTTCGACCTTGCCACGGGCGAAGTAAAGAAGTCGTCTTCGAGCGCTCCAAAGTATACGAGCGTGTTCGGCAAGGCGCTCGTGCGCGAAGCCGCCGCGAACGAGGATATCGTGGCTATTACCGCCGCCATGAAAGACGGTACGGGCTTGAACGAATTCGCCGAAAGGTTCCCGAAGCGTTTCATCGACACGGGCATCGCCGAAGAACATGCGGTCGCTCTTGCGAGCGGCCTTGCAATCGGCGGCAAAAAGCCTGTCGTGGCAATCTATTCCACGTTCATGCAGCGTGCGATTGACCAGATGGTCATAAACAACGCGCTGCCTGATCTTGACGTGGTATTCTGCCTTGATCGAGCGGGACTTGTCGGCGACGATGGTCCGACGCATCACGGCGTGTTCGACATCGCCTATACGCGCATGATTCCGCATATGAAAGTTATGGCTCCTTCCGATGAGGCTGAATTGGTTCATATGCTGCACACGGCGCTTTCGTTGCACGGGCCTGTTACTTTGCGCTACCCGCGCGGAGAAGCGCGCGGTGTCGAATTGCCCAATGCACCGGAGGTGCTTGAGGTGGGCAAATCGCGCACGACGCGCGAAGGAAGCGATGTGGCCATTCTCGCCTTCGGGCGTATGGTGCAAGAAGCAGAAGGCGCGGCCGATATTTTGGCCGAAGAAGGCGTCTCGGTTCGCGTGGTCGATATGCGTTGGATTAAGCCGTTCGATGAAGACGCTGTGCGTAAGGCGGCGATGGAATGCTCGCTTGTCGTCACGGCTGAAGAGGGCGTGATCGAGGGCGGAATAGGCGAAGGTATCCTTGAGGCGCTTGCAGCTAATCCGCCGGCGAAGGTTCCTCCTGTTTTGACGTTCGGCATCCCCGATCGTTTCGTCAGCCAGGGCAAGGTTCCTCTGCTGCATAAGGAGCTTGGCCTCGATGCCGAAAGCATGGCGAGCCGCATCCGTGAGAAGCTTGCTTTCATGAGAAAAGAGGCGTAAGCGAAAACGCGCGGTAGCCTCGATTTCGCGGCAGATTGTGGTTCGGATTCGAAAAGACGGCGACGGGTGATTCCGTCGCCGTCTTGTATGCAAGGCACTCTCGGGCGGGCAAGAGGCTTACAGGACAGCCGCCAGTCGCACCTCGCCGGCGTTCGCTACTTCTGCCAGACTTCCATGTCGGCGATGGTGACGCTCGTTATTTCTTCAGGTTCGGCGAAGGTGTCGAACACGTAGGTCTTATGGACGCTCGTGGTGCCATCGTCGTTGGCATGGCTCGACGAACCGCCTTCGGTCGCATCGATTACGGTGCCGTCGGCCAAGGTAATCAGGATGGGCAGATTCAGGATGCGGTTCATTTCGGTTTCGTTCCGGTCGGACATCTTGCCGCTATCCTGGTTTTGCCAGTTCATGACGTCATGTGCCGTGTAGTCGACGGTGATGCCGATAGGGGAGATGGCCACCGATTCGACGTCAGCGCTCAAGCCGTTGTAGTCAACGGAGAAGCCGGCGGGAAGATCGATGGTCGTGTCGTCGTAGTTCATCTCAAACTTAAGGTCCCAAGTGCCTTCGACGAGGGTGCGCAAGCCGTTCACGTCGTCGAGCACACAGAGGTTTTCAAGGTGCACGCGGGCGGTGTTTCCGATGATGCCTTCGCCGTTGAAGGTGTCGGCGGACATGCTTTCGACCATCTGGATGGCGTTGTCGTTCGGGTCGGCATCATAGAAATGGATGCTTCCGCCTCCGCCGTCCATCCAGTCGATATGGGTGCCCGAGGGGCCTTCGAACATCAGGGGCAGCGTACCGGCGTCGTTCGGGGTTACGTCGAATGATTCGCCGTCGTCGCGTGCGATGCTGAATACTACGACGTAATTGTAGCGGTCGCCTACTACGGCGTCGGCGGTGATGGTGACGCCGTTGGAGTTGGCCGATGCGCCGATGGGACGACCGATGGCGTCGATGACTTCGGTGGAGGCGGGCGCTCCGTTGAACACGTCGTCGACCAGGCCTTTCACGGTGGTCAACGTCCCGGTTGCAGCAATTGCTCCTGCGCTGCTCGCCAAAAGCGCGCCTGCGAGGCTTGCCGCGGCCACGAGTTGCCAGCGCTTTTTGAAGCGCGGCACGCGTCCGCTGGTAGAGTGCGCCTGCGAAGCGGCGGGTTTGCAGGCAGCGGCAGTCGTTTCGCATGCCGCGCTTTTCTGGCGTTCGGCGATGGCGCGGGCCAGATCGTTCGTCATGCGTTCGGCGGTTTCTTCGGGAAAGGCCATGGCATCAAGGGCTTGATGGTATGTTCTATTCATGATGACCTCCAAGGAGACGTAGGTCGGATGCAGAGGATGCGTCGGGTGCGTTTTACCGACGAAGGGTTTGGCTCAAGCCTGCGATTGGCGCCGAAGCGATGGCGTTTTGTCGCTTGCGACGGTTGATGCCTCGCTTCGATGTCTTGCCGGCGCTTTTGCAGCCGTCGGGTGCACGTGGTGTGTGCCTTCCTGCTGCGAGGCCTCTTCGCCGACTGTGTTTTCGTTCTGATCAGAGCCGAGCTCGCCGACCTTCTCTCCAAGCGCTGTGCGCAATTTCGTGCGACCGCGGCTCAGATGCGCCGCCACCGCAGACGCGGTGCGGTTCGTTATAGCGGCAATTTCGGCGATGGAATACCCTTCGTAATAGTGCAGGTAGATTGCTTCGCGATATTTCTCATCGAGCTCCATCACCGCGTCCAAGACGGCGCTTCCTTCGGGCTCTTCGGGCGCACGGCAGGCGTCGGCAGCTTCAAGCGGGGTCGATGTACGGCGGTAAGCATTGCGCAGTGCGTCTTTGCAGGCGTTTGCCGTGGTTCGCACTACCCAGGCTTTCTCATGCTCCAGGTCCTGGAATGCCTCCTGGCGTTCGATGAGCTTCATCAGGACGCTTTGGCAGATATCCTGCGCATCATGGGTAGATTTCAGATAGGTAAAGCTGAGACGCAAGATCAGGTTTGAGTATGCGGATACGAGGCGTCGTGCTTCGGTTTCGGGGTCGACGTGCGCAGCGCGATATCGAGGTGCGACGGCGCGTGCGCCGCATTGTTCGTTCATGTGCATGGCGCCCTCCTTCGGTTTCATTCGGTATCCTTTGCAACGTTGCTCGCTTACAATACGAACGAGCGATGCATTTCTTGACATCGTAGGAAAGAAAAAAGCAAAGTTTTTTTCAGGAGGTTGTGCAGCGCGCTTGATTGGCCGGCATGCGTCGCAAGCCTGCGTACAGCGCTTCTTCGAAGCGCGTCGTCTCCCTTCCGTCATTATGAAGAAAGGTTCGTTGTGTCGAATTATGAAATAAGCGAAGCGGACTCTGGGCGTTGCGACCGCGCTGCCTCAATGCAGTGCGGTTCTTCGGGCAGCGAGTTCCCTGCTGCCGCGACCCAGGATGCATTGAGGAATGAGACGAACTCTTTATCCTCTTTGGGGCGAAATACCGGGCGCAAAACCAAACCGAAAAAGATGCGTCTGGACGACCTGCTCGTCGATCGCGGGTATTTCTCCGATCGGGGGGAGGCTTTGCGTGCCGTATTGGCCCACGAAGTGAGAGTCGATGACGTGTATCCCATGAGCGCGGCTGTGAAAGTGAGAAAGGACGCCGATATCTTCGTGAAAAACAGGCGTGCGTTCGTCAGCCGTGGCGGGCATAAGCTGCAAGGGGCCATTGATGCCTTCGGACAGAATGTCGAAGGAGCGCGTTGCATCGATATTGGGAGCTCGACGGGCGGGTTCACCGATTGTCTGCTTCAGGCGGGAGCGGCAAGCGTTGCATGCGTTGACGTGAACTACGGACAGCTTGCCTGGAAGCTAAGAGAAGACCCGCGCGTTTCGGTGTTCGAACGCACGAACATCAAGACAGCATCTCCCGAAGAGCTCGGCGCTCCGTTCGATGTTTTAGTGGCCGATCTGTCGTTCATAGGGTTGGCGGGGCTCGCTCCTGTGTTTGCGGCGCTTTGCACGCAGGGAAGCGTGGTGCTGGCGCTTATCAAGCCTCAATTCGAAAGCGCGCACGACGAAACGGATCGCGGCATCGTTCGCGACGAGGCGGTGCGTCGTCGCGTTGTGGAAGAGGTGAAAGAGGCGTTTGCCGCGCGGGGCTTTCGAATCGAGGGGGTCGTCGAAAGTCCGATCAAGGGCGCCGAGGGCAATGTGGAGTACGTCGTGAAGGCGATTTACGAAGGTGCTGCCTAGCTTTTTCATCCATGGCACGGTTCTTCGTTACAATGATGCGTTGCAGAATACGGCGCTGCATGCGCTCGAAATGAAGGGAAAGAAGGGGATATGGATTTCGTCGGCATAGTCATGTTCGCGGTGCTGGTTGCGCTGTGCGTGTTTTTCATCGTATGCGGCATACAATTCGGTCGGGGCAAATGGCTCGGGCTTGTCATCAAGCAAAAGCCCGCATCCACAAAGGCGCATTCTTCCAAGAAGAACGGGAATGCGCGGAAAGAGGAACGCGCCAAGAAGCGCCAGGAAGAAGAGCGCCTTGCCATTGGGGCGAGCCTTTCGTATGTCATGTTCGCCGCAGCCTTCGCATCGTTTTTGCAGATCATGAGTCAGGTGCTTATGTTCGCGGATATTCAGCCTTTCGCGACAATCATGTTTGCCCTTACGTTCGCTTCCTACATCGGCGTTTTCTTCCTCCTTTTCCGCACGATTCGAAAGATTCAAAGGCGTTAGGGGGCGTCGGTCAAAAGGGCGTTCTGCCAACGCTACGTGTCTCACGAGGCAAGAGGGTCTACGGACCCTCTTTTTATGACCTGCTACTTTTTATATCTATACGCTGTAAATAAACTACGGTACCATATAGGCGGTATCGTAAAGGAGGAATGCAGATGGCCGAGCAGAAGAGAAAACGGGGCACGCTTACCAAGGCTGAGGTCATTGCAGCGGCATACGCCATCATCGATGCCGACGGCGTGGATGCCTGCTCCATGCGGGCGCTTGGCTCGAAGCTGGGCGTTACGGCCATGGCGGTGTACGGTTACGTTCCTTCGCGCGAGATGCTGCTCAACGAAGTCATGGCGCGTTTTCTCGAACGCGTGGATACACGCGCGGTTCGCGGCGAGCAGTGGGGCGAAACGTTGCTTCGCACCATGCATTCGCTTCGTAAGGCATGCGTCGAGCACCCTCATTTCGCCGAGCTTATGAACAACCCATGCATTTCCGACGGGCTTGAGCTGTACATGATGCGCCTGCGGGCGATATATCTTGCCCAGGGAATGCCTGAAGAGATTGCCGTTCAACTGCTAAGCATCGCTGACGCGTTTTTCGCGGGCTTCTGCCTCAGGTCATTCCAGCGCGTTGAGAAGGGGGAGGAGCCGCCGTCGCCCGACCCCAATGTCCATGGAGCAGGCGACGGAACTCGTTTTGCCACCGAGTCGCGCGTTCCGGGAATGCTTACGGGACATCGCGCTCCTACGACGCGAATCGTGCGCCCTAACGAACGGTGGCGCCGTACGGTCAAAGCGGGCTATTCCGAACGCTCTTTCGAAAACGGTCTCTTCGTGATTATCGAGGGCATTCGCGCCGGCGCGGCACCCGACCCTTGCGCGTGGCGGACTCCTGTCCAGTAGCCTTTGCGGCATCTTCCCTTCTTGCATTTGGTGCATTTCGGCATTCTTTCATATCGGAAACGGTTGACGCTTTTCGGGGATGCGTCTTTCTTTCCTCGCTACACTGCTCGGCGTGGGAAAGAGAGAAAGGGGAAGTTATGGCTGAGCCGTATTACCGCATGACGGCATCTGAGGCTCTTTCGCGTCTCGATGCCTCTGCGGACGGTCTGTCCGACGAGCAGGCGAAGGAGCGCCTTGAGGCGCATGGCCCCAATCAGCTTGCGGAGGGCAAGAAAAAAAGCGTTGCGATGGTCTTTTTGGACCAATTTAAGGATCTGCTCGTGGTGATTCTTATCATCGCTGCGGGCATTTCAATGTTGACGGGAGACGCGGAAAGCACGGCGGTCATCATTGCGGTGCTGATTCTGAACGCGATTCTTGGCACGGTGCAGTATGTGAAGGCGGAAAAGTCGCTCGATGCGCTCAAGAGCATGTCGGCGCCGGTTGCCAAGGTCTTGCGCAACGGCGTGCGCGAAGAAATTGCAGGTCCGGATGTTGTTCCCGGAGATATCGTCTTTCTGGAAACAGGCGACATGGTGGTCGCCGACGGCAGATTGATCGAAAGCTATTCCCTCAAAGTGAACGAAAGCTCGCTGACGGGCGAATCCGAGGCTGTTGAGAAAAGCATCGACGCTCTCGAAGGTGCCTCAGTGGCTTTGGGCGACCAGGCGAACATGGCGTTTTCCGGTTCGCTGGTGACGTATGGCCGCGGCGTGATGCTGGTTACGGGAACGGGCATGCAAACCGAGATTGGGCATATTGCTCATCTGATGAACCAGACCCAACAGCGCAAAACGCCGTTGCAGCAGAACCTGGACGATTTCTCGAAGAAGCTTGCCGTAGCGGTTTTGGCCGTATGCGTTCTGGTGTTCGCTCTGTCGGTGTTCCGTAGCCATATGCCGGTCATGGACTCTTTGCTGTTCGCTGTGGCTCTTGCCGTTGCGGCCATTCCTGAGGCGCTCAGCTCCATCGTCACGATTGTCTTGGCGATGGGCACGCAGAAGATGGCCAAGGAAAACGCCATCATCAAAGACCTCAAGGCCGTGGAAAGCCTCGGATCGGTGCGCGTTATCTGCTCCGACAAGACGGGTACGCTCACGCAGAATAAAATGACGGTTGTCAAGGCGTGGGCGGATGGCGACGTCGTTGAAGCTGCCGATGCCTCGACGGACGATCCGGTCATGCTTCGTTTGGTTCGCGTGGGTCTTTTGGCAAGCGACGCCACAACGGACGAAGAAACCGGAGCCGCCGTGGGCGACCCGACCGAAATCGCCCTGGTTGATTGGGGCGATGCTCACGGTCTTCGTGAAGAGGATGCGCGTGTTGAGTACCCGCGGCTTGCAGAACTCGCGTTCGATTCGGACCGAAAGCTCATGAGCACCGTGCATGAGCTCGATGGTTCTTTACTTATGCTGACCAAAGGTGCTCCCGATGTCTTGCTCGCGCGTTGTGTGCGCATGATGACGCACGAGGGCGATGTGGAGATGACCGACGAGATGCGTGCGAACATTGCCGCCGCGAACGACGCTTTCTCCAAACAAGGTCTGCGTGTGCTTGCGTTTGCGAACCGCACGGTTGCAAGCACCGATATCTCGCTCGATGACGAGCGCGATTTCACGTTCGTGGGTCTTGTTGCCATGGTTGACCCTCCGCGCATGGAAAGCGCGCAGGCGGTTGCCGATGCCAAGCGCGGCGGCATTCGCACTATCATGATTACGGGCGACCACAAAGTGACAGCCGCCGCCATCGGGCGCACTGTGGGCATTTTCGAAGACGGCGATATCGCGCTTGAGGGAACCGAACTCGACGCCATGAGCGACGAGCAGCTCGACGAGGTGCTGCCCAAGGTTTCGGTATATGCGCGCGTCTCTCCCGAGCACAAGATTCGCATCGTTTCGGCGTGGCAGCGTCGTGGCTGCATCGTCTCTATGACGGGCGACGGCGTGAATGACGCCCCCGCATTGAAAAAGGCGGACGTCGGCGTGGCCATGGGCATCACGGGCACGGAGGTCAGCAAAGACGCGGCTTCTATGGTGCTTGCGGACGACAACTTCGCCACGATTGTGAAGGCCGTGGTGAACGGACGAAGCATCTACGCGAATATCAAGGCGTCCATTCATTTCCTTCTTTCGGGCAATATGGCGGGCATCATGGCTGTTTTGTTCGCGTCGCTTGCGGCTTTGCCCGTGCCGTTCGCGCCGGTGCATCTGCTGTTCATCAACCTTTTGACGGACAGTTTGCCTGCTATCGCGCTTGGTCTCGAGCCTGCACGTAAGGGCCTGCTTGATCAGGAACCGCGCGACCCCAAGTCGTCTATTCTGGACGCGCCGCTTGCACGCAAGGTCGTTTGGCACGGCGCCTTGATCTCTGTGGCATCAATGACGGCGTTCTACCTGGGGCTTTCTGCGGGCGGTGCCGCTCTTGCCTCTACGATGGCGTTTGCTACGTTGGCATTGGCGCGTCTGTTCCATGGGTTTAATTGCCGTGGCGAAGAATCCATTTTCAAGCTGGGGCTTTGCACCAATAAGTGGGTTCCTCTGGCGTGGTTCGGCGGATTTGTCCTTCTTTCGCTGGTGCTGTTCGTCCCATTCTTGCAGAGCGCGTTTTCCGTTGCGCCGTTGACGGGCATGCAGTTCGCGCAAATCGTGGGGCTTGCGTTTGCTCCTACCGCGGTCGTGCAAATTGGCCGCTTGTTCAAGATGTTGCTGAAGAAGTAAGGCTTCGAAGAAAGTCGCGCATTCAAGGGCGGTCTGCTGTGCAGGCCGCCTTTTCGTTTTCGGGCAACTCAGGGAGTCCATCTAGAACTGCGTGCGCAAGCCGCGCGGCCACCCTCCGTGTCCAGGCAATTATCGGTTGTTCTTCTGGCTTGGAACTGTATTGGCGCAAATCGTTCTAAACTTGGGAGCATATCGTCTCGAATCATGCTTTGGGGTGTCGTGGCATAATGGTTTGGAGGAAGGGAAACGATGCGTTTTATTCCTTGAGTCGTGCTTGTCTCCTCGAATCGCGCGGTTTGCTCGTTTCGTCGTTTGCGCGACGGTGCGTCAAATTCGTTTGTTTGTCATGTTTGTCTTAACGATGGGAATGCTATGCCGGTGAATTGAATTTCAAAACGCAATAGTGTTGCATTAAGTCATGCAGGCGCAG
>OLRQ01002098.1_pt1 | contig 13282 bp, 11 predicted proteins | sample 1671971 | NCBI WGS metagenome assembly OLRQ01 (sample SAMEA3136631, study PRJEB25190) | human gut metagenome | biome: human gut; feature: human-associated habitat; material: faeces | place: Austria | collected 2013 | reverse complement strand
GCAGCTGCCGGAGCGGTGCTTAAGCCGCAAGGCGGGAATTGTGCGGTGTTGCCCTGATTTGTAGGGGCCGCTGCTTGCATCGTCCCGCATATCAGGCCCGCTTTTTACAATTTCATTGCTACGCGCTGCATAGGGAACCGCCCCTCAAAGGGAAGCCAATTTCCTATTTGGGTTTTCATCAAAGCACCTTACGTTGGGTCGTTTTAAGCGCCTCACTCGATCACAATCCCCGTTCCATCCAGTAACCTTACCACATCAGGAAAGCTGAACCTTGCGCCTTTCAACTTGTTGGTCTCCAAATCAATGGCGTATTCTTCGGCGGTGCGCAGGTCGGCTTTTTGCAAATCGCAGCGGGTGAACCGGGTTCCGCCCAGCCGCACGCCGTGAAAGCTGGCCCCGGCAAGGCGGGTATCATCAAAGGTGCATTGCTGCAGTTCCGCCCCGGTCCAGTCAAAGCCGTTCAGTGCCATGCCGGAAAAATCATTGTAGCGGAACGCGCAGTTTTTGATTTTGCCAAACGGCTGGAAGACCCCGCTTTTGCCCTGCAGCCCGCCCCACGCCATGGAGCGGAACGCACTGTTCAGCAGCCAGGCATCTTTCATGGTGGTAAAGCTGAACACCACGCCGGAAAAATTGCAGTGGTCAAAGGTACAGGCGTTGAAGCGGCAGTTCTGCACCCGCGTGCCCAGCCAGCGGCAGTGGTCAAACACACAGTCCTCGAACTCGGCGTTTTCCAGCAGCTCGCCGGGGTCATAATTGGCAAAGGTCTCCCCTTGATAAAATCGGCGTTCCGCCATCAAAACTCCTCCTTGTGCTGTTGGAAAAACTCAAAGGTATCCCGCACGCTTTCCAGCTCGGTCCAGCGGCGGGTGCGCACCGGGTCACTGTCCAGATCATAAATGCGGGCACCGGGGATTGCCAGCAAAAACGGCGAATGGGTGGCCAGCACAAACTGGCAGCCGTAAAACCGGGCCGAATCTGCCAAAAAATCCGCCAAAGCGATCTGCCGCGCGGCGGAAAGGCTGTTTTCCGGTTCATCCAACAGATAAAGGGCATCCCCGCGCAGTTTTTCCTGGAACATCAAAAAGGCGCTTTCGCCGTTGGAGTGGGTGCGGATGTTGGAAGACAAAGTTTTGCGCGCCACCTGAGATTTGGAATAGCGCCGTGCCGCGCTGACCTGCTTGAGCCGGTCATAATCCTCCATGCTGTGCATCTGGAATTTGGCGGTGCGGGCCTCGGTGTATTCATCAAACAGGCTGCCGCGGCGGGTATCAATGTTATCGTTGATGGCGCGCACATCCAACATATAGTCAAACACATCGTCGCTGGTCAAAATCAGGCTGCCCGCCGGGATGGCGTGCAGGGTGTGGAACTGGCACAGGGAGACATAATCCGGGAAGAAATCACTGCGGTTATACTGTGCCCCGCGCTGCAGGCGCAAAGCGTCCGCCATCACGTTGAGCGCTGTGGTTTTGCCGGAGCCGTTGCCGCCGTACAAAATGGTCACATCCGCCAGGTCCAGTGCTTTCAAGCCCCGGCCTGCAAACAGGCCAAAGGGGTAGAAAGAATCATAGCAGGTCATTTTGGCCCGCGGCGACTCGGCAAGGTAGTTAGCCTCGCTGTTTTGGCTGGGAAAATAAAATTCCGAAAGATAGATCACATCTCTCTCCTCCATTCCGGCTTCTTTCTCAAATTATACCATGCCGCCGGGTAAAGGCAAATGCCTTACATACAGGCAGCGGTTTTGGGGATACGGCAAAGATTTTGCGGGTCAAAAATAAAAGCATGTGCACCCGCCCTCCTCGAAAACCCAAAATTTTCGATTTGTTTTGTCATGCACATGCTTTTGTGTTATCTGATGATACGCTGCGGTTTATGCCGGGAGGCACCGGAGCGCCGGAAATTCAGCCTGCTTTTTATAAACACAGCCGAATTTTTGCCGTACAGCCGGTATAGATTATTTCTTCTGAACGTACTTGAGGCAGTCCAGCATAACAGCAACCAGAATGATGATGCCGGAGAACACGAACTGCAGGTTCGTATCAATACCCAAAGTGGTCAGAGAGTAAGTCAACGCGGTGAAGATGAACACACCGACAACCACGCCGGAAATCTTGCCGATACCGCCGGTGAAAGAAACGCCGCCCACAACGCAGGCCGCGATGGCGTCCATTTCCCAGCCCTGACCATATGCAGCGGAGCCGGAGCCCACCATACGGATGCATTCCAGCCAGGAGCCGAAGCCATACAGAATGCCTGCCAGAATAAACGCGCCTACCGTAACGCGGAATACCGAGATGCCGGAAACAGCAGCAGCTTCGGCGTTGCCGCCGACTGCGAACAGGTTTTTACCAAAGGTCGTCTTGTTCCAGATGAACCACACAATGATCACAGCTGCGATAGCCCACAGGATAATGGTGGGGAAACCGCCAATCTTGGGGATGATCATGCTGGGGATGTTGCCTTCGATACCGCCAAAGGAAACACCCTTGGTTGAATAGGTGACCAAGCCAAAAATGACCAGCATGTTCGCCATCGTAGAAATGAATGGGTGCATTTTGAACTTGGCTGTAAAGAAACCTGCGATGGTGGTAAAGACTGTGCACAGGACAATGCAGACAAGCAGCGCCAAAATAACGCGTGCAACGACCGGCAGCCCGGTAAAATCAAACACATGGCCAAAAACCGCACCGGTGTTGATTCCCTTGTGCATAATGATGGTAGCGGCAGTCATGCCCATACCAACCATACGGCCAATGGACAGGTCCGTGCCGGCCAGCAGGATCAGCCCGGCAACGCCCAAAGCCAGGAACATGCGCGGCGAAGCCTGCTGCAGAATGTTCAAAATATTGTTGACGGTAAGCAGCGGCACTTTCTTGCCGAACTGGGCAATCAGGCACAGTATAATAAAGATGATAACGATTGCAATGTACAGACCGTTGCGCAGCAAAAAGTCACGGCGATTAAATGTGTACTTGTAGTTTTCCCACTTTTGCGCCAGAGACTCGCCAACCGTAAACTTGGACAGGCGCAGCATATCGATCAGGTGATATTTGTAATCAAACGCAGCATGCCGGCGGTCCTTGATTGCCTGGCAGTCCTTATCCAACTGCATTTTGGCGTCGAACAGGCGGTTCTTGTGGACATACTTTTCGTCCTTGATTTCCTGCTGATTGCTCAGCTTGGAAAGCGCCGTCTCGTGTTCCTTTTTCAGCTGTTCTACAGCTGCCTGATATTTCTGCTGGGCTTGTACCTTTTCCTGCTTGCAGCTGGCCACCACCGCCTGGTAATAGTCGCTGTCATAATGGGCTTTCAAATAGGCTTCGGCATCAGCGATCAGCTTGTTGATCTGGCCCTTGTTTTTTTCTTCAACTGCCTTGGCCGCTGCCAATTCAGCCTTCAGTTTGGTCTCACGTTCCGTTTTTTCCTGCGCGGTATAGATGCGGTCGCGCTTCAGGTTATCCAGCTCATTCTGGATATTGACAGCTTTTTCAGTACCGTCAGTACGAAGTTCATCGATCTGCGCCTGGATTTTCCCAACATATTCATCGATTGGCTGGCGAAGCTTGGCTTCCTGCTCCGCCGAAAGAATTTTTGAAGTTTGTGTTGCAGTTGCCATAGATCATTATCCCCCATTACAGGTATTTTGCGCTGAGTCTCAAAAGCTCTTCCTGATTTGTTTCCTTGGTATTCACAATGCCGGAAAGATGTCCGTTGGACATAACGCCGATCCGGTTGGTGATACCCAGAATCTCAGGCATTTCAGAGGAAACAACAATAACCGTCTTTCCCTGTTTGGCCATCTTGATGATCAGCTCATAGATTTCGTACTTTGCGCCAACGTCTATACCGCGCGTAGGTTCATCCATCATAAAGACCTGGGGTTCGCGTTCCAGCCATTTGCCAAAAATGACCTTTTGCTGGTTGCCGCCAGACAAACTGGTGATCATATCGTCAGGTCCCATGCACTTGGTGTGCATGACCTTGATCTCCTTGCTTGTGGCTTTTACCATTTTGGGCATTGACAGCCCAAGGCCACCTTTGTACTGGTCCAGGTTGGCAATGGTAGTATTGAATGTCAAATCGCTCTTCAGGAACAGGCCGTTTGCTTTGCGTTCCTCGGTAATCAGGGCAAATCCATGCTCGATCGCTTCGTGGGCATTGTTGAAGTTCATCAGGTGGTCGCGGAAATACACACGCCCTGCCGCACGGGTACGCACGCCGAAAATGGTTTCCAGCAGCTCTGTACGTCCGGCGCCCACCAGGCCATACAGACCAAAAATTTCGCCCTCGCGCACATCAAAGCTGATATCCTGCAGATAAGGCGCATATTTGGTGGACAGATGCTGGATGGACAAGATCGGATCTCCGGGGATATTGTCCACCGGCGGGAAGCGGCTTTCCAGCGAACGGCCAACCATGGCGGTGATCAGCTCGCCCATGTTGGTGTCCTTGCTGTCCTTGGTCATAACCAGGTTGCCGTCACGCAGAACCGAAATCTGGTCACAAATTTCAAAAATTTCGTCCATCTTATGTGAGATGTATATCAGCGCAATGCCCTGTTCTTTCAGCATGCGCATCATCTCAAAGAGTTTATTCACTTCCTGCACCGTCAGCGAAGAAGTCGGCTCATCCAGAACGATGACCTGGGCATTGTAAGAGATGGCTTTGGCAATTTCACACATCTGCCGCTGCGAAACCGACATATTGCGCATGGGCTGGGTCAGATTGACAGTCATGCCCAGCTTGCGGAACAGATCGGCTGCTTTCTTCTTCATCTGCCCTTCGTCAACCACGCCCATAGAGTTGACCGGGTACCGCCCCAGGAACAGGTTATCAATCACACTGCGCTCCAGGCACTGGTTCAGTTCCTGATGCACCATTGCAATTCCGTTTTCCAGCGCGTCTTTCGGGCCGGAAAAACTGATCTCCTTGCCATTGAGGAAAATCTTGCCCTCATCCTTTTGATAAGTACCGAACAGACATTTCATCATGGTAGACTTACCGGCGCCGTTTTCGCCCATAAGCCCCATAACTGTACCGCGTTTTACATCCAGATTGATATGATCAAGTACTCGGTTGCGGCCAAACGACTTGCACATACCGCGAATTGACAAGACAATATCGTCTTTCGCTTCTGCCATTCTCGTCACTCCCGTCTTGCAAATTGGCAAACTGCCCTACGGCTGCTCACCTGTTTTCATAAAAAAACGCTATTAGAGAAAACTTCATTCTCCCCTATGGAGAAATACATTCTCCCTAATAGCGTTGCCGTTACTTAACTGTCAGTTATTGCTGTTGCCGTTGGATCACTGGTTCAGCAGAGAAGTGTACGAAGCAGCGTTATCGGTCTTAACCATATTGATGGCAAAGGCATCGTATGCGCTGGGATTGCCCAGGCGGTTGGTGATGTTGGCCTCGGTCTGGCCGTCGCCGCCGATGTAGTCAATCTTCAGGTTCAGCAGATCATCATATTTCTCCAGCAGGGGCTGGTAAGTAGCGCTCAGGAAGTTATCCGCGGAGTTGTAGATATCCAGCCAAACGCTCTTTTCCGGGCTGGTAGTTGCATCCAGCTGGTTGGAAACAGGCCCATACGGCTTGGTAGAGTCGGTGAAGTCCGTGTAGTTGTCTGCCGTGACTGCCACGTTCAAAGCATAGTAGGAACGCTCGTCCTCATTGTAATAGTAAACATCGCTGCTCAGGACATTGCCTGCGGCATCCGGAGTGGCAATACCGGTGTTGATGTCCACGCCGTCCAGCGCATTACGCAGCAGGCGCAGGGTCAGGTAGGCCTGCACGTCAGCGTGCTGGCTGATCGTTCCGCCGTAACCGTCGGCAATGGCAGCAACTGCGTCAGCGTTTGCATCGTAGCCAAAGGTGGGAACGCCATTTTCCTGCGACCAGGAGTTAAACATTGCCATGCCCATGCCGTCATTGTTGGAAATAACGATATCGATGGAATCTCCCAGAGAAGAAGCCCAGGCGCTGATGGCGTTGCTGGCGGTGCCGGCATCCCAGGTAGCGCCGGCGGAATTCTTCATTTCCTGAGAAGCAAGCTCACGAACGGCGAAGGTCGTGCCATCCACATCCATGGTGCCGTCCTGAACCTGGGTAGCGGAACCATCCGCATTGGTACCGACAGGATCAGAAACAATGCCGCTGCTGCCTTCCACTGCGGTGCCCAAAGCGCTACGAACGCCACGGGTACGGGCAATCGAGTCATTATGGCCGATATCGCCGATTGCCAGAACATAGCCGATAACGCCGTCGCCGTTGCGGTCAATGGTGTCAGCATGTGCTTTAATGTAATCTGCGATCATCTTGCCCTGCAGTTCAGCACCCTGGTTGGCATCGAAACCGACATAATAAGTATTGCCGTTAAAGTTCAGCGCTTCCGTATCCAGCTCGCCTGTGGTGCTGTTGGAAGGCTGGCGGTTAAACCACACCAGCGGCTTATCCTTATTTTCAACGGTACCGCTTTCAGCAGCCGTAGAGGTAGCTGCCGAAGTATCGGTAGATGTGCTTTCCGTGGATGTTGCGGCGCTGGATGCACTATTGCCGCAGGCAGCCAGGCTCAAGGTCATTGCAGCTGCCAAGGTCAACGCTAATGTTTTTTTCATAATGGTTCTCCTTCTTTATAGGTCGGGATGCTGCTTTCGCTCCCGCTCATTGTTTTTATGGTATAGCAAAACCGGAGGAAAAGCAAGGCGCATTTTGACTAAAATAGTTGCAGAATTTTGTACGCATTTGGCATATTGCAACATCTTTGTGTTCTGTTTTTGTATGTTACGCCCATTCCGGCTGCATTTTTCCCTGCAACGCCATGTCACAGTGCTGTACCCGCATTTCATATGTTCCACCCGGCAGCAGAGTATCCTGTATCTTCCCGCACCATTTATATATTAATATTCAATACTATCCCTGATTTTATAAAGGCAACACCGCACAATTCCCGCCTGACGGCTTAAGCACCGCCCCGGCAGTTGCGGTACGGCATCTGCGTTGCCAAAATGCTCGATAATACACAAAGTATTATCTGCGCTTTTGGCTTAGTAGCTGCCGCACCTCGCTCGCCGTATCGGCACTTAGAATTATGCGGTATTGCCTAAAATATCGCCCGTCCTGCTCATCTGCAGGGCTGTCCGGCAGCCTTTTTGACGCTTCGGAGCATGATGACAAAATAAAAAACTGTGCTCCCTAAATATAATCAGGGAAGCACAGTTTGTGGCGTATTTCTCCGCTGTTAAAGTTCAGCCTGTTTTTCGCGGCATTCAGGGCAGATGTAATGGATGGTCAGCTGGTAGGAACGCACTTCGGTTCCAATGGCATTTTCAATTTCGCGCACCAGGCCGATCACCGGCAGGTCCTGCAGGCTGCCGCAGCAATCACAGTACAAATGGCCGTGCGGGTTGGAGGTTTTATCAAACCGGTCGGGGCCATCCGGCATTTCCAGTCGGGCAATTTCCCTGGCCTGTTCCATCAGCTTTAAGTTGCGGTACACGGTGCCGCGGGCAATGCCGGGCATCTTCTCCCTGGCAATGGCAAAAATTTCGTCCGCCGTCAGATGTTTGGGGCTGTGCTGTAAAATTTCCAAAATCAAGGCACGCTGGCGTGTCATGGCGGGCTCCTTTCTGTATAGAATGAGTTGTAAGAAAATTTATAAAATAAGACATTGTAAGATATCTCTATCATAAGAATACACATGTTTCGTGCATTTGTCAACGGGATTTGCTGGCAAGCAGGATATTTTTTAAGAGCTTGTCCGAATTCATAGCAGAGCAATGCCGCCGCACCATCCACGGTGCAGCGGCATTGTGTGTGTTAATTCTTTTCCGGGTCCAGGCAGGCGCCGGCTTTGCGGCATTCCAGGTGCAGGTGGCTGCCCTGCTGGGCTTCGGCAGGCACGTTGCCTGTGGTGCCAAGGCGGGTCCCGGCGGTTACTTTTTCGCGCTGGGTCACGGCAACTTCTTCCAGCCCGCAGTAGCGCCACACGCGATCCTGCGCGTCGGTCACTTCCACCACGCGGCCCCACAGAGCGTCATCCGCAATGGCGGTCACGGTACCGGCGGCCACCGCCGTCACCTGTTCGGCGGTATAATCCGTGCCGTTGTGGGTGCGCCAGTCCCCCAGGGTGGGGTTATACACCAGCGTATTCCCGCTGAACGCCTGGCTAACTTTACCGTTCCAGCCAGCGTGCGGCAAGGTTCCCTGCTGCGTGGACGAAGCAGCAGAGCTGCCAGTCCCGCCGGAGGCGCTGCCAGACTGCCCAGCCCCCTGCTGCAAGGATGACGATGCAGACCCCGCAGCTGACGGCGCGGGCGATGGCTGCGCTGTCGCCACAGGAACATCCTGTGCGGGCTGGTTTACGGCGGCATCCGGTGAATCCCATACGTCTGTTCCCTCCTCCAGGGCCTGATTTTGGATGCGGGTCAGGTCCTCGACCCCGCGCACCACGCTGCGGATGGCGGCAATTCCGGTAATGGTTGCCGCAAACACCAGTGCAAGGCAGACAAGATATAGCCCTTTTGCCTTCAAAAATGCTTTAATGCTGTTCATCTTCCCCCGTCCTTTGCTTGCCGTACGGCCAAAACATCGGGCGCAAAACCTGCCGCCCGGAATTTTCAACCGCACCGTTCGTGTTGTGTATGCCATTAGTGTTGCGCGGACAGATTGGATTTATGCACAAAGCAGGCAAAAATACTGCCCGGTTTTGCTATGCAGTTTGCCCCAACGGCACCGTTTTGTTTTGTTTAACCTTGCTCTTGCGTTTTGTTCCACCAGCGTTTATACTTATTATAGTAGGACTATTATGTCCATTACTATTATTATTTGTGAGGTGGAGACAATGAAGGAACCCCTGGTTATTACGATGGCGCGTGAATATGCATCCGGCGGCAGCGAGATTGCCCAGAAAGTTGCTGATCTTTTGGGGATTCCCCTGTACAACAAGGAGCTGATCACCATCGCCGCAAAAAAGAGCGGCCTGACGGAAGAAGCCATTGCCGCCAGCGAGACCCAGCGCAGCGGCAGCCTGATCTACAGCCTTTACATGATGGGCAACACCATGCCTCTGGCGGACCAGGTGTACATTTTGCAGTCCAATGTCATCAAGGAAGTTGCTTCCCAGGGCTCCTGTGTGATTTTGGGCCGTTGCGGTGACTATGTTCTGCGCGACCGCCCCAATGTGCTGCGCACCTTTGTGTTTGCCCCCATTGATATCCGCGTGGCCAACGCCAAAGTGCGCCCCGATGCCAAGGATATGCCCGATCGCCTATGGGAGACCCATCTGGCCAAGCATGACCGCGCCCGCGCAAGCTATTACAACTACTATACTGAAAACCGCTGGGGCGAAGCGAAAAACTATGATCTTTGCCTGAATGCAGCAATTGGCCAGGATGCCTGTGCCCAGCTGATTGTTCAGGCTGCAAAAGCAATGGAGGCAGCTAATCAAGAATGAGTGATTCTGTACAGAAATACTCTGCATCCCGAATGGGCAGCGCGCCGATAGGCCCGCTGCTCCTTTCGTGTTCAGTACCTATGATGATTTCGATGCTGGTTCAGGCACTTTATAACATTGTGGACAGCATCTTTGTCAGTCGTGTGAACGAAGCGGCGCTTTCCGCCGTTTCGCTGGCGTTCCCCATCCAGAACCTGATGATTGCCTTTGCCGTGGGCACTGCTGTTGGTGTAAACGCCTATCTTTCCCGCTGTTTGGGTGAGGGCAACCGGACCGAGGCCAGCCGCGCGGCGATGAACGGCCTGTTCTTAGCGTTCTGCGGCGGCATCGCCTTTCTGGTGTTCGGCATTTTGGGCGCGCGGGCGTTCATTGCGTCCCAGACCACCGATGCCCAGATCATGCAGTACGGCGCCGATTATCTTTCCATCTGCACGTTATGGTGCATGGGCTTGTTCCTGCAGTGCATGCTGGAAAAACTGCTGGTCGCCACCGGGCGCAGTGCGTTCGCCATGGCCAGCCAGCTGATTGGCGCTTTGGTCAACATTGCGCTGGATCCCATCTTCATCTTCGGTCTGTTCGGCGTGCCCCGCATGGAAGCAGCCGGTGCTGCTGTGGCTACCGTAGCCGGGCAGTGGATCGGCGCAGCTGCCGGGCTGACGATGAACCTGCTGTGCAATAAGGACATCAACCTAACGCTGAAAGGCTTCCGCCCGGCGGGGTCCACCATCAAGCGCATTTACGCGGTGGGCATCCCCTCCATTGCCATGAACGCCATTGGCAGCGTGATGACCTTTGCGATGAACAACATCCTGATTGCCTTTTCCAGCACCGCCGTTGCGGTGTTTGGTGTTTACTTCAAGCTGCAAAGTTTTGTATTCATGCCTATTTTTGGCATCAACAACGGCATGGTGCCCATTATCGGCTACAATTACGGTGCCCGCCAGCCCAAGCGCATTACCCAAACTATCAAACTGGCTGTCTGCTTTGCCGAGTGCATTATGCTGTGCGGCTTGATTCTGGCCGAAGTTTTCCCACATGTGCTGCTGGGTGTGTTCAACGCCAGCCCCACCATGCTGGCCATGGGTATTCTGGCCTTGCGCATTATTGCCATCCATTTCCCGATGGCAGGTTTCAACGTAATTTTTTCCTCCGCGTTTCAGGCGCTGGGGCGCGGCACGCTGGCGCTGTTGGTTTCGGTGATCCGCCAGCTGGTTGTGCTGGTGCCTGCCGCCTGGCTGCTGAGCCACACCGGTAACGTAAACGCCGTGTGGTTTGCTTTTCCCATTGCAGAGCTGGTTGCCGTTACGCTGTGCGCTGTGTTTATGCGCAAGTGCCACCGCGACATTTTGCTGCCAATGGAAGCCGGCCAGAAAACGGCTGCCTCTGTATAAGGAGGGGTTTGTATGCTGCGCCATATCAAACCGGGCATGCTGGTGTTCAGTGTGCTGTACATTCTGCTTGGCCTGCTGTTGCTGCTTGCCCCGCAGGCGGTTGCCGATGTGTTCTGCATTGCGCTGGGCTTGTTGGTGGTTTTGTGCGGGCTGCAAAGCCTGTACGGTTATTTTAAGAAAGATAACGGCAGCATCCGAGCCGCCGTCAGCCTGCTGCTCAGCCTGCCCACCATTGCGCTGGGCATGTGGGCACTATTGTGTACCGTACAAAGCGCCATGACCTTTGAATGGCTGTTGCCGCTGCTGTTTGGCCTGATGCTGCTGGTGGATGGCGTGGTGCGCGCACAGTCTTCCTTTGCCCTTGCCAAGCGCAAGGGGCAAAAGTGGTGGGTGGTGCTGCTGCTCAGCATTGTTTCGCTGTTGTGCGGGGCATTGCTGGCGTGTTCTCAGCTGCTGAACAACCGCAACGTGGATCTTTTGCTGCTGTCCGGCATCTTTTTACTGGCAGAGGGCATTTTGAACCTGTGCTGCACCATTTATATTGCGATGGAGTTCCATGCGCTGGACAGGCTGGATGCTGCCAAGGCGGAAATGGAAACCGCTGCCGCACCGGAGCCATCCCCCGAAGCCCCCTCCCCTGCCCCGGCTGAACCCGCTGCAGAAGAATCTGCCGAAATGGACCTGCCCGATGTGCCAGCCCCGGAGCTGACCACCGAACCACCGGAACCCGACCAAGAGCCCACAGCGGATGCCGCAACCTGATGTTACCCTGCGCTGAACCGGCGCTTATTTGTAAATTTAAGGAGCAATTACCCTACATGAACAATTATGATCTGATTATCGTTGGCGCCGGCCCGGCCGGTATTTTTACCGCACTGGAACTGCTGCGCAAAAGCAGCAAAACTACCGGCCCGCGCATCTGCCTGATTGAAAAGGGCAAACCGGTAGAAAAGCGCCACTGCCCCAAAGATAAAACCGGCCACTGCGTGAACTGCAAGCCCACCTGCGCCATCACCACCGGCTTTTCCGGTGCCGGTGCGTTCTCGGACGGCAAGCTGTCCCTCTCCTATCAGGTTGGCGGCGAGCTGCCGGAGCTGATCGGTGAGGATTTTGCCCAGGAGCTGATCAACTACACTGACAAGATCTATCTGGAATTTGGCGCTGACCCGCATGTGGAAGGTATTTACGAGGGCAGCGAGATCAAGGAGATCCGCAAGCGCGCCATCCAGGCCGGCCTGCAGCTGGTGGACTGCCCCATCCGCCACCTTGGAACCGAAAAAGCCCAGCAGCTGTACCTGAACATCCAGAACTATCTGCTGGCCCGCGGTGTGGAGATGCTGTTCAACACCGAATGTGACAACATTCTGCTGGAAGGCAGCGAGTGCAAGGGCGTTGTGATCACCGAAAAGGGTGAGCGCCGCGAACTGCGCGCCGACCAGGTTGTGATTGCCACCGGCCGCCGCGGTGCAGATTGGCTGGAAAAGCTGTGCGCCGAGCACAACATTGCCCACAAGCCCGGCACCGTTGATATTGGTGTGCGTGTGGAGTGCCGCAACGAGATCATGGAGACCATCAACAAGGTTCTGTACGAAGGCAAGCTGATCGGTTACCCCAACCCGTGGAAGAACAAGGTCCGCACCTTCTGCCAGAACCCCGGCGGCTTTGTCGCGCAGGAAAACTATGACAATGACCTGGCGGTCGTCAACGGTCACAGCTACAAGGATCTGAAATCCGGCAACACCAACCTGGCCATTCTGGTCAGCCACAACTTTACCGAGCCGTTCAACCAGCCCATTGCCTATGCCCAGAAGGTTGGCGAACTGACCAACATGCTGGGTGCCGGGCACATTCTGGTACAGCGCTACGGTGATATTCTGGACGGCAAGCGCACTTGGGCCAAGGAGCTGGCACATTCCAATGTGCGCCCTACCCTGAAAGATGCCGTTGCGGGCGACATTACCGCCGCCATGCCGTACCGCGCCATGGTGAGCATTATTGAGTTCATCAAGATGGTGGACCATGTTGCCCCCGGCTTTGCCGCACCGGAAACCCTGCTGTACAGCCCGGAGCTGAAGTTCTACTCCAACAAGGTCAAGATGGACACCGACCTGGAAACGAACATTTCCGGCCTGCACTGCCTGGGCGATTCCTCCGGATGGACCCGCGGCCTGATGATGGCCTCCGTCATGGGCGTTCTGATGGGCCGAAAGCTGATTGAGAATCATGATATGTGAGGTTTTTACGGGGGATTTTGTTCCTTCTTTGAAAAGAAGGAAGCAGAAACTTTAATCATATTATCACATAAAATAAAATTAAGGCGCACCACACAATCCCTGTGTGATACGCCTTAATTTTATTTTTTCTGTTTTGCTATACTAAAGGCAACACCGCACAATTCCCGCCTTGCGGCTTAAGCACCGCTCCGGCGGCTGCG
>OLRQ01002096.1_pt1 | contig 13288 bp, 11 predicted proteins | sample 1671971 | NCBI WGS metagenome assembly OLRQ01 (sample SAMEA3136631, study PRJEB25190) | human gut metagenome | biome: human gut; feature: human-associated habitat; material: faeces | place: Austria | collected 2013 | reverse complement strand
AGCTGCCGGAGCGGTGCTTAAGCCGCAAGGCGGGAATTGTGCGGTGTTGCCTAAGGAATAACCCCGTCCGTGCGGGCAGGACCCGCATGGACGAACAGGAGCCAGACAGTATTTATGCAGTTGACCTACCAAAAGTTAAAGCCGTTTGCCTTATCCTATCTCACCGCGCCGCTGGCGGTGTTTTTTGCGGGGTATCTCCGCGCGCCGTTTGCCGTTGCGGGCCTGGCCGTGCTGGCCTTTGCCTGGTGGTATGCCGTGTGCAAAACGCCGCAGGTTAAGCAAGTGGGGCAAGAAGAGCAGGGCATTACGCTTTCGGTGCCAAAGCTGGTGCTGCTGTTTGCCCTGATGCTGTTGTGGGGCTACCTGGGCGGTCAGACGGGCTTTTTTTACCAGAACTCGGACTGGGGTTACCGCAACGCCATTTACCGGGATCTGATCACAAACAGCTGGCCGGTGTATTACCCGCAAAAGGATACGGCGCTGGTGTATTATATCGGGCACTGGCTGGTCCCGGCGGCGCTGACCAAACCGGTATACGCCCTGTTTGGGCTGGATGCCGCCTGGATGTTCGCCCGTATGGCCCTTTGGGGGTGGACGGCGCTGGGCACCTATCTGGTGGCGCTGAATTTGTTGGTCTACCTGCGTGCCGATACCGGCAAAAAGCAGGGGATCGGCCTGCTGTTTTTGATTTTCTTCAGCGGCATGGATATTCTGGGTGCGCTGTACAGCAGCCGACTGCCGGACCTGCTGGCCTATGACGCTATGCACCTGGAATGGTGGACGAATGATTTCCAGTTCAGCTCCCTGACGACCTGCCTGTTCTGGGTGTTCAACCAGACAGTGGGGGCATGGCTGGCAACCGTCTGCTTTTTGCAGGAGAAAGACTGCCGCAACTACCTGCTGCTGGGCACGGCCTGCCTGATGTGCGGCCCTTTCCCATTTGTGGGGCTGGTTATTTTTATGGTGGTGCGCGGCATTGCTCTGCTGGCACAGCGTCAAAAAGGCGTGCTGCAATCGGCGTTCTCCCCGGCCAATGTGCTGGTGCTGGTTGTGGTGCTCAGCATTACGGCCAGTTATTTTTTGGCCAATAACGCCTTTGGCTACAGCGTTCTGGGCGAAACTGTCGCCGGGAACCAGGCAGCGCAGCAGACTTTTGGCCAAAACGTTCTGACCAGCCTGCAAAAAGGCATGCTGGTATTTTACCTGCTGGATGCCGGCATCTATCTGCTGCTGCTCTGGCGGCAGAACCGCCGCAGCTGGCTGTTTTATACCTGCGCCGTGTCGCTCTTCATCATTCCGTTCTTTAAGGTGGGACAGGGGTGCGATTTTTGCATGCGGGTGTCCATCCCGGCTATCTTTATCCTGATGACCCTCTGTGCCCGGTACTTTATCGCCTTGGTGGGCACCAAATGGCGGGACGGTACGCTTGCACAGCGTGCCGTGACCATTCTGCTGGCGGCAACGCTGCTGATCGGTGCCTGCACCCCGGCCATGGAAATTTACCGCGGCATCTGCCACATTGCCAAAGAGGGGACTTTCTGCCTGGAAAACGAGGAGCCCTACACCCTGGCGGACCGCCCTGTAAGCCTGAACTTTGAAACGCAAAACTGCGAAAATAAATTGTTCTTTACCTATTTTGCAAAATAGTGTATAGTGATAAGGGTCTGCCCGGCTATTGCGGCAGTGGGCCAAAGACTAAACTTAAAGGAATGAAACCTGCATGAGCGAGAAGAAAAAAGTCATCTCTGTTATGATCCCTACCTATAACGAGGAGGAGAACGCCCGCCCCATCTATGAGGCGGTGCGGGATGAGATTCGGAAGGACTGCCCGGATTATGACTATGAGATCCTTTTTATTGATAATAAAAGCCAGGATCGTACCCGCCGGATCATTACGGACATCTGCGCGCAGGACCCCAAGGTCAAAGCCATTTTTAACAGCAAGAACTTTGGTCAGTTCAACAGCCCCTATTACGGTATGATCCATACCACAGGGGACTGCACCATTACCATTTGCGCGGACTTCCAGGACCCGGTGGAGATGATTCCAAAGTTTGTGGCTGAATGGGAAAAAGGCTACAAAATTGTAATCGGCAAAAAGACCACCAGCCAGGAAAACCCTATCATGTACTTTTTGCGGGACTGTTACTACAAAACCATCAAAAAGATGAGCAATGTGGAAATGATCGAGCAGTTTACCGGGTTTGGCCTGTACGATAAAAGCTTTATCCAGACCCTGCGTGATTTGCACGACCCCACCCCGTTTTTGCGCGGGATTGTGGCGGAGCTTGGCCCCGAGCGCAAGGAGATTGAATACACCCAGCCCAAGCGCCGGGCAGGCAAGACCCACAACAACTGGTACAGCCTGTTTGATGCCGCCATGCTCAGCTTTACCAGCTACACCAAGATTGGGATGCGGATGGCGGAGTTCTTCGGCTTTTTCTGCGCGGCGGTCAGCTTTATCCTGGGGCTTGTGTTCCTGGTGGCAAAGCTGATCCACTGGAATACCTTTGCTGCGGGTTATGCCCCGATGATTATTGCTGTGTTCTTTGTGGGCGGCGTGCAGCTGACCTTTCTGGGATTTTTGGGCGAGTACATCATGGCAATGAACGCCCGTATTATGGACCGCCCCCTGGTGGTGGAAGAAAAGCGGCTGAATTTTGAATCCGAAACGCCGGAAAGTGATACTACCCGCGCCCAGTAAGACCGAGTGGTTATAATAGATTGCGAGTTGACAGTAAAACAATGATTCCTTTTAATATTCCCCCGCAGGTTGGTACAGAGCTGGACTATATGCGCCAGGCCATGGCAAACAATAAAATCTGCGGCGATGGCCCTTTTACCCGCCGCTGTGATGAATGGATGGAACAGCGGTTCCATGCGGGAAAGGTGCTGCTGACCACCAGCGGTACCACCGCGCTGGAAATGGCTGCCCTGCTGTGCGGCATCCAGCCCGGTGATGAGGTGATCCTGCCCAGCTACACATTTTCTTCCACGGCAACGGCCTTTGTTTTAGCTGGGGCCAAGCTGGTGTTTGTGGATATCCGCCCGGACACCATGAACATTGACGAAGCAAAAATTGAACCCGCCATTACCGAAAAAACCAAAGTCATCTGCGTGATGCACTATGCCGGTGTGGCCTGCGATATGGATACCATCATGCAGATTGCGCGCTGCCATAACCTGAAGGTGGTGGAAGATGCCGCCCAGGGAGTGATGGCCAGCTATAAGGGCAGGGCACTGGGCACCATCGGTGATTTTGGCTGCTACTCTTTCCATGAGACGAAGAACTTCTCAATGGGGGAGGGGGGCGCACTGGTCATCAATGACCCTGAAACCGTGACCAAGGCCGAAATCCTGCGGGAAAAGGGTACCAACCGCGCCAGTTTTCTGCGCGGCCAGGTAGATAAATACACCTGGGTTTCTTATGGCTCCAGCTACCTGCCCAGTGATCTGAATGCCGCTTACCTGTGGGCACAGCTGGAACAGGCCGATACCATCAATACAGACCGTACCCACAGCTGGGATTATTACGCACAGGAGCTGGCACCGCTGGCTGAAGCAGGCCTATTGGAGCTGCCCACCGTGCCGGAAGGCTGTGTGCATAACGGGCATTTGTTCTATGTCAAGCTGCGGGACCTGGAACAGCGCACCGCGTTCATTGCCTATTTGAAAGCCCACGGTGTGGCATCGTCTTTCCATTATGTGCCGCTGCACAGCGCCCCGGCGGGCATCCAATACGGCCGCTTTTCCGGTGTGGATGAATACACCACAAAGGAAAGCAACCGCCTGACCCGCCTGCCGCTGTACTATGGTCTGACCGAAGCCGACCGCGCAGCCGTGGTGCAGGTGGTCAAAGACTTTTTTGCACAGAAATAACATGCCCAGTGCATGAAATCAGCAATATAACAAAAATCCGTATCCCGAATGCCAAGCAGGGCAGGAGGATACGGATTTTTCTGTTTGTTCTTTTAAAATTAAGCGAAAGTTCTCCACGGAACAATGAGGTCAGGGCACGGGGGACGAAACGCTTGCCTGTTTGTATAAAAAACCAAGGGCAATACCGCATAATTCTAAGTGCCGATACGGCGAGCGAGGTGCCGCAGCCGCCGGAGCGGTGCTTAAGCCGCAAGGCGGGAATTGTGCGGTGTTGCCCAAGGTTTCTACAGGGGAATAATGCCGTTCACTTTCCCCACCCGCTGCTTTGCACCATGGTTTCATCGCTCAGCATCCACAGGGCTTCCACATCGTTCAGCTGCTCGATCAAAGCCTGCCCTTTTTCTACCGGCATGCAGAACACACCGGTGGAAAGCGCATCCCCCAGGCCGCTGTCACTGCTTACAATGGCAACGCTGTTCATGTAGCGGGCAGGCTGCAGGGTGGTCAGGTCGATCAGGTGGTGGTAGCGTACACCGTCCACGGTAAAGTAACGCTGGTAGTCCCCGCTGATCACAAGGCTTTGCCCCGGCTGCAGCTCCACGGTATCCACATAGCTTGCGGTGGCGTATTGGCCGTCCTGATCCGGCCAGGGGTTATCGACCCCGGCAACCCAGGGCCCGCTGTTGGGCTTGGTGCCAATGGCGCGCACATTGCCACCCACGTTCAACAGGGCGCTGGTCAGGCCGCGGGCTTCGGCTGCCTGGGCGCATTGCTCCACCGCATAGCCTTTGCCAATGCTGCCAACGTCCAGCTGCAATTCCGGGTCTGCAAAATACACCGTCCCGGTATTCTGGTTCAAAATCAAATCATCCATATTGCAGTGGGCAGCCGCAGCCTGCAGGTCGGCGGTTTTGGGCAGGATATCGGCACTTACCTCGGCTCCATCGCCCGCGGCGGTGCGGGCATCGTGCCAGTAGCGCAGCACCGCCCCGGCAGCGGCATTGCAGGCACCGTCCGTTGCCTGGTACATCTCCTGCGCGAAGGTCAGCAGGTTCATAATCTCATCCCCAACGGCAACGGGGGCAGCGGCGGCTCCGGCGTTTACATCCGCCAGGTTGGTCATGCCGTCATAGTGGTTGTAAATATCATACAGCTGGTTATACCGCAGCAGGTCTGCATGCAGGGCGGTCATCTGGGTGTTCCAGTCGGCTTCACTGTCGGCATAGCCGCTGATGACAGTAACGGTGTCAAACACATCCCACCAAGTTACGCTGTAGCGCTGGGGGCTGGTGGTTCCAGCTGCCGCACAGCCGCTCAGCAGCAGGCAGAGCGCCAGCACCGCACAGGTCAGGCGGCGCTTCATGCCTGGCCTCCCACGTGTTCATGCTCGCGGTTCAGTTCGGCCAGCAGGGCAGCAAGGGTCCAGCTGCGGCTGGTGGGGGTTACCATGGCGCGCAGCGGGATCACCGCCCCGCCGCGGCGCACTTCATCCACAAACTGGCCCAGATCGCCGTTGTCATGCCGCAGCCCGCTCACAATCATGGCCGGGCGCTCCGGTACATCCGGGGCGGGGGCGGCTTCACCGCCAGTGTGCCGCCCGGTGCAAAGGGCTTCCATGGTGGTGCCCAGGTCGGCGGCGGTCAAAAGGCGGACTTTCAGGCGGCTCAGGCGTGCAGCGTGTTCCACCGCGGCGTGCTCGGCACTGCCGGGGGCAACCTGCCACAGCAGCACACAGCGCGGTTCCTGCTGGATTCTGGCTTTCATAACAATACCTCGTTATGCCTGCCCGCAGCCGGGCAGGCAGCAATCATAAAATCAAAATGTGCGGCGCAGGGGTCAGCCCCGCGCCGCACGGTGGAAAAGGTTCAATTACAGGTCAGGGTGATACTCTTTGCAGGTGCATTTTTTCCATTTCAGGCCGCTGCCGCAGGGGCAGGGATCGTTGCGGCCAATCTTGGTCACGCGCACAGGGGTGGCACCCTTGGCACCAGCCTGAGCCGGTGCGCCTTCGCCGGTGGGCTTGGCAACCTGTTCGCGTTTCGGCTCCTGGTTCTGCTGGCGCACTTCAATGGTCAGCAGCATGTGTACGGCATCCTCGCGGATGGTGGCGATCATCTCGTCAAACATGGCAAAGCCTTCAATGCGGTATTCCACAATGGGGTCGCGTTGGCCGTAACCGCGCAGGCTCATGCCCTGCTTCAGCTGGTCCATGTTGTCAATGTGTTCCATCCACTTGGAGTCAACATTGCGCAGCAGGCAGATGCGCTCCAGTTCGCGCATCATGGGGGCACCGTACTTCTGCTCCTTGCTTTCCAGAATGCTCATGCCGCGCTCATACAGCACCTTGGCAACATCCTCGCGCTTCAGATCATTCAGCTGCTCGGCAGTGTAGTTAAAATCAGTGGGCAGGCACAGCCAGTTCAGGTAGTGGCGGCGCAGGGCGGCAAAATCCCAATCGTCGGCGGTTTCGCCGCTCAGGAAGGACTCGCAGGTCTCGTCGATGGACTGCTTCATCATCTCGTGCAGCTTGTCGGAGATATCCTCGCCGTCCAGCACCATCTGACGCTGCTTGTAGATGATCTCGCGCTGCTGGTTCATGACATCGTCATACTGCAGCACCTGCTTACGGATGGCAAAGTTGGAAGCTTCCAGCTTTTTCTGGGCGCTCTCGATCGTGTTGGTGATCAGCTTGTTCTCGATGGGCATGTCCTCGTCCAGGCCCAGGGTATCCATCAGGCCCTGCACGCGCTCACCGCCGAAAATGCGCATCAGGTCATCTTCCAGGCTCAGGAAGAAACGGGATGCACCGGGGTCGCCCTGACGGCCGGCACGGCCGCGCAGCTGGTTATCAATACGGCGGCTTTCGTGGCGTTCAGTGCCAATGATGAACAGGCCGCCAGCTTCGCGCACAGCCTCGGCTTCGCGCTTGACTTCCGGTTCATATTCTGCAACCAGCTCGTCAAAGCGCTTGCGGGCAGCCAGAATATCAGCATCCTGGGTGTCGGCATGGCCGTCGCACTCGGTCATCAGCATTTCAACTTTTGCTTCATAGGCTGTATCCGGGGCAGGGGGGATGGGAAGGCCCTGTGCCTTGGCGCGGGCTTTGGCGTGCTCGTATTCGTCCTTCAGCACTTCCAGGTCGGCATTCATCTGGCGGGTCAGCTCTTTGCGCAGGGTGGCCTTTGCCATATAGGTCACGTTGCCGCCCAGCATGATATCGGTGCCACGGCCAGCCATATTGGTGGCGATGGTCACAGCGCCCTGCTTACCGGCCTGTGCAACGATTTCGGCTTCGCGCTCATGCTGCTTTGCGTTCAGCACATTGTGCTCAATACCGCGCTTTTTCAGCAGCTTGGAAAGCGCCTCGCTCTTTTCCACGCTGACGGTACCAACCAGAACGGGCTGGCCCTTGGCGTGGCATTCGGCAACCTGCTCGATCACGGCATTATACTTGCCGTTGATGGTCTTGTACACGCTGTCCGGCAGGTCCTTGCGGGCGCGGGGCTTGTTGGTGGGGATGGATACGATTTGCAAGCCGTAAATTTCGCTGAACTCGTCCGCTTCGGTGGAAGCCGTACCGGTCATGCCGCCCAGCTTTTTGTACATGCGGAAATAGTTCTGGAAGGTGATGCTGGCCAAAGTCTTGCTCTCAGCGGCAACGGTCACGCCTTCCTTGGCTTCAATGGCCTGGTGCAGACCGTCATTGAAGCGGCGGCCATACATCAGACGGCCGGTGAATTCATCAACGATGATGACCTCGCCGTCTTTCACGATATAGTCGGTATCACGGTGCATCACACCGCGGGCCTTGATGGCACCGTCAATATAGTGGCGCAGGGTCATGTTGTCGGCATCGGCCAGGTTCTCAACATTGAACCATGCTTCGGCTTTCTTAACGCCGCTTTCGGTCAGGGTGCAGGTCTTGTGCTTTTCGTCCACAACGTAATCACCGTCAACCTGTTCATCGGCTTCTACTTTGTCGTCCAGTTCAACGATGACAGACTTTTTCAGCGTTTTGGCAAAGTCGTCCGCGCGCTTGTACATCACGCTGGAATCTTCGCCCTTGCCGGAGATGATCAGCGGGGTACGGGCTTCATCAATCAGGATGGAGTCCACCTCGTCCACGATGGCGTAAGCATGGCCGCGCTGCACCATGCTGGCCTTGTAAACCACCATGTTGTCACGCAGGTAGTCAAAGCCAAACTCGTTGTTGGTGCCGTAAGTAACATCCGCCAGGTAAGCCTTGCGGCGGTCCTGCGGCTGTACGTCATGGATAACCAGGCCGACCGTCAAGCCAAGAAAGCGGTAAACCTTGCCCATCCATTCGCTGTCGCGCTTGGCCAGGTAATCGTTGACGGTAACAACATGCACGCCTTCGCCGGTCAGGGCATTCAGGTAAACGGGCATGGTGGCCACCAGGGTCTTGCCTTCACCGGTCTGCATCTCGGCAATGCAGGAACGATGAAGCACAATGCCGCCGATGATCTGCACCGGGTAGGGCTTCAGGCCCAGCACACGCCAGTCCGCTTCGCGGCAGACGGCGAACGCTTCGGGCAGGATATCGTCAAGGCTGGCCCCGTTTTTCAGCTTTTCTTTCAGGTACGGGGTTTTGGCCTGTAATTCTTCGTCCGTAAGTTTCTGCATTTCGGGCTCAAGTTCCAGCACCTTGTTGGCAATGGGTTTGATGCGCTTGAGCTCTTTGTCGGAAAAATTACCGAACAGTTTTTCCATAAAAGACATAAGTAAACACCTGTATTTCTGCCGCATGGCGGCGAATGGATCAGCAGGGGAACCCCTGTTGGATACAATGATATACTTTAATATAATACACCCGCGCAGGGTACTGTGTCAAACCTGCGCGGGTGTAAAATGCAAATAGTTTCAGCGGCTTTTGTTGAAACTTGGCCGGTTATCATGCGCTTGCAGCGCTTTTGGCCTGCTTTTCGTTGCTGATGAACAGCAGCACCAGCATCAAAAAGATGCAAACAAAGCCGATGGCGTCCCACACGGTAAAGGGGGAACCGAGCACCAGCGTGCTGATGATGGCCGCCGTAACCGGTTCCGCAAAGCTGAACAGGCTGGATTTCTGCGGCCCAATGTACTTGACGCCGCTCATGTAGCAGCTGAATGCCAGTACGTTGCCGATAAGCACGACCGCCGCAATACCGGCAATGCCGGCCGCGTTGGGTACGTAGTTCATCCGCCACGGGCGGAACACCAGCGCAAAGAAGGTGCCGCCCATCAGGAATGCCCAACCCTGCAGCATGGGTGTGGGGTACTGTTTTTGCAGGTTTTGGGGCCATATGGTGTAAATAACAACGCAGAACGCGCTGATAATACCAACGACCAGCGCAGCGGGCGAAACCGCCATGTTGGTCAGGCTGCCGTGGGTGGTCAGCATAAATACACCACCCAGCGCCAGCACAATGGAGAACACCTCAAACAGCCGCGGCGCACGCTTTTGCTGGATGCAGACCACCAGCAGAATCAGCACGGGGGAAAGATCCTGCAAAATGGTGCCCACACCGGCGCTGGAAAGCTGGATGGTCAAAAAGTAGGTGAACTGGCAAAAGCTGACGCCAGCCAGGCCATAGATCACAAGGTCGCGCGCGTTGCGCCAGCTGCGCCAGGGGTTCACCAGTTGGCGCCAGTTGCGCACACCGTAATAGATGCACAGAATCACACCGGCCAAAAACAGCCGGATGGGCACCAGCCAGGTGGAATCCATGCCCTGGCGGGTAAACAGATACTGCCCCACGCAGCCGGAAACACCCCAGCACATGCCGCCGAACATTGTCAGCAGAGCGCCTTTTACGCTATCCGTCATTCGTTATGATCTCCTATCCCAAAACTTGTTACAGCTCGTTCAGGCAATACTGCGCAGCGGCCAAAACATCCGGAACAACGGTGGCACCGGTGGCACGCAGTTGCTGTGCGCTCTGATGCCCAGCGGTTTGCAGCACACACCGCACGCCCAGCGCCTGGGCAACCTCAAAATCGTGGACAGAATCCCCGATCATAATAGCCTGCGCCGGTACGGCACCGCGCTGCTTCAGTTCAGTCAGATAAGCCAGGCCGACTTCCACTTTGCTGCGGGCGTAAATATTATCCAACCCCAGCAGGCGGTCAAAGTAGGGGCGCACTCCGCGCTCCGTGACCTGCTGTTCCAAAACCGGCAAGTTGGAAGCCGAAAGAATGACCTGCTGCACCCCGGCACCTTTCAAAAGGGAAAGGGCGGGCACAGCACTTTCTGCCAGTGGGCAGGCCCCGGCGCGGGCCAGGTAATCCTGCATGTAATCATCGGCAAGCTCTTTGTAGGAGTTTTTGGAAAAATCGAACCCTGCGCGAATATAATAATCTTCAATCGGGAAGCCAAAAATCTCACGGTACTGGGCAAGGCTGTATTGCTGCGGGTAATGATAGATGCGGAGCAGACGGTTGAGCGCGTCCACACAAAGGGCAACATCATCCAGCAGGGTGCCGTTCCAGTCCCATAAAACAAGGCTCGGTTTCATGGCAGCTCCTTTTAATGAATACAGGGAAAGCGGTTATTGTTCTGCAAAAATTTTGTTCAGGGATTCGTTGCTCTCGATCAGCTTGACCAGGGCAACACCCAGCACACAGCAGCTGATGATCTCACCAACGCCAACAGCAACGGCGTTGAATACCGCCATGGTGGCCGTGGGGGCAGAATCCGAGAAGAACACAGTGATTTCAAACGCGCCAACGATCAGTGCATTGGCGATAACAGGAGGGAAAGACGCCGGAATTGCCAGCCCTTTCCAGCGCACATTGCGCAGGGCATAGGTGGCAAGGCAGGCAATCAGGGTGGCGGCGGTGCCAAACACCACATCCACCATGGTGGAACCCAGCAGGTTTGCCAGCAGGCAGCCCAGGGTAACGCCCACAATGTATTCGGCCCCAAACACCGGCAGCAGGCAGAATGCTTCGGCCACGCGCACCTGTACCGCGCCGTAAGAGAACGGCTGCAATACCAGGCAAAGCACGGTGTAAACTGCGGCGATCATGGCGCAGCGTACCAGGGTTTGATCGGACAGTTTGTTTTTGCTAGTAGACATAAAATTACACTCCGGCGGATAGATTTTGACCGCGCCCAAGACCGCCAGGCTTGGGTGGGTTTGCGCCTGAAAACCAGGCGGAGCCTAAAATCCTAAGTTGCTCAACAAATTGTTATTATAACAAATGAAAATGGGGGATACAAGGGGGAAAGGGGCATAATATTGCAGCAAAAGAGCAAAATACTGCCTTTGCAGACAAAAAATCCCGCACCGGGCGGGCTGCCGGTGCGGGGGAAAATGATAGAGAGGTTTGTTACCAGGGCGCGTTATCCAGCGGGCAGTGCATGTCTGTGCGGGCGGCGCGCATTTCCACATAGCAGCCGCACTGCATGCAGGTCCCGGCGTTAAGGCTGGGGCAGGTGCGGCAATGTTCCAGCCGGGCAGTGTATTCCGCATCCGGGGTGCGCACACGGCGGGGCATGGTGGCGCGGTAGCGCACCACGCTGGCGTAATAGTCGTTTTCGTCCGCCATATCCTGCAATAAGCAGCGGCGGCAGCGCTTGGGCTGGGCTTCCATTACTGGTTCACCACAAAAGCGGCTACGCTGCACGGCGGCAGGGTGGCGGTAAAGCCGTCCGCCGTCAGGCTGGTGTTCAGTTCCGCGGGGACAACCTGCTCCGGCGCGGCAAAGGTGTTGTGGGCGGCGGGGGCACCGGCCAGCACGCGGGCTGTTACACCGGTGGGCTTGGCCCCGCCCAGCATGCAGGTAACAGGGATAGCTGCCGTATCGTTCAGGTTGGCCGCAGTGACCAGAATACTGCCGTCTGCCTGCTGGCTGGCACTGACATGCAGATCGGGCACCGCCTGGTCATCGTGGTTCAGCAGGGTGGTCTCCGCATAGCTTTCCAGCTGCTTGGCACCCTGGTGGCCCTTGTACATTTCAAATACATGATAGGTCGGGGTCAGCACCATCTTGCTGCCTTCGGTCAGGATCATGGCCTGCAGCACGTTGACCATCTGGGCAATGTTGGCCATGCAGACGGTATCACAGTGGTTGTTGAAGATATTCAGGTTGATGGCCGCCACCAGCGCATCGCGCATGGTGTTCTGCTGGTAAAGGAAGCCGGGGTTCGTGTCCGGTTCCACATCGTACCAGGTGCCCCATTCATCCACGGCCAGGCCCACTTTGCGGTCGCCCTGATACTGCTTGATAATGCGGGTGTGGTTCTCCACCAGCTCTTCCATCTGCAGGGTCTTGTGCAGGGTGGTATAGTATTCCTCATTGGTAAAGTCTGTGGCCGAGCCCTTGTGCTGCCAATCCTCATGGGGCACGGTATAGTAATGCAGTGATACCGCATCTACGGCCTGCCCGGCGCGCTCCATCACGGTTTTGGTCCAGTGGTAATCCGCCACGTTGGCGCCGGATGCGATCTTGAAGATTTTGTGCTCCGGCGAGTAGTTGCGCAGGTAGGTGGAATATTGGCGGCACAAATCGGCATAATACTCGGCACGCATACTGCCGCCGCAGCCCCAGGCTTCATTGCCAATGCCCCAGTATTTTACGTTGAACGGTTCGTCCTGCCCGTTGGCGCGGCGCTCTGATGCCATGGGGGAAATGCCGCCCATGTTGCAGTATTCCACCCAGTCCGAAAATTCCTGCACGGTGCCGCTGCCCACATTGCCGCTGAAATATGCTTCGCAGCCAATCTGGCGGCACAGCTCCATAAATTCATGGGTGCCAAAGCTGTTATCCTCGGTCACGCCGCCCCAGTTGGTGTTTACAATGGTTTTGCGGTTCTCCTTGGGGCCAATGCCGTCGCGCCAGTGATAGGTATCGGCAAAGCAGCCGCCCGGCCAACGCAGCACGGGCACATGCAGGGCTTTCAGCGCGGATACAACATCATTGCGCATGCCGTTGGTGTTGGGAATATCAGAAGCCTGATCGACATAAATGCCCTGATAGATGCAGCGGCCCAGATGCTCCGAAAACTGACCGTAAATGTTGGGGTTGATGGTGCCAACCGAACGGTTGACGTTCACAAAAATATACGCCATAAAAACACCTCACAAAAGTAAAAAAATACCATAAAAAGCAACATGAAATAGGAACCTAAAAGCACTATAACAAACCCCGTTCGTTATGTCAATCTCCTATAAATAAAAAATAAACCCTGCATTCCGGCAGAAGCACAAAATGCAGGGCAGATAAAAGCAAAGAAAGAAGCAAATAGAAAGCAAGAATAAGCAAATTTACAAGAAAAAGCAGTTGACAGGAAGGCTCAGCCTGCATACAATGCTCCTAACTCCTAAGGCAACACCGCACAATTCCCGCCTAGCGGCTTAAGCACCGCTCCGGCGGCTGCGGCACGGCATCTGCGTTGCCAAAATGC
>OLRQ01002087.1_pt1 | contig 13324 bp, 11 predicted proteins | sample 1671971 | NCBI WGS metagenome assembly OLRQ01 (sample SAMEA3136631, study PRJEB25190) | human gut metagenome | biome: human gut; feature: human-associated habitat; material: faeces | place: Austria | collected 2013 | reverse complement strand
GACCCTGGCATCATCATCATTTTATAAAAGCGCGTGGAGAAGTCAGAATCGGACGTTTTCGCCCGGATTAAAGCGGGCGGATTATGGAGGATAAAAAGGAAAAATCAGGAAAATCCGCAGATTTCTGCAAAAAAGAGCGGGAAAACAGGAAAAGTGTCGATGAGTTTCCCGCAGAAACTATTGTGAAAATTGTGTTTCTGTGCTAAACTGTGACTTGCCGATAAAGACGGTTGAAAGACAGTATGAAATACAAAGGACAGTACAAAAGAAAAAGTTAGAAGATACAGAAATGGAGAGGAACGAACATGAAACTTGGAATCGTAGGTTTGCCGAATGTCGGGAAAAGTACATTATTTAATTCTTTAACAAAAGCTGGAGCGGAGTCAGCAAACTATCCGTTCTGCACCATTGATCCGAATGTCGGAGTGGTTGCGGTACCGGATGAGCGTCTGAAGCTGCTCGCCGACCTGTATCATTCGGCAAAGGTGACTCCGGCGGTCATCGAATTTGTGGACATCGCAGGACTGGTGAAGGGAGCTTCCAAAGGCGAAGGACTGGGCAACCAGTTTCTGGCCAATATCAGAGAGGTCGATGCGATTGTGCATGTCGTGCGCTGCTTTGAGGATCCGAACGTAATCCATGTGGATGGTTCTGTTGATCCGGTACGCGATATCGAGACCATTAATCTGGAGTTGATTTTCTCTGACCTGGAGATCCTGGAGCGCAGAATTGCAAAGACTGCACGCGGGGCAAGAAACGACAAGAAGCTTGCAAAGGAGCTGGATCTTCTGCAGGCACTCAAAGCACATCTGGAGGACGGTAAGCTTGCGATTACCTACCACACCGATGATGAGGACGAGCAGGCATGGATGGCAGAGTACAATCTGCTCACGGCAAAGCCGGTGATTTTTGCGGCAAATGTGAGTGAGGATGATCTGGCAGACGATGGAGCGTCAAATGCATACGTAGGAAAAGTAAGAGAATATGCAAAAGAGACCGGAAGCGAGGTATTCGTGATCTGCGCACAGATCGAAGAAGAAATTTCAGAACTCGACGACGATGAAAAACAAATGTTTCTTGAGGATCTCGGATTAAAAGAGTCCGGACTGGAGAAACTGATAAAGGCCAGCTACAGCCTGCTGGGGCTTTTGAGCTATCTGACTGCGGGAGAGACAGAGACCCGTGCGTGGACGATACGCAAAGGCACAAAGGCACCGCAGGCAGCCGGCAAGATTCATTCTGATTTTGAGCGTGGATTTATCCGCGCGGAGGTAGTCAACTACCAGGATCTGCTTGACTGTGGTTCCTATTCCGCTGCAAAGGAAAAGGGACTGGTCGGACTGGAAGGAAAGGATTATGTGGTAAAGGACGGAGATGTCATCTTATTCCGCTTCAATGTCTGATGGCAACGGCTGTGCACACAAATGGAGGCAGTAAATGAATGGTACGATCCGCTTCCCGCATTTGGGGATTACCCTGCATCAGGTCATAAAGACTGTTTCCGTCGGAAATCTGGAGATTGCCTGTTACGGAATAGTGCTGGCTGCCGCAATGGTGACGGGATTACTGCTCGTCATGAAGGTGGCAGATAAGACCGGGCAGAAGGGAGACGATTATTTCGACCTTGGTATGGTTGCGATCGTGGTTTCTGTGCTTTGTGCGAGAATTTATTACGTTGTATTTTCCTGGGATTATTACCGGGAACATCTGACGGAGATCGTGAATCTGCGCAAAGGCGGGCTGGCGATCTATGGCGGTGTCATCGGAGGGGTACTGACGGTGGCAGTGTTCTGCCGCATAAGGAAGATGCATTTCTGGAAAACACTCGATACGGCAGTTTTGGGACTCGTATGGGGACAGGCACTTGGAAGATGGGGGAACTTTTTTAATCGCGAGGCGTTTGGCAGCTATACCGATAATCTCCTTGCGATGCAGCTCCCTGTGTCGGATGTACGGACGTATGAGGTGACACAGGAAATGTGGCAGCATGTGACGACGATCAACGGTGTGGAATATATTCAGGTGCATCCTACGTTTCTTTATGAATCCATATGGAATCTCGTGGCTCTTGGAATTTTGCTGTATCTGACTTTCTGGGCTGCAAAGGCGTATGAGGGACGGGTGTTTCTATCCTATCTGTTTTTGTACGGCGTCGGGCGATTCTGGATTGAGGGGCTGCGTACCGATCAGCTGCTGCTTCCGGGAACTGTGATTCCGGTTTCTCAGCTGCTCTCGGGAATACTGGTGATTGCAGCAGGTGCCTGCCTGCTGTGGCACAGGGCAAAAAGAAATTGAAGGAACGGCACACATGGTGAAAGGAACAAACGAGATGCAGCAAAAAGAAGTACTGATGGATCAAATTGAGGAAGAGCGCGAGAAGCTGAATCTGCTGCTTGACGGTGATGAGATCAGTGAGACAGCCTATGGGCAAAGCCTGATTGTAGATCAGCTGATCGAGCAGTATATCAGACTGTAATAAATAGAAAAATGATTATTTTCGGGGACATTTTGATGGCAACAGTCATGGAATGTCTCCTTTTTTTGCTGTTTACAGATCGCGTCTCATCGATCTGTAAATTTACCACGAGGGCAAATGGTAATTTCATATTTATTTCAATTTTTCGGATTTGGGGCTTGTTTTTTCATGTAAATTAGTCTATTATAAGAAACAGGTGGTAGAAAGTGGTGAGCTGTGGTATCAGGTGGGGGAAAAGTGGAGGGCTTTTTCCCGGAACCGGGCTGCAGCACGGGGACACCATGGCAGCAAAAGAGGTGTATCATGATGTTTATGGGTGAGTATAATCATACGATTGACACCAAAGGCAGACTGATCATCCCGTCCAAATTCAGAGAACAGCTGGGCGATGAATTTATTGTGACAAAGGGATTGGATGGATGCCTCTTTGTGTTTCCCAAAAACGAGTGGGAGCTCTTTGAGGAAAAGCTGCGTGATCTGCCGCTTACTCAGAAAAACGCCAGAAAATTCGTTCGGTTTTTTGTGGCAGGAGCGAATTTGTGCGAACTGGACAAGCAGGGGAGAATTCTTCTGCCACAGCCATTGAGGGAGTTTGCACAGCTGGACAAGGACGTTGTCCTGTCAGGAAACATTAATCGAATCGAAATCTGGTCAAAGGAGAAATGGGCAGAGAACAATGCTTATGATGATATGGATGATATCGCCGAACAAATGACGGATTTAGGTTTAAGCATATAACCTTGGGAGGCTTGTATGGAATTCAGACACAAATCTGTACTTTTGGAGGAAAGCATTGAGGCTTTGCACATCCGACCGGATGGAATTTATGTAGACGGTACATTAGGCGGCGGCGGACATTCGTATGAGATCTGCCGGCGGCTCTCAGACGGGGGCAGACTGATCGGGATTGATCAGGATGCGGCGGCGATTGCAGCGGCTACGAAGCGTTTGGAAGAGTTCAAAGACCGGGTGACTATCGTGCGCAGTAATTACTGCGATATGAAAAAAGAGCTCGGCAAACTTGGTATTACATCTGTAGATGGAGTCATTTTGGATCTGGGGGTCTCGTCCTATCAGCTTGATGAGGCGGAACGAGGGTTTACTTACAGAGAGGATGCCCCGCTGGACATGCGCATGGATCAGCGGCAGACCCTGTCGGCGAAAGAGGTTGTGAACGACTACAGCGAAATGGAGCTGTATCACATTATCCGTGATTACGGAGAAGAGCGTTTTGCAAAGAACATCGCCAAACACATTGTAAGTGCCAGAAAAGAAAAACAACTGGAAACGACTGGGGAGTTAATTCATGTTATAAAAGCGGCGATACCCGCGAAGGCGAGAGCGACAGGAGGACACCCGGCCAAAAGGACCTTCCAGGCAATACGGATAGAGGTAAACAGGGAATTGTATGTGCTGGATCATTCGCTGGGCGATATGATTGACCTGCTCAATGATAAAGGACGGATCTGTGTGATTACGTTCCATTCACTGGAAGACCGGATTGTGAAGAACAAGTTCCGGGAGAGCGAAAATCCATGCACCTGTCCCAAAGAATTTCCGGTGTGTATCTGCGGCAAGAAGCCAAAGGGGCGAGTCATCACGAGAAAGCCGATCGTACCGTCGGAGGAAGAATTAGAAGAAAATACAAGATCAAAGAGCTCGAAGCTTCGTGTATTCGAGCGTGAAATACAGTAGATTTGGGAGAACGTAAAATGGCGGATACCAGAAAGAGCGGCCGGAGGAGATCCGGCGGCAGAGAAGCAAAAGAGAATATGCATGCGTACGTGGAAGGGACAGCGGTACGCAGGCTGGAAGCTGCACCACGGCAGCAGATACAGAAAAAGAAGAATCCGTCCATCAGTGCGTCTACAAGGAGCAACCGGGAACGTGCGTCGCAGATGAATGTCCGTTATGTGGTATTTCTCACGGCAGCGGCAGTTGCGACGGTCTGGATGTGTGTCAATTACCTTCAGCTGAAGGCGCAGGGTACCCGCCTGCAGAAGCAGGTCACGGCGCTTGAGACATCACTGGATGCTGCGATCCTGCAGAATGATTCCGATTACAACCGCATTATGGCGGGCGTAGATATGGAGCATGTCAAGGATGTGGCAGTCAATGAGCTCGGCATGGGCTATGCGACGAAGAATCAGGTGCAGACCTACAGTTTGGATGACAGCGATTATGTGAGACAGTATGCAGACGTACCGGAAGAGTAGGTAAGGTGAAGCATTGGAAGCATCAGGTAAGAAACGAAAACTGAAGAGGAAATTCACAAAAAAAATGCAAATAAAGCTTCTGGCTATATTTGCATTCATTTTAGTATTGCTTGTTTTTTTGCTAGTGCGCATCGTTTATATCAATTTAAAAGATGGCAAAGAGTATGAAAAGCAGGTGCTGTCGCAGGAGAATTATGACAGCCGTACACTTTACAGCCGAAGAGGTGAGATTCAGGACCGGAACGGTCAGCTGCTGGCCTACAGCGAGAAGGTGTACCGGCTGGTCATTGACTGTAAGGAGATCAATAACACGACGGAAGTCACAAAGAAGGACGACGCAGTCAATGCGACGATTGAGGTGCTCTCGGAGCAGTTTGATCTGGATTCAGCGGCGATCCGGGATCTGATTGAGAATGAAAAAACGAAGAACAGTCAGTACCAGGTATTAAAGACCGAGATTCCGCAGGATGAGAAGGATGCCTATGAGGATTACATTTCCCCCGATGAGGATACAAAGGAGAGCCTGTCCAAAGAGGAGCTGCGGAAGCGCGGTCTTGTGACGGGTGTCTGGTTCGAGGAGCAGTTCATCCGTAAATATCCGCTGAATGCGGTGGCGAGCAATGTGGTCGGCTTTTCCAACAGAGTCGGAGACGGTATTACAGGGCTGGAGCTGTACTATGACAGCCTTTTAAGCGGTACGTCCGGGAGGGTATTTGGCTACCTGAATGAGGATCAGGAGTATCAGAAGAAAACGATTGCCCCGGAAAATGGCTATACCCTGCAGACGACTCTGGATGTGAATATTCAGGAGATTGTCGAAAAGTATATTCAGGAGTTTGACGAAGAATACGGAACCGATGAGGATAACGGCACGGCGAAGCACGGTGCGAAGGATATCGGTGTCATTGCGATGGATCCGAATGACGGATCGGTGCTGGCGATGGCGACGAACCACAGCTACGATCTGAACAATCCACAGGATCTCTCCGCCTGGTATACGGAATCACAGATTAAGTCCATGACTGACGAGGAGAAGTCCAAGGCGATGAAGGACATGCTCTGGGACAATTACTGTATCACAGACGGTATTGAGCCGGGCTCCACATTTAAGCCGATCACGATCGCGTCAGCGCTTGAAAGCGGTGCGGTCAGTGAGGACGATTCGTTTTATTGTGACGGCGGTGAGCAGGTCACAGATACATTTATCCGCTGTGATGTCTATCCGGGCGCACATGGGATGGAGACTCTGGAGGATGTCCTGAAGAATTCCTGTAATGACGCACTGATGGCGATCGGTGCAAAGATGGGAATCTCGGATTTCATCAAGTATCAGTCACTCTTTAATTTCGGCAGTAAGACCGGCATTGATCTTCCGGAGGAGATTGCCGGTATTGTGTATGACCAGAAAGGCATGAATGAGGTAGAGCTGGCGACCTGTACATTCGGACAGGGCTTTAACTGTACGATGATCCAGCAGATTGCATCGTTTTGCGCGGTTGTGAACGGCGGCTATTATTATCAGCCGCATGTCGTGGAGAAGGTGCTTGATGAGAACGGAAAGATCATCAAGAGCTCCGATGGTATGCTCTTAAAGCAGCCGATCTCGAATCATGTGTCGTCTCTGCTTCGGCAGTATCTGGAGACGACGGTATCGGAAGGTACCGGAAGAAAGGCACAGGTGCCGGGCTACCGTGTCGGCGGAAAGACCGGTACGGCAGAGAAGATCGATTATACGACCGGAACCCGTGCAGCCGGAAAGTATCTGGTATCCTTCATCGGAGCAGTGCCGATCAATGATCCGCAGGTCGTGCTTTACGTAGTTGTGGATGAGCCAAACGTAGCAGATCAGGCACACAGTACGTACGCGCAGGAGATCTTCCGCAAGATTGCGATGGAGATGCTTCCGTACATGGGTATTTACCAGACGGAGGAGATCACGGATGAGCTGCTGGCATATCTTGGGCTTGAACGTGAAGAGGTGACGACGACGGACAGTGTAGTGACCTTTGATGCAATTGATTCCTACGGCACATATCATACAGATGCGCGCGTACAGGATGGACAGGTCGTTGACGGTGATGGAAATGTGCTTGACGGTGTTACGATCAATGAGCAGAATCACGTCATTGACGCTTATGGAAATGATGTGTTTACGATCACCGATACTACATCCGATGATCCGGATCCGAAGGTCGACAATCCGAACATCGCGACACCGCCGGATCAGAGCGCGGCGGGTGCCGATAATGGAGCGGTGTGGGATGGTACAGCGCTGGGAGAGGATGCGTCGCAGGATGGGAATACAGCGCAATGATGACGAGCCGCGCAGGTGAACTGCGAAAGGAGACAATTTTATGATAGACTTGAATAGCATTAGCACAACCTGTACGCGGACAGAATTTGTCGGCACGACGATATTGGATACGATCGGTCTTGTGATCTCCGGTATTGATGATACATTATTAGAAAAAATGAATGTCGGCACAGAATATCGCGCGATAGGAGTATTCAGCTCCCGTACCGGTGCAGCCGGCCAGGTGACGGCGATGGATGATGCGGTCAAAGCGACAAATGCGGAGGTGCTCTCGATCGAGTTTCCGCGTGATACGAAGGGCGGAGCCGGACACGGCAATTACATTGTGATCGGTGGAAGAGACGTCGCAGATGTACGTCATGCGATTGAGATCGCTCTGGAACTGACGGAAAAATATGCGGGCGAGGTGTATGCAAGTGCAGCGGGACATCTGGAGTTCGCATACTCTGCCAGTGCGGGAGGTGCCTTACAGAAAGCCTTCCATGCAGCACCTGGTGAGGCGTTCGGCTTTTTGACCGGGGCACCGGCAGCGATCGGGCTCGTGATGGCGGATACAGCGATGAAGACATCTGCAGTTAAGATTGCCTGCTATATGACGCCGAGCCTTGGGACGAGTCACACGAATGAGGTGATTCTCGGATTCTCCGGTGATGCAAGCGCTGTGCGGTCGTCCGTAATTGCGGCGCGTCAGATGGGGCTGGAGCTGCTTGCCTCCATGGGGGAGGTTCCGAAGTGCCTTGGGATGCCATATCTGTAAAAATAATGCGTTGTAAATTTGCTTATAACACTTGTAAGAAAGTATGATAACTGAAAAATAAAAAATGGGATGAAAGAGCGATATTTATCAGATATTGCTCTTTTTGCTGTTATGGAAGTTGAACGCAGATAAGCATCCCCTCACCTTTTACTACATATACTGAACCGTATCAGGGTGCGTCTGAAGCATGATGTGTACTTTGGCCTGAACGAAGAAGGATCCTGTAAAAGGAAGAAAGCGGGGGATGGTGACTGAAAACGCGATCGTTTCACCGAAGAAAAATGGTATTGGTTTTTTCCGCATCGCTGCTGATGCTGGCGCTTTTAGGTGTACGGCTTGGAAAGCTGATGCTGGCGGATTCCGGATACTATGCGAAGCTCGCAGAAGATCTGCATGAGCGGGAACGTCCGATCAAGGCAGCGCGCGGGCGGATATTGGATAGAAATGGTGAGGTGCTGGCAGACAACCATACGGTCTGTACGATCTCCGTTATCCACAGCCAGATCACGGATCCTAAGCGGGTCGTCGAGGTACTGACAAAGGAACTGGGGCTGGATAAGGAGACTGTGCAGAAAAAAGTCGGGAAGGTCAGCTCGATGGAATGGATTCAGAAGAATGTGGAAAAGGAGGTGGGAGATCGGATCCGCAGCTATGGGCTTGCAGGTGTGAAGGTAGACGAGGACTACCGGCGGTATTATCCGTATGGAAGTATGGCCTCGAAGGTACTTGGCTTTACCGGAGGGGACAATCAGGGGATCATAGGGCTGGAGGTAGAATACGAATCGATTCTGGAGGGGATCCCGGGTGAGATTCTTGCACTGACAGATGCACGCGGCATCGAGCTTACAGGAGTGGGAGAGAGCCGGAGAGACCCGGTTACGGGGAAGGATCTTGTCATCAGTCTGGATTATAATATTCAGCAGTATGCAGAGCAGGCGGCACGGCAGGTCATGGAGAAAAAGCAGGCTGACAGCGTTTCGATTCTCATTATGAACCCGAAAAACGGAGAAATATATGCGATGACAAATATGCCGGAGTTCGACCTGAACGAGCCGTTTACATTGTTGCCGGAATATACCGGCATTACCGAAATGCAGGATGCCTTAAATCAGATGTGGCGCAATGGCTGCATCAACGACACCTATGAACCCGGATCGACGTTTAAAATTATCACAGCATCGGCGGGGCTGGAGGAAGGCGTTGTTACGCTAGATGATACGTTTTCCTGTCCGGGATACCGCATCGTGGAGGACCGGCGAATCCGCTGCCATAAGGTCGGCGGTCACGGAGCGGAAACCTTTTTGCAGGCGACCCGGAATTCCTGCAATCCGGTTTTTATTGACGTGGGTCTGCGGCTCGGTGTGGATCGTTATTTTTCTTATTTTCATCAGTTTGGGCTCTCAAAAAAGACCGGTATCGACCTTCCGGGAGAAGCGGCGACCATCATGCACAAAAAAGAAAATGTCGGGCAGGTGGAGCTGGCGACGATCTCGTTCGGGCAGTCGTTTCAGATCACGCCTGTGCAGCTGATTGCGACAGTCAGCTCACTGATCAACGGTGGGACGCGGGTGACACCGCACTTTGGGCTGCAGGCGCGCGATGCCTCCGGTGCGCTCACACAGATTTTTTCCTATCCGGATGGGGAGAGGATTGTCTCAGAGCAGACGTCAGCGACCTTAAGGCACGCGCTTGAACAGGTCGTGGATGGCGGCTCCGGAAAAAACGCGTACATTAAGGGGTACCGGATCGGCGGCAAGACCGCGACGTCTGAAACATTGCCACGAAGTGCCAATAAATACATCTCATCCTTTATCGGATTCGCACCGGCGGACGATCCGCAGGTCATCGCGCTGTGTGTCATCAATAATCCGCAGGGGCTGTACTACGGCGGACTTATCGCGGCTCCGGTCGTGAAGGGGATCTTTGAAAATATTCTGCCCTATCTCGGAATAGAAAAAACAATTACCGGTACAGAGACGGAAAAATAGGCTGTCCGGAAAAAAATCTGTACAAGAAGGGAAAAACGGTATAGAATGAGGAGAGATATCTGAAAAATATCAGAAGAACTATATGCGCCGGAGAATCGGTGCAGGAGAAAAAGAGGTGTGAGAAATGATTGATAAGAATATTCTGTATCCGCTGTTTCTGGCATTTGCCATCAGCGTGGCGCTCAGCCCGTTTATCATTCCGTTTTTACAGCGGCTGAAGGTTGGTCAGACAGAGCGGAAGGAAGGGGTGCAGTCTCACCTGAAAAAGGCCGGGACGCCAACGATGGGCGGACTGATCATCCTGATCAGCGTTGTGGTGACGTCTCTGTTTTTCATCGGACGTTTCCCTAAGATGATTCCGGTGCTGTTTCTGATCCTTGGCTTTGGTATCATCGGTTTTCTCGATGATTACCTGAAGGTCGTGCTGCGCCGCTCAGACGGCCTGTATCCGAAGCAGAAGATGCTCGGGCAGATCATTGTGACGGCGGTGTTTGTCGTGTACCTGTGGATTCAGGATCCGTCGAGCCTGGAGATTCTGATTCCGTTTTCCGGAGGGAAGGTCCTGAGCGGAGACTGGGTGCGGATTGCATCGGCGGTCATTGCGTTCCCTGCGATCATCGGAACGGTCAATGGTGTCAATTTTACCGACGGGCTGGACGGGCTTGCGACCGGCGTGACGACGATGGCAGCTGTGTTCTTTACAGCGGCATCGGTGACTTTGGGTGCAGGAATTGAGCCGCTGACAGCGGCGGTAACGGGTGCACTGATCGGCTTTTTACTGTTTAATGTTTATCCGGCGAAGGTGTTCATGGGTGATACCGGATCGCTGGCACTCGGCGGATTTGTCGCTGGCGCAGCCTACGCGATGCGGCTTCCGATGTTTATCCTGATTATCGGACTGATTTACTGGGTGGAGATTTTCTCTGTCATGATTCAGGTTACGTATTTTAAGAAGACCGGTGGAAAGCGTTTCTTTAAGATGGCGCCGATCCATCATCACTTTGAGCTCTGCGGCTGGTCCGAGACGCGGGTCGTAACGGTGTTTACTGTAATCACTGCGCTTTTGTGTGTAATTGGTCTGGTAGGGCTGAATTAGCTGCGAAATGTAAGAACAGAAAAGAGGAAGAAAAATGGAACTGACAAAGAAATGCGTGCTCGTATTCGGAACCGGCATCAGTGGAATCGGAGCGGCACATCTGCTGCTCGCAAAGGGGGCAGAAGTAATTCTCTATGATGGAAATACAGAAAAGGATAAGGACGCACTTCTGGCGGAGTTTCCGGCAGGAAGTCAGGTCCGTATTGTACTTGGTGAGCTTCCGGAAGCAGAAATGGAACAGCTGGATCTGGTGGTCATGAGTCCGGGTGTGCCGTGCGATCTGCCCGTCGTGCTTGCAATGAAGGAGAAAGGCATTCACATCTGGGGGGAAGTGGAGCTCGCGTATGAATGTGGAAAGGGCGATGTCCTTGCCGTGACCGGTACAAATGGAAAGACGACGACGACGAGCCTGCTCGGAGCGATTATGCAGGCATACCATCCGGGGGTCTATATCGTCGGCAATATCGGCAATCCGTATACCGAGGCGGCTCCGAAGATGACAGACGATGCTGTGACGGTGGCGGAGATCAGCAGCTTTCAGCTCGAGACAATCGAAAAATTTGCACCGAAGGTCAGCGCAATTCTGAACATCACGCCGGATCATCTGAATCGTCATCACACGATGGAGGAGTACATACGGGTCAAAGAGCTGATTACAAAAAATCAGACAGAGTCCGATACATGTGTGCTGAACTATGAGGATGAGATTCTGCGGGAATTCGGAAAGACATTACATACAAAGGTCATTTATTTCAGCAGTCTGCATAAACTGGAAAAGGGAATGTATCTGGACGACGGAGAGATCTGCTATCGCGATGAGAACGGGGTGCAGAAGCTCTGCCGGACGGCAGAGCTGAGCCTGCCGGGACGCCACAATCATGAAAATGTGATGGCGGCAGCGGCAATGGCGCTCGCTTACGGGGTACCGCTTGAGGTGATCCGCAAGGTGGTCTGTGCGTTTAAGGCAGTGGAGCACCGGATCGAATTTGTCACTGAGAAAAATGGTGTCGTTTATTACAATGATTCAAAGGGAACGAATCCGGATGCCGCAATCAAGGGCATTCAGGCGATGGATCGTCCGACCTTGCTGATTGGCGGTGGGTATGACAAGGGATCTTCTTATTCCGAATGGATCCAGGCGTTTGACGGGAAGGTAAAATATCTGGTGCTGATCGGACAGACGAGAGAGAAGATCGCAGCAGAGGCAAAGGCACTTGGCTTTACGGATATCGTATTTGCGGACAGCCTTGCCGAGGCAGTGCAGTTCTGTGCGGATCACGCGGAAAAGGGAGATGCAGTGCTGCTTTCGCCGGCGTGTGCGAGCTGGGGCATGTTCCCGAACTACGAGGTGCGGGGAAGGATGTTCAAGGAACTGGTAAACAATCTGTGACGGGAGTGAGCGTTTGCGAAAAGAAGCCGGAAAAACAGACGGGTTGCTGCTTCTGACCGTTTTTGTGCTGGCGGGCTTTGGCCTGCTGGTTCTCTACAGTATGAGTGCATATAATGGGCAGGTCCGTTTTGGCGATGCTGCTTATTATTTAAAAAAACAGCTTTTTGCGATGCTGTTTGGCTTTTGTCTGATGTACGGCATCGCAAGACTCGATTATCATACGCTGGAGCGGTTCGCCGTCCCGGCGTATCTCATTTCTCTGGCTTTAAGCGGAGCGGTGCTGCTGTTCGGGGATGCCTACAATGGCTCGAGACGCTGGCTGTCGATCGGACCGCTTTCCTTCCAGCCTGCGGAGTACGCAAAGCCCGCAGTCATCTTGCTGCTCGCCTCTGCGGTGAGCCGTATCCAGGGTAAAGGCGGCTGGTGGCGCAGCGCTGCAGTATTTGCGCTTGTGCTGCCGATCGTGGGCCTGGTCGGGACAAATAACTTAAGCACTGCCGTTATTATTCTCGGTATAGCGGGTATTCTGCTGTTTATCTCTAATCCAAGATATCTGCCGTTTCTTTGGATGCTGCTTGCCGGCTCCGGTTTCCTCGGCATTTTTTTGAGTCTGGAGGCATACCGGCTGGAACGGGTGGCGATCTGGCGGCATCCGGAGCAGTATGAGAAAGGGTACCAGACGATGCAGGGACTGTATGCGATCGGCTCCGGAGGGCTGTTCGGACGCGGGATAGGAAAAAGCATCCAGAAGCTTGGGTTTGTGCCGGAGGCACAAAATGATATGATCTTTTCGGTGATCTGTGAGGAGCTTGGATTTTTTGGGGCACTGTTTCTGATGCTGCTGTTTGCGGTGCTGATCTGGCGGTTCATGGTGATTGCTACGCATACGGCGGATCTTTTTGGGGCATTGATTGTGGCGGGCATCATGGGTCATATTGCGATTCAGGTGATTTTGAATATTGCTGTCGTGACGAATACAATCCCGAATACGGGAATTACACTTCCTTTTGTGAGCTACGGCGGGACGTCCATGCTTTTTCTGCTCGCCGAGATGGGGCTTGCACTGTCAGTGAGCCGGTGGAGAAAA
>OLRQ01002074.1_pt1 | contig 13381 bp, 10 predicted proteins | sample 1671971 | NCBI WGS metagenome assembly OLRQ01 (sample SAMEA3136631, study PRJEB25190) | human gut metagenome | biome: human gut; feature: human-associated habitat; material: faeces | place: Austria | collected 2013 | reverse complement strand
GCCTTGTCGCTTAAAGCGACTGAGGAGCATGTGACTTTAGTCATGTGAGATCCACTATCAATGAGGGTTACAATAAAGAATTGATGGAACAGTGCCAGATATTGAGGGAATATGCACAATATGTGGGAAAAGTAAGAAAATACAGGAAAGTGATGGAACTCGATGCAGCAGTAGAGCATGCAGTGGATGAATGCATCCGGGAAGGAATTCTGAAAGATTTTCTACAGAAGAATAGGGTGGAGGTGCTGAAGGTGAGTATATTTGAGTATGATCAAGAGGAAGAAGAGAAGAAACTCCGGAAGGCTGAGTTTGAGGCGGGGTATGATACTGGGGTGATGGACAAAGTGAAAGAAATTATTCAGTATATGTTAAAATCTGGCGAGCCGGTTGAAAAGATAGCGCGATATACAGGATATACGGTAGAAGAAGTGAAAGAAATAATAAAGACATCCCAGTGATGGGAATAAATGGAACTCCAGTGGGGGTAGTGACTTGTCATGAGCAGTCCTTCCCTGCAGGAGTTTTTTATTGTCTGGGTTTTCCGTACTTTGGTGTGGATAGGAAATAATAAACAAAAATTGCAAAGCATATTTTCTATAATTTCATGGCATCTATGCCGTCTATTTTCTTAATTCATTTCAGAAATCCATGCTTTTAAATCCAATTGAAAAGAAAAGCAGCAGGGGGTGATATGCACTTGAAATAAAAAAGAATGCAGGAGATGGGACTTGAACCCACACGATCTTGCGACCACAGGCACCTGAAGCCTGCGCGTCTGCCAATTCCGCCACTCCTGCATTTCATATATCAGATGTCATTCACGACAACTGCCTAATTAGAATACATCATATGTTACGAAATGTCAACAGCTAAATTCAAAATATTTGCAAAATAAAATGCTAACTCAGGACATGTGCCATTTTTCTTCTCCTGCTTATTATAAAGCAGGGGGGATGTGACTTGGAATATAGGGGAATTGATGTTTCTTCCTGGCAGGGAGTAATCGACTGGAAAAAAGTGGCTGATCATGGAACTGAATTTGCAATTATACGTATCACGGAAGCCGGAAATGCTATAGACCGTTATTTTGAACGAAATTATGCCGGATGCATGGAATACAGAATTCCAACAGGTGTATATAAATTTTCTTATGCATTGTCAATCGACGAAGTACGAAGAGAAGCAGAAAAGGTAATTGAAGTTTTAAAGGGGCGGAAATTACAGTTCCCAGTATTTCTTGATCTGGAATACAGCAATCAGCGTAGACTGGGAACAGAAATGATCGCACGTCTGGCAGAAGCATTTCGAAGGATCATTGTAGATGCCGGATATCGGTTTGGAATCTATTGTAATCTGGATTGGTATCGTAATGTGATCAGTGAAGAACTCAAAAAATATGATTTCTGGATCGCACGATATCCGGTGGATGATAATGGTACATTAATTGAGAGATACCGGCCAGATATAGGCGTAGGATGGCAGTATACCAGCAAAGGACGGATTCCGGGAATAGAAGGATATGTAGACAGAGATGTTTTTTACAAAAACTATGTAGCAGAAGAACCTTCTGATAAAGAAAAGCTGAGTAAAGAACCCAAATTTGTAGGGAAAGTTACGGCGTCTGCGTTGAATGTACGTACCGGAGCCGGAACGGAATATCCGAATCTAAGAGAATATCCACTGTTGAAAAGAGATAATCTTATAGATGTATGTGATACACGTGAGGCTATCGATGGAACAAAGTGGTATTATGTGCGAATTGCCGGAAAATATTTTGGGTTTGTGGCGGCGAGATATATCAGATGTGAGATGACTCCCACCTCTGTAGGAGGCGAGCAACAAATCAGTATCAATGGTGGGAGTCAATCCCCCATCTGATATAGCCTCCGGCAGGATTGCAGAGATGCGCAGAAGAAGTATATCATGCATTGCATGACGCGCATCTCGCAGCAAGAATGCAGAGGCATTCTTGAAAGAAAGACAATAAAAAAAGAATGCAGGAGATGGGACTTGAACCCACACGATCTTGCGACCACAGGCACCTGAAGCCTGCGCGTCTGCCAATTCCGCCACTCCTGCATTTCACTATAAATCAGTCAGTCTCGCTGACTGCCTAATTATCATACCTCATAGAAAAAGAAATGTCAACATAGAATTTGAAATTTTTTAAATTATATTTTCAACTTAGACAATTTACCAAAACAAAGTTTTTTAGAATAACTTAATTATTTTTAGCACTTTAACCTGTTGAAAAAAGGAAACGCTTATGATACAATCTTGAAGATTTAGATAAAAACAGAAAGGGAGATTATATGAAAGCATTTCTGATATTAGAAGATGGCCATGTGTTCAAAGGAACCAGTATTGGTTCAACAAGAGAAGTCATTAGTGAGATCGTTTTTAACACATCCATGACCGGATATCTCGAAGTAATGACTGACCCATCGTATGCAGGACAGGCTGTCTGCATGACTTATCCTTTGATTGGAAATTACGGAATCTGTTATGAGGACCAGGAATCCAGGAAACCTTGGATCGATGGTTTTATTGTTCGTGAATTATCCCGTATCCCAAGTAACTTCAGAAGCGTGGATACGATTCAGCATTTTCTTGAAAAGCATGATATACCTGGTATTGCCGGTATTGATACTCGTGCTCTCACAAAAATTCTTCGTGAAAAAGGTACCATGAATGGTATGATCACAGTCAACGAAAATTATGATTTAGATGAAATAATCCCCCGTTTAAAAGCATATACAACTGGAAAAGTAGTTGAAAAAGTTACATGCAGTGAGAAGGAAGTACTGAAAGGAAACGGACCGAAGGTTGCTCTTATGGATTTTGGTGCAAAACGCAATATTGCACGTTCTCTGAATGAAAGAGGCTGTCAGGTAACGATTTATCCGGCACTTACATCTGCTGAAGAAATCCTTGCAGACCATCCGGATGGAATCATGCTCAGCAACGGACCTGGAGACCCGAAGGAATGCACTACTATTATAGAAGAAATCCGCAAACTTTATGCGTCAGATGTACCAATTTTTGCAATCTGCCTCGGACATCAGCTGATGGCACTTGCTACAGGCGGTGATACACATAAAATGAAATACGGACACAGAGGAGGCAATCATCCGGTTAAGGATCTTGCAACAGGACGTGTTTATATTTCATCTCAGAACCATGGATACGTGGTTGATGCGGAAGCCCTTGAGAAAAAAGGTATTGCAAAACCTGCATTTGTCAATGTAAACGATGGTACAAACGAAGGAATGGCTTATGAAGGCAAAAACATCTTCACGGTACAGTTCCATCCGGAAGCCTGCCCTGGACCGCAGGACTCCAGCTACCTGTTTGACAGATTTATGGAAATGATGGGAGGAACAGATCATGCCGAGAAATAAAGATATACATAAAGTTCTTGTAATTGGATCCGGTCCGATTATCATCGGCCAGGCAGCAGAGTTTGACTACGCTGGTACACAGGCATGCCGTTCTCTGAAAGAAGAAGGCATGGAGGTTGTTCTTCTGAACTCCAACCCTGCTACGATCATGACAGACAAAGACATTGCAGATAAAGTTTATATTGAGCCTCTTACTGTAGAGGTTGTAGAGCAGCTGATCCTTAAAGAAAAACCGGACAGCGTACTGCCGACACTGGGTGGCCAGGCAGGTCTGAACCTTGCAATGGAACTGGAAGAAAAAGGTTTTCTTAAAGAACATAATGTGCGTCTGATCGGTACCACAGCAGAGACGATCAAGAAGGCTGAAGACCGTCAGGAATTCAAAGACACCATGGAAAAAATCGGTGAGCCGGTTGCTGCTTCTAAAGTCGTAACAACAGTAGAAGATGGTGTGGCTTTTACTAAAAAGATAGGATATCCGGTCGTTCTCCGTCCGGCTTACACACTTGGTGGAAGTGGCGGTGGTATCGCTAATAACGAATACGAACTGAGAGAAATCCTCGAGAATGGTCTCAGACTTTCCCGTGTAGGAGAAGTTCTTGTAGAACGTTGTATCGCGGGATGGAAAGAAATCGAATACGAAGTAATGCGTGACAGTGCAGGAAACTGTATTACTGTCTGCAACATGGAAAACATTGACCCGGTTGGTGTACATACAGGTGACTCTATCGTAGTTGCTCCGTCTCAGACACTGGGTGACAAAGAATATCAGATGCTTCGTACATCAGCACTGAATATCATCACAGAACTTGGTATCACAGGTGGATGTAACGTACAGTATGCGCTGCATCCGGAAAGCTTCGAATACTGTGTTATCGAAGTAAATCCTCGTGTAAGCCGTTCTTCTGCGCTGGCAAGTAAAGCTACCGGTTATCCGATTGCCAAAGTTGCAGCGAAGATTGCGCTTGGATATACACTGGATGAAATCCCGAATGCCATTACAGGAAAAACATATGCAAGTTTCGAGCCAATGCTTGACTATTGTGTAGTTAAAATTCCGAGACTTCCATTTGATAAATTCATCACTGCCAAGAGAACACTGACTACTCAGATGAAAGCTACCGGTGAGGTTATGAGTATCTGCCATAATTTCGAAGGTGCACTTATGAAAGCTATCCGTTCTCTGGAGCAGCATGTAGACAGCCTGATGTCCTATGACTTCACAGGCCTGGATGAGGATGAACTGATTGAAGAACTGGCAGTTGTAGATGACCGTCGTATCTGGAAGATTGCGGAGGCAATCCGAAGAGATATTTCCAAAGAATATATCCACAGAATAACAAAGATCGACAGATGGTTTATTGACAAGATTGCAATTCTGGTAGAGATGGAACAGGCTCTGAAAACACAGCCGCTTACAGAAGAACTTCTTCTTGAAGCAAAACGCATGGAATTCCCGGATTATGTGATCGCAAATCTTTGCGGAAGAACAGAAGCAGATATCAAAGCTCTCCGTCAGGGTTATAAGATCACAGCAGCTTACAAGATGGTAGACACCTGTGCAGCTGAGTTTGCTGCCGCAACACCATATTACTATTCTGTGTATGGCGGTCCGGATACAGAAAATGAAGCAGTTGCTGCCCATGATAAGAAAAAAGTTCTTGTTCTTGGTTCTGGACCGATCCGTATCGGACAGGGTATCGAATTTGACTTCTGTTCTGTACATTGTACATGGGCATTCAAAAAAGAAGGCTATGAGACAATTATTGTAAACAATAACCCGGAAACTGTCAGCACAGACTTTGATATTGCAGATAAGCTGTATTTCGAGCCATTGACACCGGAAGATGTGGAGAACATCGTAAATATTGAAAAACCGGACGGAGCAGTTGTGCAGTTCGGTGGACAGACTGCCATCAAGCTTACAGAAGCACTGATGAAGATGGGAGTCAAGATCCTTGGAACATCTGCAGAAGATGTTGATGCTGCAGAGGACCGTGAGCTCTTTGATGAGATCCTTGAAAAATGTGAGATCCCGAGACCGAAGGGACAGACTGTATTCACAGCAGAGGAAGCTAAAAAGGCTGCCAACGAGTTAGGATATCCGGTACTTGTTCGTCCTTCCTATGTTCTTGGTGGACAGGGCATGCGTATTGCAGTCAGTGACGAGGATGTAGAGGAATATATCGGAATCATCAATCAGATTGCACAGGAACATCCGATTCTGGTTGACAAATACCTGATGGGTAAAGAAATCGAAGTCGATGCAGTTTGTGATGGAGAGGATATCCTGATTCCTGGTATCATGGAGCATATTGAACGTGCTGGTATCCATTCCGGAGACAGTATTTCCGTATATCCGGCACAGACGATCAGCCAGAGAGCAAAAGATACAATTGCTGAGTATACACGTCGTCTTGCAAAAGCACTTCATGTAGTTGGTATGATCAATATTCAGTTTATTGTATGTGGCGAAGAAGTATATGTTATCGAAGTAAATCCGCGTTCCAGCCGTACAGTACCATACATCAGTAAGGTAACCGGAATCCCGATCGTACCGTTAGCAACGAAAGTGATCCTTGGATACAAACTCAAAGATATGGGATATACGCCAGGGCTTCAGCCGGAAGCAAAACATATCGCGATTAAGATGCCGGTATTCTCCTTCGAGAAGATCCGTGGCGCTGATATCAGCCTTGGACCAGAGATGAAGTCCACAGGTGAATGTCTTGGTATTGCAGAGAACTTCAACGAAGCTCTGTACAAAGCATTTATCGGAGCCGGAATCAAACTTCCGAAGTATAAGAACATGATCATCACTGTCAAAGATGAAGATCAGCAGGAAGTTGTTCCGATCGCAAGGCGTTTTGAGGCACTTGGATACCGTATCTATGCAACAAGAGGCACAGCAAGAGTCCTCAAAGAAAATGGAATCAAGGCAATCCGTACTAACAAACTGGAACAGCCGGCGCCGAACCTTATGGACCTTATTCTGGGACATAAGATCGATGTTGTTATTGATACACCTCCACAGGGTGTGGAACATCAGAAAGACGGTTTCGTGATTCGTCGAAATGCGATTGAGACAGGCGTTAATGTCCTTACCAGTCTGGACACCGCAGAGGCACTTGTAACCAGTCTTGAGAATACAGATCTTCACAATCTGACACTGATCGATATTGCAACGATCGCAAGCAGATAATCGAATAAAAATGATTTACTGACCGGAGAAGCCGCAGAAGTTTCTCCGGTCTTGTATGTTGCAGAAAAGAAAAGTTAACCAAAACTTAAACTTTGAATTAAAATGTATGGAAAGGTTTACGAACCACCGAAACTGTAATATACTGATACATGAAAAATAAAACAGAGAGGAAAAGAAACATGAGTGTTTTGGAGTTTATAAAAGTTGTGATCCTCGGCATCGTAGAGGGTATTACTGAGTGGCTTCCAATCAGCAGTACCGGTCATATGATCCTTGTAGATGAGTTTATCAAGATGGATATGACCACAGAATTTAAGGATTTTTTTCTGGTAGTCATTCAGCTGGGGGCGATCCTTGCGGTTGTTGTCCTGTATTGGAGTAAGTTGTGGCCATTTTACATACGACAGATACCCAAGAAGAAAAAGGCACAGATTGCACGTAAGAATCCGTTTTCTCGCATTGTGCTGACTTTTGTGGAGAAATTCTGTGATAAAGATAAATGGATCCTATGGTTTAAGATTATAGTGGCATGTATCCCGACTATCGTAATCGCGCTTCCATTCAATGATTTTATCGAAGAGAAATTTAACAACTATGTGGTTGTTGCAATTGCACTTATCGTTTATGGTGTGATTTTTATCATTGTAGAAAATTACAATAAACGAAGAAAACCAATCTGTACATCTCTTGAAGATCTGAGTTTTGCCACGGCATTCAAGATTGGTATTTTTCAGGTATTATCTGTTATTCCGGGAACATCCCGTTCCGGTTCCACGATTATTGGAGGTATCCTTGTTGGTACTTCAAGAACGGTTGCAGCAGAATTTACCTTTTTTCTGGCAATTCCGGTTATGTTCGGAGCGAGTCTGCTGAAACTGGTAAAATTCGGCCTCACATTCACTCCGGCAGAGGTTCTTACACTGGTCACCGGCGTTGTGGTTGCATTTTTTGTTTCTATTATCGCCATCAAATTCCTGATGGGATATATTAAGAAACATGATTTCAAGGCTTTTGGCTGGTATCGTATCGTACTTGGTGTTCTTGTGCTGGGCTATTTTGTAGGAAAAAATTTCCTTGGATAATTGAATATAGAAATGAATCAAATTCTGACCAGGCTGCTGTAAAATATTGTTATGGCAGCCTGATTTAGTTGCTGTTCATTCCGTTCACAGCACTTGGCCAAAATGCATTTTAAATCACCTACGGTGATGGCATTTTGACCTGTATGTCTCGGGATTTTGTCATATATATGACAAAACACCTCGCGGAATATTGACTTATGAACACTGATTTGACTTTTAAGAGCATACATGGGATAATAAAAAGAACTATAGAAAATAAAAAATGAAATAGAACGGTCTTCAGACCGGAGAGGATGGTAAATAATGAAAGCAAAACATATAATGCTCGTACTTGGCATGACAATGATACTTACCTTTACAGGATGTGGTTCTTCAAAACCGGTTGTTGAAGTGACACCGACTCCGGCAGCAACACCGACACCGACAGAAGTTCCGGTAACAGTAACACCGGTACCGACATCCACACCGGCTCCGAAAGTGATTGGAGTTAAAACTTCTCAGGCGAAATATATTTATATGACCAATAAGCTGGAGGATGATATCAGAGAAATCTATCTGATGACTTCAGGTGGGGATGACTGGGGCAAGAACCTGATTCCGGCAGAAGCTTCTGTAAAAGCATCTGAACAGGTACAGATGTTCTATACTCCGGATGACACAGCTGTTTCTTCAGATAGTACAGATGAATCAACAGATACAACAACTACAACTGTATATGATATGAAGATCGTTACTGCAAAAGGAGATGTTTACCAGATTTACAGCATTGACCTCGGTGATATGGAAAAAGCATCTCTTGCTTATGATGAAGAAAGCTCCACAGCATATCTTACATACACAAGTCTTGCAGACAAGTCTGAAAAAGATACAAAGGGCAACTCACAGCAGACAGCATCCTCTGATGAATCCGATGACAGTGATACAGAAACTTACAGTAGTGATGACAGCAGCGATGACAGTAGTTATGACAGTGGCTCTTCGGACAGTAGTAGCTATGACAACAGCAGTGACGACAGCAGTGATGACAGTAGTTATGACAGTAGTTCTTCGGATAACAGTGGTTATGATGATGGCAGCAGCTATGATGACAGTGACGACTATGATGACGGAAGCGATGATTATGTTGATGAGGGAAATGATTCAGATTCCTATGACAGTGGCAGTGATGACTGGAACTACTAAAATATTTTGAGGTTCTATAAAAAATTTCTATTGCAAATTGCAGCTGTTAAATTGATTTGAATTTTTATTACAGTTAAAATATTAGCATGAATATTGAACAACATTTGAGAGAAAAGAAGGGAGATATATTCATGAAGAAAAAAATATTAACTGTAATGCTGGCTGGCGTTATGGCAGCAGGAATGAGTGCAGGAAGTGTACAGGCTGCAACAACAGAGGATGCAAGTGGTGATCTGTATGTATTTATTGCAGCAAGCCTTGCAAATGCAATGGATGAGATCCAGAAAGATTTTAATGAAGAGTATCCGGATGTTAATATCCTTTTCAATGCAGACAGTTCAGGTACATTACAGACACAGATCGAAGAAGGTTCCAGATGTGATATCTTCTTTTCTGCAGCAACCAAACAGATGGATGCGCTGGTAGATGAGGAACTGGCCAAGAAAGACTCTGTGGTAGATCTCCTGGAGAACAAAGTTGTTCTGATCAAACCAAAGGATGGCGAAACAAAAGTCACAGGTTTCGAAAATATCACAGATGCGAAGAACATTGCACTTGCGGGCGAGGATGTACCGGTTGGACAGTATTCCCGTGAAATCTTCAAAAACCTTGGCATCGAAGACGATGTTAACAAGATGGAGATCAATGAAGGCAAGAATGTAACAGATGTGCTTGCATCTGTCAGCGAGGGAAGTAACGAAATCGGTATCGTTTATGCAACAGATGCTACATCCGTTGCAGACAAAGTAGATGTTATCGCAGAAGCTCCGGAAGGTTCTCTGGAAACACCGGTTCTTTATCCGGTGGGACTTACTGTAGACGCAGAGGCATCTGACGAAGAAGCAGCTGCTGCAGATGCATTTCTTGAGTACCTGCAGACGGATGATGCCATGAAAGTATTTGAAGAGTATGGGTTTGCCGCATATAAAGCAGATGATAAGAAAGAAGAAACTGCAGAAGATGCAAAGGAAGACAAAACCGAAGAAACAGATACTGCAGAAGAAGCTAAATAATTATCGATTACATATAAAAGGGGCGGCATATATGTCAGCCCCTTTTTGTACATACAAAAGGAAAGAAAAGAATGGAATTTTTACAGGAAATAAACTGGAGTCCATTGTGGATTTCTTTAAAGACCGGAGCAGTGGCTACGACAATTGCCTTTTTTCTGGGAATTTTCTGTGCACGTAAGATTATGAAGATGAAGCCGGTATCGAGAGCAATATGGGATGGAATCCTGACTATGCCACTGGTGCTTCCGCCGACAGTTGCTGGTTTCTTTTTGCTGTTGATCTTCAGTCTCAGGAGACCTTTCGGAAAATTTCTCATGGAGAATTTTGATTTTAAAGTGGTACAGACATGGAAAGGCTGTGTGATCGCTGCTGCAGTGATTGCATTTCCACTGATGTACCGAAATGCAAGGGCTGCTTTTGAACAGGTGGATGTGAATCTGATCTATGCAGGACAGACACTGGGAATGAGTGATCGCAGAATTTTCTGGAAAGTGATCGTTCCGGCGGCTGCGCCGGGAATTGCATCTGGAACTGTTCTGGCATTTGCAAGAGCAATTGGTGAGTATGGAGCGACTTCCATGCTTGCAGGAAACATTCTTGGTAAGACTCGTACAGTGTCCGTTGCAATTGCAGCAGAAACTTCGGCTGGAAATTATGATATAGCCGGGTTCTGGGTTGTGGTAATCGTAGTGATCTCGTTTGTGATCGTGGCACTGATCAATATTGTCTCAGGGCGGGGCATGAAGAGTAGAAGGTGGATCTGATGGCAATACAGATAAATATAGAAAAGAATTTTAAAGGCTTTGCTCTCAAGTCAGTGTTTGAGAGCAATACATCAGCAACTGGAATCCTCGGTGCATCTGGAAGTGGAAAGAGTATGACACTTCGTTGTATCGCAGGAATTGAGACGCCGGACAGAGGCAAAATCGTAATCAATGGAAGAACAGTTTTTGACTCAGAAAAGAAAATCAATCTGAAGCCGCAGGAGCGTCGGATGGGGTACCTGTTTCAGAATTATGCATTGTTTCCGACAATGACAGTAAAAGATAATATTCTGTGCGGTTATCGTGGTGAGAAGGGACAAAGAGAAGAAAAAGCCAGAGATTTTATGAAAAGATATCAGTTGGAGGTACTGGAAAACCGTTATCCATCACAACTTTCCGGTGGACAGCAGCAGAGAGTTGCTCTGGCAAGAATGATGATCGGTGAGCCGGAAGCGATCCTTCTGGATGAACCTTTTTCTGCACTGGATGGATATTTGAAGGATGTACTGCAAAAAGATATGCAGGAATTTCTAAAACAGTATCAGGGAGATATGCTGATGGTCACACATAGTCGAGATGAGGCCTTCAGATTTTGCAATGAGCTGATGCTTCTAAAAGATGGCAAGACACTGATATTTGGTGATACAAGAAAATTATTTGAACAGCCACAGCTTCTGGAAGCAGCAAGACTGACCGGCTGCAAAAACAGTTCGAGAATTGAACGTATGGGAGAATATCAGGTATTTGCTCTGGACTGGGGAATATCTCTTCGTACAGAGCAGAAGGTGGAACTGGATATGACACATATCGCAATCCGCGGTCACTGGATTCGTCCGTCAGAGAAGGCGGGAGAAAACTGCCTGGTATTTGAAGCGGCAGAGTATGTGGAGACAACCTTTGAACATCAGTATCTGGTGAAAAGTCCGGGAATGGAAGACGGGGCAGTTCTCTGGTGGATGCGCCCGAAAAAAAGTTTTACGGACGAGCATGATAAGAACCTGCCGAAATATCTCTATCTTCCACCTGAACACCTGATGCTCCTGAAATAAAAACGACTCCCCCTCAGGTTCTGTTCTGATATCGCAGATACCGGGACACAAGCATGGCAAGCTTAAAGGTCATAGCATCTTCGAAGGTACGGAGATCAAGTCCAAACCGTTTCTGTATCTTTTCAAAACGATACACAAGCGTATTCCTATGCACATACAACTGTCTGGATGTCTCCGACAGATTCAGATTATTCTCAAAGAAAGTACGGATGATCGCCAGTGTCTCTCCGTCGATGGAATCCAGTGATTCATCTCCGAAAATTTCCTGGATGAACATTTCACAGATGGAAACCGGAAGCTGGTAGAGCAGTCGTCCAATACCGAGAGTGCGATATCCGAAGACATTGCGTTCGGCATAGAAAATTTTACCAATCTCAAGAGCGGTGCGGGCTTCTTTGTATGCATTGGAAAGATCTTTCAGGTCATTTGCCGTGTTGCTGTAAGCGACCCAGGCCTGTGTCATGGCTTCTGTGCCCAACATATCTACAAGCATATGTGCAATATTTTCCAGATCGTCATATGTTTCTGCAGATGTCAGTTCACGGACGACGATAATGCCACGATTATCGATAGAAGTGATGAAATCATGCGTGCGTGCAGAAAATATATTTTTGATGGTAGCCAAGGCGTGTTCATCCTTGGACTGACGGGTTTCAACGAGAAAGACAGCTCTCCTTGCACTGGAAGAAATATGAAGTTTGCGTGCCCGGTTAAAGGCTTCTACATCTGTATAATCTCCAAGGAGCAGTTTCTGCATAAAGGCATTTTTGTCATTTTTTTCGGCATAACTTTCCAGGATACTCTCAATCTGGCAGACAGCCAGTTCGCCAATCGTGGAAACAGAATCTTCGCTTCCCCACACAATGAGAAGAAGCTGTTCATTTTTTTCTGTTATTTTGTAGAGACAGCAGGTGGCATTTGACAGACAAAGAGCAGTGCTGTTTCGGAATTCTTCCAGTTTGGATTCTGCTGGAAGGCGGCGGTCACAGGTGGTGACCAAAATGGAATTATCTTCCTGAAGAAGACAGAAATCGAAATGACTGATGCGTTTCCAGTCATCCATATATTTTTGTAGTGTTCTCTGTACTGACATTGAACCATCCTTTCTGAAAATAGTTTTCTGAAAAAAAGACCCGGGGTAAATTGCCCCGGGTCTGATATTTTGATTGAATCTTAGTTTGTGATAACCAGTTCGGTATCTTTGTCGAAGAAATGAGTTTTCTCCATGTTGAAATCAAATTTAACCGGATCACCTGTTTTTGCTTTTGTGCCAGGATCAACACGAGCTGTAATCTGAGTTCCGTTTACATCGAAGTACAGGAATACTTCTGCACCAAGAAGCTCGTATACTTTAACAGTAGAAGACATGGAACCGTCAGCTCTGTCTGCAACATCTTCCGGACGGATACCCATAACAACTGTTTTTCCAACATAGCCGCCATCTTTAAGAGCTTTTGCTTTGGCAGCCGGGATAACAAGTTCGTCTTTGCCGATTACTGCAACAAGATCGGAACCTTTTTCTTTGATTTCTGCATCCAGGAAGTTCATCTGCGGGGATCCCATGAATCCAGCTACGAACAGGTTGCCTGGTTTCTGATACAGATTCTGAGGAGTATCTACCTGCTGAACAACGCCGTCTTTCATAACAACGATTCTGGTACCAAGTGTCATAGCCTCTGTCTGGTCAT